>C688J35102_120989634_pt1 | contig 12302 bp, 11 predicted proteins | sample HopSoiMetagenom2_FD_35102 | JGI IMG/M metagenome (IMG submission 35102)
CCCAGTATTCACGGGCCAGCGTTTCGGAGATGATGACCACAGGTCTGAGCTGGTAGATCTCGGTCCAGGTAATGGCGCGTCCGGCGACAAGGGGATTGCCCATCGTCTCGAAGTATCCGGGAGCGACGCTCTTGAACCGCCGCAACGGGGGCATCTGACCCTCTGGCACGTTGCCGCCCTCCACCCAGAGTGGGTTGCCGTTGTCCTCTCCGTCCATCGTGATCGAAGACGAGAGGCCGACTGAAACGACACCCGGCACCTGCCGGAGCCGTTCGGCGATGTGATTGTGCGCCCGCGCCATCTGTTTCCTGTCTTTGATAACTGACTCCGGCACCTCAATGTGAAACGTCTGCACTTCATTGGGCCGCACAAAGCCGGGCCTCACGTCGTGCATGGCCATGAAGGTCCGAATCATCAGCCCTGAGATGATCAACAAAACCAGAGCCATGGCGACCTCCACCGTAACCAGCGTGTTGCGTGTCCGTTGCCGCACGGGCCCATCGCTCGCGGCCCGGCCACCTTCTTTGAGCGCCGTGGCGTTGACAGTCCCAAATTTCAGGACGGGAATGAGGCCAAACAAAAGGCCCGTCAATATGGAGATGACCATCGTGAAAAGAAGCACGACCACGTCAATGCTGATTTCGTCAACGCGCGGCAAGGTAGCAGGCGCGAGCCGCCTGAGCACATCGACGGCAGCGCGGGCGAACAAGAGACCGGCCGCGCCGCCTGCCAGGCCGAGCATCAAGCTCTCGGCCAGTAGCTCGCGCGCGATCCGGCCGCGGTTTGCTCCCAGCGCCGCGCGCACGGCAAGCTCCTGCTGCCGTCCCTCGGCTCGCACAAGGAAAAGATTCGCGACGTTTGCGCACGCAATAAGCAGAACGATGCTGACCGCACCCAGGAGAATCCAGAGGAAGCGTCCGACGTTCCCGATCACGTTCTCGATGAGTGGACGAACGTTTGGCTCCAACCGAAGTGCCCTATAACCTGGAACATGCTCCACGAGGGGAATCATGCGCGCAACGTCGGTATTGGCAGCAGCGAGCGTGATGCCCGGCCGCAAGCGCCCCAATGCCTCGAAACCGAACGATACGCCAGTTACGCTGGCGCGATCGAGCTGCATGGGCAACAGCACCGCGGGGTCCGTGCGAAGGAACTTGAATGACGCGGGCAGCACGCCTACGATGTCAACGGGAGCACCATCGATCACGAGCGATTTATCAAGGGCGTCGTGAGCTCCGCCGAATCTTCGTTGCCAGTAGCCGTAGGTCAGGATCACGCGCGTCGGACTGCCCGGCCTGTCGTCTTCGGTAGTGAAGAGCCGGCCAAGCAGGGGCTGAACTCGTAGCAGCGGCAGCGTACCCGCGGTGACGGTTAGCGCTTCCACACGCTCCGGCTCGCCGCGTCCCGTAATCGAGACTTCCTGGCGGTCCCAGGCGCCAATGCCCTCGAATGACCGCTGGTTGTCAAGGTACGTGAAATATGTGGCGGGGCCCTGATTGAGCAGAGGAATATTGATTCCCGGCCCGCGATGATAAAGGCCAACAAGCCGCTCCGGCTCGTGAAAGGGCAGAGGCTTCAGCACAACTCCGTACACCACGCTAAAGATTGCGGCGGTGGCGCCGATCCCAAGCGCCAATGTCACCACTGCAACCACCGTGAAGCCCGGAGTCCGTCGCAGCACGCGGGCGGCGAGCCGAACATCCCTCCCAAAATCTTCGATGATGTTCATCTGTCGCATATCCCGGCATCGCTCCTCGTACTGTGCAAGGCCTCCCATGGAGCGCAGAGCAGCCATGCGGGCTTCCTCAGGCGTCATTCCCGAGGCGATATTGTCTTCGGTGATTTGATCGAGATGAAACTGAAGTTCATCCACGAGCTCGCGCTCGACGTTGTTGCGCCGAAGCAGCGAGCGAAGGCGTAAACGTAGCTTGTCCAGCACACGCATACTAAGCCTCTTGAAGAACCAGGTTGATCGCGGACGAGAGGCGCGTCCAGCTTTCCAGCTCCTTGTCTAGCCCCTTACGGCCGGCGCGGGTGAGCGAATAGAACTTCGCCATTCGGCCCGTTTCGGTAGTTCGCCACTCCGCGTTAATCCAGGCCTGTTGCTCCAGGCGGTGCAGAGCTGGGTACAGGGAACCCTGCTGGATCTGAAGCGCCTCTCGCGAAACCTGCTGGATGCGCTTGGCAATAGCCCAGCCGTGTTTGGGCTCCAGAGAGATTGTTTTGAGGATCAGAAGGTCGAGTGTTCCCTGGACGAGATCAGTTGGTCTAGCCATAATGCCTAGATTATCAACAATTGTAGACAGTCGGCAATAGATGTTGAAGTCCGGGGTTGTCCGTGTCAATTCTGCAGTTGAACTGGGTCAGGCCGGACCTTTGAAGTCGGGAGCGGCAAGGGCGAGCCTGAGTGCCTCTGCATGGTCAGGGTCTTAGAAGTGGACGCGGCCGATGTCCCCGCTTCCGCAGAGCTTCTTTGTCCTGCTCCTGCTCCTGCACTGAATCCCTATTACAGGTACCGGAACACTTCCGTGCGCAACCGAGCTCGTCAGTCTGAGGCACGCGCAGCTCGATGTTGGCAACAACGATGAACATCAGTGTGCCCTCGCCGGCTCTTACCGTCGGGCCTGAGATACCGTCTGGCGGCAAACAGAGCGTAATCCCCACAACCTTGCTTAAAAAAGCGGTTGTCGGGACGTGTTTACGGATCCAACCAGGAGATTCATTTCCGAGTTGCGGCTGATTGACGGGCGGCGCAGACAGAACTGCCAAGACGCCGTGGTGATCCGGCGAGTTTCCAAGTGCCCACCAATCCGCTCGGAATCCAGCTACGTCCGTGTATCGGGCATTGAAGGACCGCGAACGCGACGCGCTCGTCCCGGAGAGGCTGGAATCGCGCTCGCCCGATTCAGGCAGGCGAGACGGAAATGTGCTTGACCTCCGCCATGTAGTGACCCGCGGCTGAGGAGGCTTCCTCGGGGGTACGACCGCGCTCGCGAGCGTCCATGTACGATGCATACCAGTCCCACCAGTCGTGCCGTGGGGCGACAGCCTCGAATGAGCCATGATGCTCGGCCGTCTCATGCAGGAGCTGTGCAAGACCCCCAACGTCGACCGTCACACCGCGGCCCGGGAGCCGTTCCTTAATCTCCTGCAGCAGCCAACCATTGCCGTCCGGATCGCTGAAGGAGACAAACGAGTGGTAGCTGCGATGCTCCGGGTCCGGACCTCTGGCTCGGACCCGCCCAAACAGGTAGGGCTCGTGGGTGCCAGTGTAGACGCCGCCTTCATCGTGGAACACCTCGCTCACATCGACGCCATGCGCAACGAGCTCCTCGCGTGCAGCCCCGATATCAGAGACGATTAGATATAAGCCCTGGGCGGAGCCGGGTGACGCTGCTGTAACGTTCTTCCCAAATATGACCGAGCAGCCCGATCCCGGCGGTGTGAACTGCATCACGCGGAACTCATTGCCGGTATCGAAGTCGGCGTCGAGTCGCCAACCGAGCCTGTTGTAGAACTCCTTCGCGCGGTCGACATCTGAAACAGGGATGACGACTATCTCTAACTTCAGGTCGACTCTCGCCCCTGTTCCGTTCTTGTCACGGACTTCGTTGGTGCTCATGCCTGCCTCCTGTGTTGTCGTACATTTCTTGTGAGCGCTTACCAGTGTATTGTGCTTTGAACAGCGTTGCCGGACAGTAGCATTTGCGCAAGCGCAGTCTTTCTTCGTTCCGGATATCTCCACGATCACGGGCATACCGGACAGTGGCCGAAATTCTATCCGTAACAGGGCTACTTTCCGGATAGCCGACCATTCGTGACAATCCAGACAGAACGCAGTTGCTCAGCTACCAGAATTGCAAAACACGAAGAAGTCTGCCCGGTCGCCGTCAAGAACGAGGCCGAAGTATAGTGATCGCAACACGGTGGTCTCCACAATCGTGCCATCCGCTTTGATGCCCCAGGAATGCTGTCGCCATAACCCATCCGGCGTAAGGGCATATCCGGTCCCGACGTGCCTGAGAAGGCCAGGATTTGTGTCCCAAAGCTTAGCCACGTTTTCGTGACAAACACTCTCGTCCATCATGTAAAGTTCCACTGGCCCGTGAATCAGCGAGCCGCGTTGAACCAGTTCTTCGATATCTGGATCGACTGCACCCGGCACCACCAATTCAACACCGCCAAAGGACAGCAGTCTGTCTCGTAACCTCAAGATGCACGGATTCACCTCGGCGGCTTCCGTCATCCGCTCGCGCAGAAAGTTCAGGCGCTCTTCGGTCATGGTTCATCTCATTCTGGCAACAGCTGTACTGATGGCCGTTATCCAAGAAGTTGAGTTTTGTCCCGGATCGCTCCCAGACAACGGGCAATCCGGAACTTGGCCGAAATTCTATCCGTAATGGTCCTACTTTCCGGTTTGCCGACAATTCGGACATAATTCGGCAACCCGAGCCGAACACGATCCTTTCGAGTGGGGGACAACCGCTATGGAGCAGAGTTCTGTCCATCAGTGGGTTTCAATGCGGCAAGATTCGAAACCTCGTCGAAGCTTGTCCAAAAGGCACTCTTCGGGTCTTTGGGCACCAGATCGTACACGAAACCCTCGTCATCGACCGTGATCACCGTGACTGTCTGACTCGACCCATCGGACCATGTAACGTCAACGGACCGATCCACATTAGCCTGAAGAAGCTGCCGAGCGCTTTCTCGTTCCATTACCAATAAGAAGCAAGGTCAGTCTGGAATGACGTGCATTGCTATTCGACACCAGCGTACCTGATTCTTAGCTGGTCGAAGATCCGCGCTGCTTACCGAGGACCTTCGGCGACTAGGAACCCGATTTCCGGATTGTGTCTTGTGACGGGCAACTCGGCACGTTGTGCCAAATGCATCCCGCATTGTTTTGAGAAGCGTATGAGGGATCGCTGGAGAAGGAACCAGGGCTTAGCCTTGCGCGGTCGAGCTTTCGTCCGTACGAGGGCGGCATGTCCGGATTATGAGAACGCCCGTGATTAGCATCGGCACGCTGAAAAAGAGGATTGGATACATATGCGCAATCCCCCACAAGCCAGAGCACAAGATGATCGCCGTCACCGCGAGTCCGACAAGCGTCAGCGGTATGCCAGCAACGAAGAAGAGAAGTGACCGCAACGATCGATGATTGCTCCTGCCCGCCACGACATGAGTTTATCGTCTTCCAGTAACTGATCCTATTGGGGCACGTTCTTGGGGGCCGATTCTGTTCGGGGAATGCCGCTTATCTTCGAAGGTTGCAGTTCCCCTGTTCCCGAATAACGTCAGGATGACGGGCTAAACGGAAACTGGCCGATCTCGGTCTGCTTCGGTTCCAATTGACGGTTTACCGACGATCTGCTCGCTTTAACCTTCATACTGCTCCAAGAACGCGGGACCATATCGGCTCGATCCTCAAAGGCGCCTTCTGCCGGAGCGCGGATCTGGTCCTTGACGAGTAGTTGTTTGAGCGAGCAATCCCGACTGCGGTCGAACATCGCACGGCTTCGCTAAGCTTCGTCAGTTGGATTGGTTTGGCGAGGGAGTCCCTTTGCGGAGGACTCGGCTCCAGGTGGTTCACGGAACGGTTCCACCCAAATGCGCTCGTAACGCACTTCTAGCACGGTCAGGTATTCTGTGCCACCCGGAGCTTGGAGGAGTACGCGATCTCCCGCCCTGGACTTTATCAACGCGCGCCCCAGAGGCGACACCCAACTGATGTGGTTCCGGTTGAGATCGACCTCGTCGGTGCCTACGATGCTCACCACTCGCTCCGTTTCCGCGGCGTTAGCATAGCGCACGGTCGCGCCGAAAAATGCCATCGCCGCTGCCTGCCCCGCTCGCGGAGCCTCCGGGTCAATTACTTCCGCCGATTCGATTTGTTTTGTAAGAAAGCGAATCCGACTATCGATCTGGCGCAGGCGCCGCTTCCCGTACTGATAGTCGGCGTTTTCACTGCGATCGCCGTTGCTCGCAGCCCACGCTACCACCTCCGTCACGGCCGGGCGTTCCCTGGTCACCAGAAACCGGTGTTCATCTTTGAGGCGCTGCAGGCCGCTCGGCGTTATATAGTTCTTCCTTTGCGTCGCGGGTTGGTCAGCTTGCGGTCTTCTCGTAAACCCTTTTCGCATACCTTAGTCTCTCCGGGGCGAGTCCAGTAGGTGCCACAAAGCGCTTAGAAGCACGATCCCCAAATCGGCGCAGATGTTCCTCCAGCCGGATGATGCGGTCCTGTGCCGTTGCAAAGCTCACCCAGGCGAGCAGCAGTTAGTCGCTGGCGGGCTGTATTCTTTAACGCGTCGACCGAGAGGCTTTAATGCGCTGCAACCTGACGCGCTTCGTTCGGTGGCGGCTTCCGCATGATGAACGGCAGCGGAACCAGGAAGATGATGATCAGTGACATGATCCAGAAGCTGTTCTTAAAGCTCAACGCGGTCGCTTGGCTTTGGACCATTTGGTAAGCCATCGCCGTTGCTTTACGAGCAGCCGTGACCGGATCAAATCCCTGTGACTGAAAGACTCTCTTGAATCCGGCGAGCATCGCGTCGAAGTTCGAATTACCATTACTGGCATGGGCCGCAAACACATTCTGATGCGTCTGGTTTTGCCGCGCCATGAACGTGCTCAATAACGACGTTCCAATGCTTCCGCCGATGTTTCGGGAGAAGTTCGATAACCCCGAGACCTGGTTGCTCTTTTCACGGGGCACGCCGATATAGTTCAAAGTGCTGATCGGGATGAAGATAAACGGCATTGGCAATACCTGGATGACCCGCAGCAACACGATCGTCTTAAAGTCGACGCCCGGATAAATCACCGTCATCAGGTGCAGCGTGGAAGCCATGCCGAGGAATCCCAGCGCAACTAATAACCGCGGGTCGACGCCGGCCTTCGATACCACAATCCCGGCGATAGGCATCATGAACATGAGTGCGAGTCCACCCGGAGAAAGCGCCATACCCGCGCGTTCGGCCGTATAGCCCATGCTCGTCTGCAGAAACTGCGGGATCAGAACGGTGGTGCCGAACAGTACGAGTCCCAACACAAAAGAGAAGAACACGGCGGTTCCGAAATTCCTGTTCTTGAGCAGCCGCACGTCCACAATCGGGTTGTCGTGATACCACTCCCAGAGGAAGAACGCCACCAGTACGGGGACGCCGATGCTGAACATGGCCGTGATCAGAGGAGAGCTGAACCAATCGGATTCTTGACCTTTATCGAGAACGAATTGGAAGCACGCCACGCCAATCACAATCAACGCGAGGCCGATGTAATCGATGCGAATGCCCGACCGTTTTTCCTCTTTCAACCACGGCGGATCCTCAACCACGCGATGCGTCATAAAAAGCGAAATCAGACCAACGGGTAGATTGATGAAGAAGATCCAGTGCCAGCTGTAGTTATCCGTGATCCAGCCGCCGAGCGTCGGCCCGATCGCGGGCGCAGCCACAACCGCCATGCCGTACATCGCAAACGCCATTCCGCGCTTCTCGACGGAAAAAGTATCGGCGAGGATAGCCTGCTCGGACGGTTGCAGACCACCTCCGCCGGCCCCCTGCAAGATACGGAAAATGATCAGCATTGGAAGGCTTGGTGCCAGTCCGCACATGATGGACGACACGGTGAAGAGCACCACGCACGTCATGTAGAAGCGCTTTCGCCCCACGACGGTCGAAAGCCAGCCGGAAATTGGTAGGACAATAGCGCTCGAGACCAGGTAACTGGTCAGGACCCAGGTCGCCTCTTCGTAACTTGCGCCCAGCGAGCCGGCAATGTGGGGCAGCGCGACGTTCGCGATCGAGGAATCCAGCACCTCCATGAAGGTCGCGAGCGTAACGGTAATTGCGACGATCCAGGGATTGTGCGAGGGCTTCCAGTTCTGGCGTGAAGCGGAGGGCATATTCAGCCCCCAACTCGGACGTCTGGCTCGACCGACATGCCGGGACGGAGGCGATCAAGCCCCTCCTGGTTGGGCTTGAAGCGTATCCGAACCGGGATGCGCTGAACCACCTTGACGTAATTACCGGTGGCATTCTCGGGAGGAAGAACACTCGCGACCGAGCCTGTAGAACCGCCAATTGTTTGTACGTAGCCTTCGAAGTCTCTTTTTAGGGCATCCACGTGAATGGACACCGTCTGATCCGGGTGAATCGATCGAAGCTGTGTCTCTTTGAAATTAGCCGTTACCCAGAGATCGCCGATCTGTGCAATCTGCATCAGCTGTTGCCCTGCGGAAATACGCGAGCCAATCTCCGCCGAGCGTTTCATCACAATTCCCGAAACCGGCGCAGTGATCCTCGCATAGCTAACCTTCAGTTGCGCCGCGTCAACCTGTGCGCGTGCGCTTTTCGCGCTTGCCTGATTGGACTGTACGGTCGCCCGCCGGATGGCCAGCTGTTGTGGCGCGTTACGGCGATACTGCTCCAGTTTGGTTTCGGATTGCGCCAGCTGCGCGCGTCGTTGGTCGACCGTTTGAATCGCGGCGTCCAAGCCTGCCTGGTTCGACCTCACGGTAGCCGCTTGGGCTTTGGAAGCTGCGACGGCTTGATCGTATTCCTGCTGCGAGACTTCTTCCTTTGCGATGAGCAGACGATAGCGCGCCAGGTCCGCCTGGGCACGGGCATTGTTGGCTTCGGCTTCGTTCAGTTTTGCTGCCGACGCTTCGCGATCGCGTTCCGCCACGGCGAGTGCCGCCTTTGCTGTTGCAACTTCTGCCTCCGCCCCAGAAATGCTCGTGACGTTCGTCACTTCCGTGATGGGCAGGTTAGGACGCTCAGCGATCACCATGCTCTGTGCCTGCGAAAGCTGCGCCAATGCCTGATCAAGGCTGACTTGAAGATCGCGCGGATCCAGATCGACCAGCGGCGCGCCCGCCTGCACGATCTGGTTATCGTCCACATGCACAGCCGTGATTGTTCCGTCTACTCGAGAGCTAACAGGGTTCAGATGCGCATCCACCTGCGCATCATCCGTAGACTCGAAATGCCGGCTGTGCTGCCAGTAGAGGAAGCCTGCGATCGCTGCGACTACAAGAACCAGAAAGAAAATGGTAAAGGCACGTCGCCGCCCGGCCGTGTTGGAAGCTGGGTTCGCTGCGGGAACGACCGCAGCTGGGTTTTGTGCCTGCCCCTGACTCTGTGGTGCCGTCGGTTTCTCTTCTACGGTCATGGATTTTCTCTCTTCAAAAGGTCGGGTAAATTCGTTTCGGCTCGGCCGGTGGCACGGGCCAGGGTCAACTTCGCCAGGTTGAACGAAAACAAGCTGGAAACGTAGTCGTTCTCCGCGTTCGAGACCTGCTCTTGGGCCTGAACCACTTCCACTGTGGTCGCTATCCCCGCGCCAAATCGATCACGTGCTTCGGTCAAAGTCTCGTTGGCGTATTCGCGGTTGGTCGCTGCCAGGTGTAACTGTCCGGCTGCCGTCTCCATCTCGATAAGAGCCGTCCTGACCTCGCTTTCCACCCTGCTGCGGTATTCCTCCAACTCCGCTCGCCGTTGGCGCACGGTCGTTTCTGCCTGCTGAATATCTGCCTTGATCCGGCCGCCATCCCAGAGATTCATGCTGACTCCGGCAGTAACGGCGAACACGCCATGCGTGGACGCCGGATTGGGGCCAATCACGCCGTAGTTTCCGTTTACCGTGGCTGTTGGATAGCGCTCGGCCTGGGCTGCCGAAAGAGCGAGTTCCGCCGTTCGGACTTGTGCGGCCAAGGCCTTGAGATCTGCCCGGCTCTCCGTCGCCAATTGGATAACACTCGCCGCCTCCGGAGCCTTCGTTTGTGTCGTTGGGAGCGAATCGGTCAGCTCGAGTTCGCGGTCTTGTGGCAAGCCGATCAGTCGAGCAAGACCCAACTTCTGTTTACGAAGGTCGCCCTCCACCGCCTGAAGCCTCTGCTGCTGCGACTGAAGTTCGACCAGACTGCGCATGACATCGATCTTGGCGTTCGTGCCGGCTTGCTTTCGGATGGTCGCCTGTTCGTACACGGCCTGCGCATTCGCTACCTGCGCGCGTTGGGAGTCCAGCCTTGCCCGCAGGGCGACTGTTTGCAGATACGTGCCGGCCACCGCGAGGACCAGCATCTCCCTTGTATCTTTCACGGAGAACGTGGCGGCCTGCTCGGCTGCTTTGCTGCTCTGGTAATTGCGCCGTTGAACCAGATCGAACACCGATTGGGAGAGCGCGCCCTGGAGCTGTGAATACGAGTACGGACCGACTATGGTGGGAATCGAAAAATTGAGACCGGGAGGTGCCTCGAATTTTAATCCGTATGCCGCTAGGTTGACCTGCGTCACGGTTTCGCTGGCGCTGACAGAAATGGATGGAAGAAGATTGCCCAGGGAGCGCAGTCGCTCGGCACGCGCGGCACTTTGCGCATTGGAGGCGGAGACGGGTCCGAGATTGGAGGCGATGGCCCGCCGGACGGCATCGGCTATGGTGAGCCGAATTGTCCCCACGGGAACATCGGCCGACGGAATACTACCTGCCAGATTGCCCGTCACTTGTACGGAACTGCTCACACTCGAAACTCCGCTCGAGGTTAGTGTTTGTGAGGCTTGAGCCGAACCCCACTGTGCTGGTCCGCCCGAAAGCGGTTGCTGTACCGCCGTGCTGTGCCCGCTCGCTCCAGCGCTTCCAGGCGACTGGCACCACGCGAGTCGTGGTGCAACCGCGACTAAGAGTAGACAACCCGCCACCCGGGACGGCGGCCGCACGCTATTTGGTCTCCATTGCATTTCGCCTATTTCATACATACATGTATCACAATACAGACACGAATGTATATAATTTGATTAGCGAGATGCGAAAAGTCCCAGGCCGTCAAGTCGAGCACCCGAACGGAAGAGCGCCCGCCCGCACTCGTCGTGTCCTCAAGGGTTCTGCAAATCACATGCCCGGCGCCCCGAACAAACATCAGCTCAGGACGGAAGAGACCCGGCGTAAACTCCTGAAAGCGGCCGAGAAGGTTTTCGCAAAGGTGGGCTTCGAAGCCGCGCGCTTGGAAGACATCGCGAAAGAGGCTGGGCATACGCGTGGAGCTTTCTACGCGCATTTCACTGGGAAGGAAGACCTCTTCTTCGCGTTGTTAGAGGGGAAAGCTTATCAGCACCTGAAGACCATTCAGGCGATCGTCGACGAATATCCTGAAGGCAAAGAGCGGACGCGAAAGTTTCGTGACTACTACTCCAGTTTGGCCGCGAATCCTAACTGGTCCATGCTGATGCTGGAATTCAAGCTCTTCGCGGCCCGGCATCCCAAACTCCGGGACAAACTGGCTGCCCGTCATCGGCAGATTCGCGCGTCATTCAAATCCGGCGGCGTCAACTGGCTTCAGCTTTGCAATGTTCGCGATACGGCTCAGACGGAAGGTTCGATAGCCCGGATCGCGCTCGAAGCACTGCTCCACGGCGTCACGCTCGAAAGCGCGTACGACCCTCTCGTTCTACCAAAGGAAGACGCCGCGAGGATGCTAGGGGAACTGTTCGATTTCCTGATCAGCTCAGCGCAAACGCACAAAGAAAACCGCTGTTAAGGCCGGCCTAGTGCTTGGCGCGTCGAGCGGTGCTGTTCACTGCCGCCGCTACCTGCTGGGCTGCTGACGTAATACTGGCCGCATTGGCGCGAAGAGTAGGCGACCAACTCGTCCGCGAGAGTTTCTGCAGAGTTCGCAGCAGTTTCAGATCTGCCTGCAGGTCGACGAAGCGCTCTGGCTCGTGATCGGCTCGGGGATTGCGGGTATTTTGTGGGGCCACCCTGACAGTACCTGTCGTCAACTTAAGGTTTACACCGGTATAGTTTATGCTCAAATCAGTGGGGATTGAGCTTGCACAACCGGATTCCGTTCTTTCTGGTCTTACTAGCTAGTTCAGCTATTCCAGGACTATCTCAAGATACTATACGTGCAAACGTGCGCGGAGACAATCGCAGCGACCAGGGTAAATGCACAATCGAGGTCGATGTCGATGAGGCTGCCGAAGTAGAGGTCCGCGGCGAAACGGCCCGCGTCCACACTCTCTCAGGCGGACCGTCTCGTTTTCGGCGGTTTGACTGTGATTCGATCATGCCTACGCGGCCAAACGAGTTCAAATTCACCGGCGTGGACGGACGCGGACGCGTAACCCTGGTACAGGATCCCCGGAATGGGGGCGTTGCGGTAGTTCGGATCGAAGATCCGAAAGGCGGCCGCGAAGGCTACACGTTCGATTTGGAGTGGCGCGGCGGTGGAAGTTACGGCGGGCGGGGCGGTTACAACGGCAACGGTGGCTCGTGGAATAACAACCGTGACCGCCACC
>C688J35102_120989632_pt1 | contig 12291 bp, 9 predicted proteins | sample HopSoiMetagenom2_FD_35102 | JGI IMG/M metagenome (IMG submission 35102)
GACGCTGAGCTGGCTCTGCGAGCTGGAGTCGCCGCCGGAGCTACCGGACGAGCCGTAGCTGTCCGAGCTGCTCTCGGTCGAGGTCGATTGACCGTTGGCCGAACCGGAGTTGTCCTGGTTGATGCTCGAGCTGTTCATGTTGTTCGCAGTCGCTTCGCCCGACCCCGCCGTCGCCGACGACGTGCCGTCGTTGGTGCCGGTGTTGTCGTTCGTCGCGTCTCCGGCGCTGTTGCCGGCCTCGGAATCCGTCTCGGTCGCGCACGAGCTGCAATCGTTCGAGTAGCCGTTGCCGCCCCAGCTGCCGTCGACGTTGCCGCCGAACGCGGAGCTGTCCGCGGACTGGTCACTCGCGTTGTCGCCGCTCACCGACGAGGAGGCCGTGTTGTAGCCGGTGTTCGCGGTCGCGTCCTGCGTCGAGTCGACGCTCGACGACTGCGAGACCTGGGCTGCCGCATTGCTCGGCGCGCTGATCGCGGTCGCGCCGGCTGTGCCCATGGAGAGCGCAGCCGAACTTCCGACCACCATCACTGCGAGTCCGAGCTTCCTGAGGTTTCGTACCACTTGATCACTCCCGGGGGTTGTGTGTTGATTCGTGCGCTCGCGGCAGTACGAAGACGTCGTTGCCGTGTTGAGCCGGGGCTGCCTACCCGGGCGCGCGAAGTCGAAACATCACTTGCGAAATGTTCAGATGACGTCGCGCTCGCGCGCGGAGCTCAGGAGGCGCGCTGCGATTGCAACGGCGGGACACCGGCGAGCGCGCGGCACGCGCGGATCGCGAGGGCCACGATCGTGAGCGTCGGGCCGTAGCCGGTCGACGTCGGGAACACCGAGGAGTCGGTGCAGATCATGTTCTCGACATCGTGGAACCGCTGCCACCGGTCGACCACACTCGAACGCGGATCGTCGCCCATGCGGCACGTGCCCATGATGTGGCGCGATACCGACGCGCCGTCGCGTGCCGCGCGATCGCCTTCGAGGCGGGGCGATGTGATCGAGAACGTCTGCTCCGCGCCCGCGGCCCGCATGATCTCTGCGAGCTTCGGCGCGTAGTAGCGCGACGCGACGACCTCGTGCGCGTGCACGTCGTAGGTCGCGCGCCCGACCGGGAAGCCGTATACGTCACGGACGCGCGGGTCGAGGTCGATCTGGTTCGTGATCTGCGGAAGGTCCTCGCCCTGCACGGTGAACGCCCACAAGCGATCGCGCATCTTCGAGTCGAGCATCTCCCGCGTGTGCGCGATCCCGGGCTCGGTGTACTGGCCCTCGAGGATCGGATGGCCGCCGCCGCCGTGCTCGACGATGCCGGCGCGGAAGTAGGGGAGTCCGTGCTCCTTGGCGAACGCAAGGTTGTCGGCGTCGAGGATCATGTGGTCGTCGTGCAGGTGTGTCACCGAGCGGCCCCGATGTCCGTGCAGGCGGAACGGGAACGAGCCCACCACGTAGGTCTGGAAGTGGTACATCAAGTACCGCCCGACCAGGCCCGACGAGTTCGCGATCTCGGAGCGGAGCAACAGGCGCGGGGTCTCCCACGCGCCGCCCGCGACAACGACGACGCGACCGGTCACCTCGTGCGCGTTGCCGTCGGCGTCGAGGTAGCGCACACCGCGTGCGGTGCGGCCGGACGCGTCGAGGAGCACCCGTTCCACGTACGACTCGGGGCGGATGTCGCAGCGGCCCGTCCGCAACGCGTTGCGCAGCGGCGCGACCGGGTCACCCTTCGCGTCGATCGGGCACCCGAAGAAGCCGCAGAACCCGCAGTTGTTGCACGCGGGCCGGCCGTCGTAGGGAACGGAGTTCACGCCGGTCGGCGCCGGATACGGGTTGTAACCGAGGCGTTGCGCGGCTTCGGTGGTGAGCACCGCGCCGAACATGTCGGCGCCGGGCGGCATCGGGTACTCGCCCGAGCGCCACTCCGCGAACGGGTTCGCGCCCGCCCGCCCGGCAACACCCACGAGGTTCTCCGCCTCGGCGTAGTACGGCTCCATCTCGTCGTAGTCGACGGGCCAGTCGACGATGTCGGAGCCTTCGATCGGGCCGAGCTCCGACCGCGCCTTGAAGTCGACGGCACGGAAGCGCGGGAGCTTCCCGTCGGCGTGGAAGCCGCCGCCCCCGACGGTCGACGGGAGGTTGTTCACCTCGCCCGCGAACAGGTGGTCGCCGTCGCCGTCGTCGCGCCGGTACGTGCGCGGTTCGAGGAACGGGTCGGGCCCGAGGAAGTGGCGCGAGAAGAACTTGATCTCGTCGTTCGACACGTGGCCGAGCGGGGCGAACGGCGCGTCGAGCGAGAGGAGGTGGTTCCGGCCCTTCTCGAGCATGATCACGGACCACCCGGCCGCCGTGAGCACGTCGGCCGCGGTCGCGCCTGCGGGACCGGTGCCGACGATAACGGCGTCATAGTCATGGGCGGGATCAGTCACGGCCGCGTACCTCCTCGTCCGTCCAGCCGCGCGGTTGCACATCACCGGGGAAGTCGATGGCGATCCACCCCGCCGTACCGGGGTTGCCGCCGTACTCGGGCGGGCCGTACGCGCCCTCGCACGCGTGCGCGTAGAACACCTCGCGCAGCTCCGGGTTCGCGCGCAGGCGGAGGTCCTGTTCCGCGCCGGCGACGGTGAGGAAGTCGTCGCCCAGCGCGGCGATGCCCTCCCGATAGATCGCCTGCCAGCCGCGCGTCGGTCCGTTGAACTCGCGTTCGGCCATACCGCGCGACCCTTCGATGCGCGTGCGCCACGCGGTCTCCTCGTGCCGCGAGAGGGTGAGGAATTTGCCGAACGAAGCCTCGCCGCCGGCGCGGCCGCTGAACGGACCGCCCGCGAAGATCAACGGCGGATCGAACGTGAATGCGCCGAGCAGGCGATCGACGTAGTCGGCCACGCCGAGCGCGGCGCCGCCCGGGTGCGCGTCGAGGGGCGGGATCAACCGGTCGGCCGCGGCCGCGAGCACCGCGTGCTCGTGTTCGGTCAGGAAGCGCAGCAAGTGGGGGAGACTACGCGGCGGGATCGACGTCGGGCTCGAGCTTGCGCAGGATGCGATTGAGCGTTTCGAGATCGTGCGCGCCGAGCTTGCGCAGGCTCGGCGGTGCTTCGAACAACTTGGCTTCGATCTGGGCGCGCACCTTCACGCCCTTGCGCGTCAATGCCACCGTACGCACGCGGCGATCGGTCGGATGGGGTCGGCGCTCGGCGAGGCCGTGCTCTTCCAGGCGGTCGACGAGCCACGTGACGTTCGACGCGTCGCACTTCCACGCGTCGGCGAGCGTGCGCATCGAGCACGGCTCATCGGGCTGGAGGAAGAGCAGTGCGTTCATCGCGCCGGGATTCAGCGCGTGGGCGGCGGAGATCTCCATCACCTGGTGCTTGCGGGAGAGAAACAGCTCCGACATGCGCTTCCACGCATCGTTGGCCGCATCGATCTCGGGGACGGTCACCACACACGCAGCGTAGGCCGTAACCAGGAGTTCTTCAAGTGTTTGGATCATTGAAGTCATAAACACTTGACATTGTTCAAGTACCTGCGCGAAGGTCTACGACCATGGAGAACGCCCCCTCGGACAATGCCATCGTCGTGGAAGGCCTCGTAAAGCGCTTCGGGTCCGTCAGCGCCCTCGACGGCGTCGACTTCTCCGTCCCGAAGGGCAGCGTGCTCGGTTTGCTCGGCCCCAACGGCGCGGGCAAGACCACCGCCGTCCGCATCCTCACCACCATTCTGAAGCGCACCGCGGGCCGGGCCGACGTGCTCGGCATCGACGTGGGTGCGAACCCGCAGGCCGTGCGCGAGCGCATCGGGCTCGCGGGGCAGTACGCCGCGGTCGACGAGAACCTCACCGGCCACGAGAACTTGTGGATGGTGGGCAAGCTCTCGCACCTGAATCCGAAGACGTTGCGCGCGCGCAGCGACGAGCTGCTCGAGCGCTTCGATCTGGTCCACGCCGCCGACCGTCCCGCGCGCACGTACAGCGGTGGGATGCGCCGCCGGCTCGATCTCGCCGCCGCGCTCGTGCACCGGCCCGAAGTGCTCTTTCTCGACGAGCCGACCACCGGTCTCGACCCGCAGGGTCGTACGGGTCTCTGGCAGGTCATCGAAGAGCTCGTGGCCGAAGGTGCGACCGTGCTGCTGACCACGCAATACCTCGAAGAAGCCGACCGCCTCGCCGACAACATCGTCGTCATCGACCACGGCCACGTGATCGCCGAAGGCACGGCCGCCGACCTGAAGGCGCGCCTCGGCGCGACGATCGTCGAGATCGCCTTTTCCGACGCGGCCGCCGCGCAGCGGGCGCGTGGAGTCCTCACGGGTCTCGGCGAGGCCGCGGTGCAGCCCGACGGCCAGACCGTCGAGCTGAAGTCGAACGACGGCGCACGAGTGGCGATCGACGTGGTGCGCGCGCTCGACGGCGAGCACCTCGAACCGGCTTCGCTCGCGCTGCGCGAGCCGACGCTCGACGACGTGTTCCTCGAGCTCACCGGCCATACCGCCGAGGAGCCCACGCCCGAAGACGAGTCGGAGGAAGACCGGCACGGACGCACGCGAGGTGCCGCATGACCGCCACCGCCATCACTCCCACCGGCGTCGCCGATCGGCCCCGGAAGTCGCCGTTCTACTGGGCCGTCGCCGACACGAAGACGATCGCGTGGCGCAACCTCGTCACCATCCGGCGGCTTCCGCAGCTGCTCGTGTTCTCGCTCGTCCAGCCGGTGATCTTCGTGATCCTGTTCCGGTACGTGTTCGGCGGCGCGATCAAGATCCCGGGTGGCCTTCCCTACGTCGACTACCTCATGCCCGGTGTGTTCGCCCAGACCGTTGCGTTCGGCGCGATCCAAACCGGGATTGGCCTCGCCGAAGATCTCCACAAGGGCCTGATCGAACGGTTCCGGTCGCTGCCGATGGCGCGATCGGCGGTGCTCTCGGGCCGGACGCTCGCCGACCTCGTCCGCAACGTGTTCGTCATGTGCCTGATGGTCGCGATCGGTTACGTCGTCGGCTTCCGCGTGCAGACCAGCCTGCTCGGGCTCGTCGCGGGCATGGCCGTGATGCTGTTCTTCGGGTTCTCGCTCACGTGGATCTTCGCGATCATCGGCCTGTCGGTCACGAACGCCGAGACCGCGCAGGCCGCCTCGTTCCCGATCCTCGCGCCGCTGGTGTTCGCGTCGTCGGCGTTCGTGGTCGTGGGCACCATGCCGGGCTGGCTCCAGGGTTGGGCGAAGTACCAACCCGTGTCGGTCGCGATCGACGCGACGCGTTCGTTGATGCTCGGCGGGATCTATACGAACAACGCGAAGGTGCTCGGCTCGCTCGCGTACAGCGTCGGGATCGTCGCGGTCTTCGCACCGCTCGCCGTTCGGCGCTACCGGAGAGCTGCGTAGCGCGGCGACGTATGGCGCACGTCAGCCGAGCGTCACCACGTAGTTGCCGGTGGTGTCGAGGTCGGCGGTCGTGTCGGGCGGCAGCACGATCACGGTGAACGGCTCCTCGATGAGCGCGGGCCCTTCCACGTGCGCGCCGGCTCCGAGCCGGGCGCCGTCGTACACCGGCGTGTCGATCCAGCCGTCGCCCCAGAACGCCTGACGGGAGCCCTTCAACGCTTGCGAGGCGTCGCTGACCGTGCCCGCCTCTGCGAAGTGGTCGGGCTTGGGGGTGAACCCGCGCGCGGTGATGCGCACGCCGCGCACCACGGGCTGTTGCGAGCGGAAGCAGAAGCCGCGTTCCGACTCGTGCTGGTCGTGGAAGCGCTCGGCGAGGTCGAGCAGCCCGGGCTCGTCGAGCGTCGCGCCTTCGGGCACGGGCACGCTCATGTCGAAGTTCTGGCCCGGATAACACATCTGCACGTAGAGGGTCGTGATCGTCTCGGCCGCGTCGAGCCCCGCCGGCTCGAGCTCCTTCGTGACCTCGCCGTCGAGCTCCGTCATCAACGCACGCACGCGCCCGAGGTCGACCTGCGACAGCGGAGTGACGTAGGAACGCACGAGGTCCACCACGTAGTCGGCCACGAGCACGCCGAGCGCGGAGAACGCCGGCGCGGCCTTCGGCACGTAGATGCGATCCGCACCGAGCTCGCGGGCGATCGCGCACGAGTGCACCGCGCCGTTGCCGCCGTACGCGATGAGCGCGAGCTCGCGCGCGTCGGCGCCGTGGCTCGCAAGGACCTTGCGCGACGCGTTCGCCATGTTGGCGTTGACGATGCGCTCGATGCCCCACGCCGCTTCGGTCACGTCGACGCCGAGCGGCTCCGCGACGTGGTTGAGGATCGCGGCCTCGGCGGCGGCGACATCGAGGTGCATGCGCCCGCCCGCGAACCCGTCGGCGGGCAGGTACCCGAGCACCGCGTCGGCGTCGGTGACCGTGGGCAGCGCGCCGCCCCGGCCGTAGCAGACGGGACCGGGCACGGAACCGGCCGACTCTGGACCCACGAGCAGCGCGCCCTGGCGGACACGCGCGATCGAACCGCCGCCCGCGCCGACGCTCTGCACGTCGACCATCGGGAGACCGATGTAATAGCGGTAGCGCCAATTCCAGTCGGTCTTGATCTGCGGCTGGCCGTGGCGGACCAGGCAGATGTCGAAGCTCGTGCCGCCCATGTCGACCGCGAGGAAGTCGCCGGCGTCGGCGCGGTTCGCGGCGAGCGTCGCGCCCATCACGCCGCCGGTCGGACCGGACGCGAGCAGCGTGACCGCGCGGCGCGCGACGTAGTCGGGGGGCATGACGCCACCGGTCGCCTGCATGATGAGCAGCGGGCCGCCGTAGCCGGCGCGCCGCAGCTCGTCCTGCAAGTGCGACGTGTAGTGCGCGATGCGCGGCGCGACGTACGCGTTCACGAGGGTGGTCGACACGCGTTCGAACTCGGGACCGCGCGGCATGACCTCGTGCGAGAGCGAGATGTGCTCGACGTCGGGGAACTCCTCGAGGATGATCTCGCGCGTGCGGCGCTCGTGATCGGGGTTCACGAACGAGAACAGGTACATCACCGCGACCGACGTGACGCCGAGCGCCTTCAGTCGCTGCACACCGCGCCGCACCTGCTGCTCGTCGAGCGCGTGCACGACGGTGCCGGTGTGGTCCATGCGCTCGCGGATCGGGATGCGCGCCCGGCGGCGGGCGATGGGCAACGGGCCCGGCGCATTCGGGTCCCAGATCGATTCCTTGTGGCAGCGGCGCAGCTCGATCTCGTCGCGGTGCCCTTCGGTCACGAGCAGGCCGGTGCTCGCGCCGTTCATCTCGATCATCGTGTTGTCGGCGGTCGTGGTGCCGTGCACGAGGATCTCGAGCTGGGTGCAGAACTCTTGCAACGACAGGCCGAAACGCTCGGAAAGTTGCCCGAGACCGGTCATCACACCGCGCGACTGGTCGTCGAGCGTGCTCGGCGTCTTGTCGAGCACGATCTCACCGGTCGGCGTGACGCACACGAGGTCGGTGAACGTGCCGCCGACGTCGACCCCTACGCGGTAGCCCATCAGGATGCGGCGGCGCGGCGCTCGGCACGGAGCGCTTCGGTTGCGCCGTGGTCGATCGCGAGGGTGAGGTCTTCGAGGGAGCCGGTGAGCACGACGCCGTAGTCGCGCTGCGCGCCTTCCACCGACACGTACTCGTCGAGGACGTCGTCGAGCACGGCTTGCGTATCGCGGTCGTAGGGGTCGCCCCATCCGCCGCCGCCGCCGTAGTTGAACATGATGCGCTCGCCGGCCTGCATCGGGATCCAGTCGGCGGTGTGCCCGACGGGATACTCGTCGTCGCTGCCGTAGCGGAGGACCATCTCGTTCGGCGCGCCGTTGCGGCCGCCGCAAATGCCCGGCATGGGGTACTTCATGCCGACGACGTACGTGTAGACCTTCGCGTCGACGAGCACTTCCTTCTCGTAGTGGCTGCCGCAGATGCCGCGGAACTCGCCGGCGCCACCCGAGTCGGTGCGGTAGTCGCGGCTCCACTGGATGTGCGGGTACAGCGACTCGTTGATCTCGGCGGTCGCCTTCCAGAGGTTGCCGAAGCTCGCGTTGAGCGCGCCCCACGCGTCCATCCCCTTGGAGGCGTTGCACCAACCGGCGTACACCTCGGCGGAGTGGTCGGTGAACGTGGCGCCCGTGCGCGGATCGACGCCGCTGATGATCGTCGGGATCCCGGTCTTGTACGTCTGGGGCACCGCGCGTTCGGGCAGCACGTGCTGCATCGCGACCGCGATCACTTCACCCACGTCGGCACCCGGGTGGTGCGTTCCCGCGCTCACGGGCTTGCCCGGATCGGGGTTGAGCACGCAGCCCTTCGGCACCACGAGCTTGATCTGCTCGAAGAAGCCTTCGTTCTTCGGGATCTCGGGATCCATCATCGCCGCGATCTGACCGACGGTGTATCCGCGCGTGTTGCCGTAGGTGGACCACGCCTGGAGCTCGGGCCGCGCATCGGAACCGGTGAAGTCGACGGTGAGCGAGTCGCCGTCGACCGTCACCTTCACGTGCAGGTGAATGTCGGGGTGGCCGAGCGGGTCGTGGTCGACGTACGCGTCGCCCTCGTACACGCCGTCGGGCCACAGCGTGACTTCCTCGCGGAAGCGGCGGGCGGCGTAGTCGATCATCGTGTCGACGCTGGCTTCGACGGTCGCCGCGTTGTAGCGCTCGATGATCTCGCCGAGGCGCGCGACGCCGAGTTGCGCGGAGCCGATCTGGGCGTGCAGGTCGCCGATGTAGCTGGGGATGCGGTTGTTGGCGGCGAGCGCGTAGAGCACGTCGCGGCGCTCGACGCCGCGGTCGATCACCTTCACGACGGGCCAACGGACGCCTTCGCCCCAGATGTCGTTGGCGGTGATGTTGTAGCCGCCGGGCACGCCGCCGCCGGTGTCGCCGTGGTGACACTGGATGCTCGCGATCAGCACCATCTTGCGCGAGCCGTCGGGCGCGTCGGCGAACACGGGCGCGAACACGTTGTAGTCGGGGAGATGGCCGCCACCGTGGTACGGGTCGTTGGCGACGAACACGTCACCTTCGCGGAACTCGTCGGCGCCGAGGAACTCGAGCGCGAAGCGCACCGGCAGCGTCGACGTCAGCATGAACTGCGGGATGCCGACCGAGAGCGCCGCGAGCCGGCCCGACGCGTCGAGCACGGTCGCGTTGCGCTCGTTCGACTGGTTCAGGATGGGGGTGGTCGCGGTGCGCGACACGTACTCCGCCATTTCGAAGCAAACGGTCTCCATCCCGCCGCGGATGACCTCCGCGGTGACGGGATCGACAGCGTTCGAGGTCGAGAGTCGGCCGCGGCTTCCGGCCAGACGTACGAGATCGACGTTGGTCATGGGTGCCCCCAAAGGGTCGAGAACCTGACGTCTACGTCAGTGTAACTGCGCGGCTAAATGGTGTTTCAGGCGACGTCGAACAGCAGGCTCGCGATGCGATCGAGGTGCCAGCTGGTGGTGCCGAGCAGGTCCTCGTCGGCGGTCGCGCGCCGGAGATAGAGGTGGAGGTCGTGCTCCCACGTGTAGCCGATGCCACCGTGGATCTGCGCGCCGTCCTTCAGGATGCGGCGCGCCGCTTCGCCGGCCGCGGCCTTGGCGGAGTGGCACGCGATCGTGCGGTCGCCGGCGGCGGCGTCGCACGTCATCGCCGCGTACTGCACGGCGGCGGTCGCGCGCTGCAGCGCGAGCGACATGTCGGCGAGCTTGTGCTGGATCGCCTGGAACGAACCGATCGGCCGGTCGAACTGCTTGCGCTCCTTCGCGTACTCGAGCGACATGTCGAAGATGCGCCGCGCGGTTCCGGTGGTCTCGGCCGCGACCGACACGTTGGTGCGGTCGGTCCAGGCCGCGAACGCGTCGGGGTCGAGCGGCGTGAAGTCGAGATCGAGCTCGGCCGCGCTGAGATGGAAGACGCGGCGGGAGTAGTCGATCGTCGACACGAAGCGCAGGCGGTCTTCGACGCTTGCCGTGTCGACGGTTGCCACGGACGCGTCGGGCGTGATCATCGCGATGCGCTCGACGCGGTCGGCTTCGAGGACGAACGGGTTCATCGGGTCGTCGAGGAACGCGACCGTGCCGGTGTGCTCGTCGTCACCGGTGAGCGACGTGTAGAGCGCCGTCGCCAGGAACGGTCCGGGCGCGGCCGCGTAGCCCGTCTGCTCGAGGAAGAGGCAGAGGTCGGTCGCGGGGCCGGCGCCGAGCGGGACGAAGTCGCTGAGGTGCTCCCACAGCGACGCGTACACCGACGGGTCCTCCATGTGCTCGCGCACGAGCGACGGCGGGCATTCGCGTTCCACGAGCTTGGTCGCGGTGTCGCGCAGCAGTTGCTGATCATCGGTGAGCGAGAAGTCCATGCTGCTAACTCCGGGGAAGCCCGAGAATGCGCTGGGCGATGATGTTGCGCTGGATCTCGGAGCTGCCGCCCGCGATCGTGTTCGCGAACGACATGAAGAAGCCGTGCGACCAGCGGCCCGAGTCCGCGAACGTGTCGTCGGTGACCGCCGCGAGCGGGCCCACGATCTCCATGCCCAGCTCGTACGCGGCCTTGCCCGCTTCCGATGTGGCCATCTTCATGTACGAGTGCTCGGGTGCGGACGACCCCTGCGCAAACGAGGAGAAGCCCTTGTAACCCATCGCCCGCAGGCTCGACGCGAGCTCGTGGAACTGCGCGATCTTGCGGCGGATGATCGGGTCGTCGGCGCGGCCGAGCTTCTGCGCGAGCTCCACGAGACCCTGCACCGTCTGCTCGAGGCGACCGACGCTCTCGACCCACAGACCGGCGCGCTCGTGTGCGAGCGAGCCCTGCGTGATGGCCCACCCGCCGTTGAGCTCACCGACGAGGTTCTCGCGCGGCACGATCACATCGGTGAAGAACACCTCGGCGAAACCGGCCTGGCCGTTGATGTGACGCAGGGGCCGGATGTCGATGCCGGGCGTGTCGACGTCGATGATGAGGAGCGAGATGCCCTTGTGCTTCGGCAGCGTCGGGTCGGTGCGTACGTAGCAGAAGCACTTCTGCGCGATCGTCACGTACGACGTCCACACCTTCTGCCCGTTGACGACGAAGTGGTCGTCGAACAGCTCGGCGCGCGTCTGCAATCCGGCGAGGTCGGAGCCCGCGTTGGGCTCGCTCATCCCGATGCACCAGATCGTGTCGCCGCGGATCGCGCTCGGGGCCATCGCGCGCTGCTCGTCGTTGCCGAACTCGAGCAGGCTGGGAGCGACGATCGCGTAGCCGGGGAAGTGGCCGGAGCGCGGGATGCGGCGGCTCGACAGCGTCTCCAGGTAGATCAGGGTTTGCACCGGCGTGCAGTTCCGGCCGCCGAGCTCGGGCGGGTAGCCCGGGATCATCCAGCCGTGGTCGAAGAGCGTGGCCTGCCAGTCGCGGGACCACTGCGGCACGAGCTCCACGTCGTCGCCGAGGTCGCCGGAGAAGTCGAACCCGCCCAGCACCTCGGGGGGCGTGTGCTCGTCGAGAAAGGCGATGAGGTCGGCCCGAAACGCCTCATCCTCCGGGCCCCAAGCCAGCTGCACCCTGTCTCCCGCTTGCTCGTCGCGAACCTGACGTGTGTGTCAGGAACGGTAGTTGATCGGCGCCTCGGCGCGCACCGGATCGTCCCACACCCGCCCATGCTCCGAACCGGCGTGAGTTGTGTGGCTCAGAGCCATACAACTCACGCCGGTTCGAGGTATGTGGTCAGTCGAGGACGGTGTGCCAGGTGCAGGGCATGCGCTTGATGCCGTGGATGAAGTTGCTCTGCAGGTAGTCGGGCTCGCCGCTCACCGCGATGTCGGGCATGCGGCGGAAGAGCTCCTCGAACATGATGCGGATCTCCCGCCGGGCGAGGTTGGCGCCGAGGCAGAAGTGCGGGCCGCCCGCGCCGAAGCCGGCGTGCTCGTTGGGCGTGCGCGTGAGATCGAAGCGGAACGGGTCGTCGAACATGCGCTCGTCGCGGTTCGCCGAGTTGTAGAACATCACGACCTTCTCGCCGGCCTTGATCTCCTGGCCGCCCACCACCGTGTCGGCGGTTGCCGTGCGGCGGAAGTGGATGACCGGTGTCGACCAGCGGACGATCTCCTCGACCGCGGTGGGGGAGACGCCCTCGAGATCGTCGGCCCAGAGCTTGCGCTGATCCGGCCGCTGCGTCAGCTCGTACATGCCGTGGCTGATCGCGGTGCGCGTCGTCTCGTTGCCCGCGACCACGAGCAGGAGGAAGAACGAGCCGAGCTCGCCCGGCGTGAGCTTGTGCACGCCGTTCTCGTCCTCGACCTCGGCGTGCATGAGCGTGGTCGCGATGTCGTCGCGCGGGTTGTCGAGCCGGTCCTGCGCGATGTTGATGCCGTACTGGAACAGCTCC
>C688J35102_120989631_pt1 | contig 12281 bp, 11 predicted proteins | sample HopSoiMetagenom2_FD_35102 | JGI IMG/M metagenome (IMG submission 35102)
ATGTTCTTCTTGCCGGTGAGCACGTCGACGGCGCCGTCGTCGTACGCGGGCGCAACGATCACCTCGGTGAAGATCTCCGCGACCTGCTCGGCCATCGCGACCGAGACCGGAACGTTCGTGGCGATGACCCCACCGAACGCCGAGACCGGGTCGCAGGCGTGCGCCTTGCGGTGCGCCTCGGCGACGTCCGCGCCGACCGCGATGCCGCACGGGTTCGCGTGCTTGATGATCGCGACCGCCGGCTCGGCGAAGTCGTAGGCCGCGCGACGCGCGGCATCCGCGTCGACGTAGTTGTTGTAGGACATCTCCTTGCCGTGCAGCTGCTCCGCGCCGGCCAGCCCACCGCCGGGCCAGCTCGTGTAGAGCGCGGCGGCTTGGTGCGGGTTCTCCCCGTAGCGCAGCGTCGACTTCTTCTGCCACGTCGCGCCGACCCAGGCCGGGAAGCCCGAGCCGTCGCTGGTGTCGACCAGCACGTTGCCCATCCACGACGCCACGGCGACGTCGTACGACGCGGTGTGGGCGAACGCCTCCGCAGCCAGCCGACGACGGTCGTCCAACGTGAAGCCACCGTTGGACACGGCGTTCAGCACGTCGTCGTAGCGACTCGGCGAGGTCACGACCGCGACCGACGGGTGGTTCTTCGCCGCGGCGCGCACCATCGACGGGCCGCCGATGTCGATCTGCTCGACGCACTCGTCGGGGGCCGCGCCGGAGGCGACGGTCTCGGTGAAGGGGTAGAGGTTCACGACCACGAGGTCGAACGGCTCGATGCCGAGATCGGCGAGCTCCTTGCGGTGCGACTCCAGGCGGAGGTCGGCCAGGATGCCGGCGTGCACCCGCGGGTGCAGGGTCTTGACCCGGCCGTCGAGGCACTCGGGGAACCCGGTGAGCTCCTCGACCGCGGTCACCGGCACTCCGGCGCCGGCGATCCGGGCGGCGGTCGAGCCCGTGGACACCAGCGCGACGCCCGCCTCGTGCAGACCGCGTGCAAGTTCCTCGAGTCCGGTCTTGTCGTAGACCGAGACCAGCGCCCGCCGGATCCCGCGCTTCTCGCCGCTCTCGTCACTCACCGAAGCTGACCTTCCTGTCACTCACCGTGAAGCCTTCTCGGGCCATGCGTCCGACGCTCTCGACCAGCATCTTCCGCTCGGCCACCTTGATCCGCTCGTGCAACGTCTCGGCGTCGTCGTCCGGCTCCACCGGCACCGCCACCTGGGCGACGATCGGGCCGGTGTCGACACCGTCGTCGACGAGGAAGAGCGTCGCGCCGGTGACCTTGACCCCGTGCGCCAGCGCCTCCGCGGGGCCGTGCATGCCGGGAAAGGCGGGAGACAGCGCCGGGTGCGTGTTGACGCAGCGGCCGGAGAAGGCATCGAGGAACGCAGGCCCGACCAGCTTCATGAAGCCGGCCAGCACCACGAGGTCGGGGTCATGCTCCTCGCAGGCCTTCGTCAGCGCGACGTCCCACGCGCCGCGGTCGGCGTAGTCCTTGAGCCGGTGCACGAACGTCGGCACACCCGCACGCTCGGCCCGGGTCAGCCCCTCGATGTCCTCTCGGTCGGAACCGACGGCAACCACCTGTGCGCCGTACGCCGGGTCGGCAGCGGCGTCGAGGAGTGCCTGGAGGTTCGTGCCGACACCCGAGACCAGGACGACGACGCGGCTGGCTGGGCGATCGGGCACGGAGCCACGCTATCGAGGGGGCGGCAGTCGCAGCGCGACGGTGTCCTCGCCGGAGAGGTCGGAGGTCTGGGGCGGGGGTCGGCGCTGCGTTTCGCGCTGGGTTCCGCGATGCGGAGTCCTCGGGCGCGGGACCGTGGTGGTGAGCATGACCGACTCTGTCGCCAGGGCGTGCTCGGCATCGGGGACGTCGCCACGCCGGGCCCGCCAGGTCGCGATCAGCGCGCCGGCGAGGGCTCCGGGAACGAGCGAGCGGACCGCGGCGAGCAGCACCGTGAACCCGCCGGTGCCGAGGTCGCTCATCCGGTCCGGCCCGATCGAGCCACCGGCGAACGAGACCGCGATCGCGAGGAGCACCGTCGCCGCGAGCCCGCCGCAGAGACCGCGCACCGCTGCGCTCTGGTACGACGAGGTGGGAATCGTCCGGCCGGCCAGCCAAGCGCCGGTGACCGCGACCAGGACAGGCACGGCGAGGAACGCGACCGTCCACCCCGGCGCCCATCCGTCCGACGGAAGGGCGGCAAGCGCCGGTACGGCCGGCACCGGTCCGACGCTGACCGCCGACGGCGAGACGACCGTGCCCACGCCGACCGCGAAGCCGGGTCCGAGGAGGTAGGTGGTCGCCAGCAGCGAGAAGTTCGGCGCGAGCACGGCCACGAGGAGCACCGAGAAGACGCCGCCGACGAGGTCCAGCTTGAGCGTGTCCGCGACCCTGGCCGCTGCCCCCTCGTGCAGGGTCAGCGAGACGGCGGTGAGCACAGCACCGACGGCGACGAAGATCGCAAGGGTGGTCAACGCCGTGTAGGCGGCGCCCAGCGCGGGCATCGGAACCCGGCTGCGCAGCTCGCCGAGCAGTCCGGCACCGCGGACGAGCCCGATGCCGCCCGAGACCCCGCCGACGAACGCGCCACCGACGAGCGCCAGGGCGAAGCCCGGCTGGGCGCCGTCGACCGCCGCGAGGATCGCGACGAGCATTGCGACCACGCCGTAGACACCGCCGAGCACCACTGTTGCCCAGCCGACGGTCCGCAGGTCGCCCGCGTCGCAGACGCGCCCGGCCTTCACCGCGAAGCGATACGTGAGGTAGGCGCAAGCGAGCGTCAGCCCGAGCGGCGAGGCCGTCACGACAGCCGGGCCCACGGTCAGGTGGGCACCGTGCGCGAGCAGCCACCCGTCCGCAGCCACCCGGAGCACTGATCGAGTGGTGCCGTGGCTGCCGCCGTCGGAGGCGAACCAGCCGACGAGCCCGACCGCCCAGAGCACCAGCAACGCGACTGCTGGGGATCCCACGCCGGCCAGCGCGGCCCCATAGGCCAGCGACTTCGGCAGGTCGGCAGCCTTCTCCTCCGATCGGTCGCGTGCCCGCTGGGACGAGGGTGCGGTGCGGGAAGGCCGGAGCAGATCGGTCATCCCGGCCAGTCTCGCCGCTGAGCGACCCGGTCCCGGACCGCCACGCCGCGATTCCGCGGCCGGTGGTCTCGGGTGACGTCTCACCAGTGGGTTGACGTAACTCTGGTTCACGTACGGCGTTGGTGCTGTGACGCGCCATCGACAACGGGGGTCCCATGAGCCTGCGCCTGTCCCGAGCCATGAGACTCAGCCGGACACCGGTGGTGCTCCTGGCCGCCGCCCTGTCCGCCGTACCTCTGGCGTTGATGGCGCAGGCCGGCGCACCGGCCGCCGCAGCCGGACCGCGCTACTCCGCGACGATCACGCGCACCTCGCACGGCATCCCGCACATCGTCGCGAACGACTGGGGCTCGCTCGGCTTCGGCCACGGCTACGCGACCGCGGAGACCAACCTCTGCAACCTCGCCGACACGCTGATCACCGGTCGCGGCGAACGGTCGCGATGGTTCGGCCCAGACGGCCGCTACGACGACATGGTCACGCTGTCCGCGACCAACCTGCAGACTGATGCGCTCTTCACCGACATCCGCAACCGCCATGTCGTCGAGAACCTGCTCGCCGACCCGGTCCGGGGCCCGGGCACGCAGGCCAAGGAGATGGTGCAGGGCTACGTCGCCGGGGTGAACCAGTACATCCGTGACATCGGCGGGGCCGACGGCGTGAAGGACCCCGCATGCCACGGCGCCGGCTACATCAAGCCCGACGCGACCGCGCTCGACCTCTGGTACGGCGTATACGCGGCGAACCTGCTCGCCTCGACGGGTGTCTTCGTGCCGCAGATCGTCGACGCAGACCCGCCGACCGCCAGTGACCCGGGACTGCCTCAAGCCCCGGTCTCCACGTCGTTCGCGCAGCCCCCGGCGAACCTGCCCTCGAAGGAGCAGCTGCTCGAGGACCTCGGTAAGGACCCGAACTCTCCCTTCGGCTCCAACGCGACGGCGGTCGGCTCGGACGCGACGACCACCGGACGCGGCATGCTGCTCGGCAACCCGCACTTCCCGTGGCGGGGTCGCTACCGGTTCGAGCAGGTGCACCTCACGATCCCCGGGCAGTACGACGTCGCCGGCGGTGCCCTCATCGGCTCACCGGTGGTGAACATCGGCTGGAACCACAACGTGGCCTGGAGCCACACGGTGTCGACGGCGTACCGGTTCACGCCGTACGAGTACCGCACGGTCCCCGGGTCGCCGACGACGTACATCACCGACTCCGGTCCCAAGCAGCTCGACCACCGGACCGTCGACATCACGGTCAAGAAGTCCGACGGCTCGCTCGGCACGGTCAGCGAGGACCTCTACCGCACTGATCAGGGCTACGTGCTCGACGACCCGTCGGTGCTCATGGGCTGGTCACCGGCGAGCTTCTTCGCGCTGCGCGACGCGAACGGCGAGCAGCTGCGCACCATCGACACGTTCCTCAACATGGGCAAGGCGACGTCGGTCCACGACCTCATCAAGCGGCAGGACACGGCAGGCGGCATGCCGTGGGTGAACACCACCGCCGCGGACAAGAACGGTGACGTCGTCTACGCAGACCACTCCGTCGTACCCAACGTGCCGAACAGCCTCGTGCAGCAGTGCGCGACGCCGATCGGACTGGTGCTGTTCAACCTCGTGGGCCTGCCCGCGCTCGACGGGACTCGTGCTGACAGCAGCTGTGCGTGGAAGTCCGACTCCGATGCAAGTCGGCCGGGCATCTTCGGGCCGTCGAACCTGCCGATCGCCTATCGCAAGGACTGGGTGGCGAACGCGAACGACAGCTACTGGCTGCCCAACCCGAAGCAGCGCCTCGAGGGCTACGCCCGCATCATCGGCTGCGAGAAGTGCGTGCGGTCACTGCGCACGCGGATGGTCTACACCTACGTTCTCGACCGGCTCGCCGGCAACGACGGGCTTCCGGGCAACAAGGTATCGCCCGCGGACCTGCGCGGGTTCGAGTACCAGAACCGCGTGTACGGCGGTGAGCTCGCGCGTCAGAACGGCGACCTGCAGAAGGTCTGCCAGTCCGCGAACGGCGGTGCTGCCTGCACCGCGCTCGCGAACTGGGACGGTCACAGCGACGTGGACAGCACCGGCTACGCACTTGTCCAGGAGTTCTTCGCCCGGCTGCCATCGAATCCGTGGCAGGTCCCGTTCGACCCGAACGACCCGATGAACACACCCCGGGACCTCGACGAGAACAACTCCGACGTCGTCCAGGCGATGAAGGACGCGATCGCCTACCTGCAGTCGAAGGGCATCGCCTTCGACGCTCCGTGGGGGTCTCTGCAGGTCGCCGGCGACGACGGCGCTCCGCCGATCCCGCTGGGTGGCGGCGAGGGTGACCTCGTCGGCAATGCCAACGCGACGTCCAGCCGCATGCCCGGCGCGAACAAGAACTTCCCCTATCCGGTCAGCTACGGCTCGTCGCACATCCAGGCGGTGTCGTTCCTGTCCGGCGGACGCGTCGACGCGCACACGATCCTCACGTACTCGCAGTCGACCGACCCGACCTCGCCGTGGTCCTCCGATCAGACAAAGCTGTACAGCCAGGAGAAGTGGGTGACCTTCCCCTTCACACCGACGCAGATCCGCAACGACCAGATCAGCCAAGAGACCGTCTCGGGTGGATGAGCCCCAAGTCCGGTGATTGAGGAGGCCGACGTGGTCGGCCGTCTCGAAACCACCTAGCGTGGCCATGTGACGCTCAGCCGGGAGGACGCCGCCAGGCTCGACGCAGCCAGTCCGCTCGCCGACCGTCGCGCACTCTTCGCCCTCCCCGACGACCTCGCCTACCTGTGCGGCAACTCGCTGGGCGCGCTGCCGAGGGCGGTCGCAGAGCGAGTCCCGGACGTCGTACGCCGTGAGTGGGGCGAAGGCCTGGTCGGCTCCTGGAACTCCGCCGACTGGACGCACCTGGCCGAGCGCGTGGGCGCACGCATCGCAGCATTGATCGGCGCTGCGCCGACGGACGTCACTGTCGGCGACTCCACGTCGGTGACGCTGTTCAAGACCATCGTGGCCGCTGCACGGATGCGACCGGAGCGCTCGGTGGTCGTCGTCGAGCCGACGACATTCCCGACCGACGGCTACGTCGCCGACGGCGCCGCGCGCAGTGTCGGCATGAAGCTTCGTTGGGCGACGCCCGGTGCGGTGGAGGAGTCCCTCGACGAGGACGTCGCGGTCGCTGTGCTGAACCACGTCGACTTCCGTTCGGGTGCGCTGCTGGACATGGAGGCGGTGACCGCGGTGGCGCACGACAACGGTGTCCTGACGCTGTGGGACCTGTGCCACTCGGTCGGTGCGGTGCCGATCGACGTGAGCGGCGCCGATGCGGACTTCGCCGTCGGCTGCACCTACAAGTACCTCAACGGCGGCCCGGGATCGCCCGCCTTCGTCTGGGTTGCTCCTCGTCACCAAGACAACGTGGACCAGCCGATCACCGGCTGGTGGGGACACGCCCGGCCGTTCGAGATGGGCCCCGACTACGAACCCGGCCCAGGCGTCTCGCGCATGGTCGTCGGGACACCGCCGGTGATCGCCCTGTCGACACTCGAGGCGGCGCTGACCGTCTTCGACGGCGTCTCGATGCCCGATGTCAGGGCCGCGTCGATCTCGTTGTCCGACCTGTTCATCGAGCTGGTCGAGGAACGTCTGCCCGACTTCGAGGTGGTCACGCCGCGCGACCACGCCCGTCGTGGGAGCCAGGTGTCGTTGCGCCACTCGCTCGCCTATCCGTTGGTGCAGGCGCTCGCCACCCGCCGGGTGGTCGGTGACTTCCGGACGCCCGACGTGCTGCGCTTCGGCTTGGCTCCGCTCTATGTCCGGCACGTCGACGTCTGGGACGCCGTCGAGCAGATGGTCGGTGCGCTGGAGCAGGATGAGCACCTCGACCCGGCGTACGCCGAGAAGCAAGCGGTCACCTAAGGAGATCCCATTGGCTGAGGTCCTGCTCTTCCACCACGTCCAAGGGCTCACCGACGGAGTGCTCGAGTTCGCCGAGCAGCTGCGATCGGGCGGCCACACCGTGCACACGCCCGACTTCTTCGACGGCGTGAAACCGGCGACGATCGAGGAAGGCGTCGCCCATGCCGACGAGCTCGGCGACGAAGTGCTCGACGCGAAGGTCGACAAGGCGGTTGCCGAGCTGCCCGCCGAGCTCGTGTACGCCGGGTTCTCCTGGGGCGCCGCCTCCGCGCAGCGGCTGACGCAGACCAGACCAGGTGCGCGCGGCGCTCTCCTCTATGAGTCCTGCATCTCCATCACCGGACCCTGGTCGTTCGGGCCCTGGCCGGACGGCGTGCCCGTACAGATCCACGGGATGGACCGCGATCCGTTCTTCGCTCTCGAGGGCGACCTCGACGCTGCGCGCGAGCTGGTGGCCACGCTCGGCCCCGAGCAGGCCGAGCTCTTGGTCTACCCCGGTGACAAGCACCTCTTCAGCGACAGCTCGCTGCCGTCGTACGACCGCGAGGCCGCAAAGCTCGTCATGGAGCACTCGCTGGAGTTCCTCGACGAGCTCAGCTGACTCAACGGTGGGCCGTCGCCGGTCGTTCGAGCAGTGCCGCCAACAGGCAGAGCACTCCGGCGAACACGATCGGGGCACCGATCGTCAGCAGCGCGATGACGCCCGATAGGCCGAGGACGACCGCGGCGACCACCAGCACGGTCTTGCGATGGGGAGCCGGGCGATAGATGCCGTACGCCGCGAGCGCGGCACCGATGACGAGCGCGGCCGAGAACCACACGAGCGGCTGGTCACCCTGCCCTCGCATGATCGCGACATAGGCGCCGAGCATCAGCACCGCCAAGCACGCGGCGATGGATGCAGCGATGTCGAACCGGCCTCGGCCCACACACCCATCGTCCTCCTCGCCGGAACCCCACGCCACCCAGCACTCAGTCGAGGCAGAACTCGTTGCCCTCCACGTCGGCCATCACGATGTGGCCGGCCTGGAGCGGCGGCTCGGGCTCGAAGCGCTGTAGGCGGGTGGCACCGAGGCCGACGAGTCGATCTGCCTCCGCCTCCAGCGTCGCCATCCGTTCGTCGCCCTCGAGCCCCGGCGCCGCTCGTACGTCGAGGTGCACCCGGTTCTTCACCTGCTTGCCCTCCGGCACGCGCTGGAAGAAGAGCCGCGGGCCTTCGCCGTCAGGGTCTTCCACCGCCGAGGCGTCGTTGCGCCTCTCCGGCGGCACGCCCAGCGCTTCAAGAGCTCCGTCCCACGACTCGAAGCCCGGCGGCGGATCCGGCTGCCGGTAACCGAGGGCGTCGGCCCAGAACGCCGACACCCGTGCGGGATCGGCACAGTCGAACGTGATCTGTACTTCGCGGCTCATCCGCCCACCATGTCACCCAGCTCACCGGGGCCGGGATCGTGGTCAGCGGGTTTCGACAGGCTCTACCCAAGGGTTTCGACAGGCTCTACCCAAGGGTTTCGACAGGCTCAACCACTGACGCTTCAGTGCGGGTGACTCCGGCGCTGCTCGATGAAGCGAACGAGGTTCACACCGGAGCTGCCATCCGTCACCAGGTGGATCCCTGCACCACTCGCACGCTCGGCGCACCGCAGACAACCAGCAACAAGGAAGTTGATCGAGCGGGCGTTGGACCGCACAGGGTGGCCGCACAGGGTGCGAGCGGCCCGGATGTTCTCGTCCCAGTCGAAGTGCGTGAGGTGAACACCGGCGCGACCTCGGGCATAGACCGAACTCAGGATCCCGGTCTCTTCGACAAGCGGTCTCATCGCACCTCCGAAGCGTGCGAGAGCGCCTGAATCCCCCACTTCACAATGCCCGAAACGACGCCCCCCGACGTACGGGCGTCACGCTGCCACAGGTGTTGGCGGGATGTTCGGCGAATGCGCACACCACGAGTCACGAAAGGACTTTGGTCCGCGGCATTCCATTGGCGACTGGGCGAACCACCAACGCTCAGGACTTCGCGAGGATGTCCTTCATCAACTGGGCGGTCTCGGAGGGGGTCTTGCCGACCTTGACGCCGACTGCCTCGAGGGCTTCCTTCTTCGCCTGCGCGGTGCCCGACGAACCGGAGACGATCGCGCCGGCGTGGCCCATCGTCTTTCCCTCCGGAGCGGTGAAACCGGCGACGTAGCCGACGACCGGCTTGGTCACGTTGTCCTCGATGTACGCCGCCGCACGCTCCTCGGCGTCGCCGCCGATCTCACCGATCATCACGATCGCGTCGGTGTCGGGGTCGTCCTGGAACGCCTGCAGGCAGTCGATGTGCGTCGTGCCGATGATCGGGTCGCCGCCGATGCCGACGCAGGTGGTGAAGCCGAAGTCACGCAGCTCGTACATCATCTGGTAGGTCAACGTCCCCGACTTCGACACCAGCCCGACGTTGCCGGCCTTTGTGATGTCGGCCGGGATGATGCCGGCGTTGGACTTCCCGGGGCTGATGAGACCCGGACAGTTCGGCCCGATGATCCGCGTATTGCCGTGCTTCTGCGCGTAGGCGAAGAACTCGGCTGTGTCGTGGACCGGGATGCCCTCGGTGATCACCACGACGAGCGGCATACCCGCGTCGACGGCCTCGATCACCGCGGCCTTCGTGAACGCCGGCGGCACGAAGACGACGGAGACGTCAGCGCCGGTCTCCGACATCGCGTCGGCGACCGAACCGTACACAGCGACGTCCTTGCCGTCGACGTCGACGTTCTGGCCGGCCTTCTTGGGGTTCACTCCACCGACGATGTTCGTGCCGGCAGCCAGCATGCGCCGCGTGTGCTTCATGCCCTCTGAGCCGGTCATCCCTTGGACGACGACCTTGCTGTTCTCGGTGAGGAAGATGGACATCTCTCGACCCCCTAAGCCTTCGCGACCTGTGCGGCAACCTCAGCGGCGCGGTCGGCGCCACCGTCCATCGTCTCGGCCAGCTCGACCAGTGGATGGTCGGCCTCGTCGAGGATCCGTCGACCTTCCGCGACGTTGTTGCCGTCGAGACGTACGACGAGAGGCTTGTCGGTCTGGTCGCCGAGCAGCTCGAGCGCCTGCACGATCCCGTTGGCGACCTCGTCACACGCCGTGATGCCACCGAAAACGTTGACGAAGACGCTCTTGACCTGAGAGTCGCCGACGATGATCTCCAGCCCGTCGGCCATCACCTGCGCCGAGGCGCCACCACCGATGTCGAGGAAGTTGGCCGGTTTCACATCGCCGTACTTCTCTCCGGCGTAGGCGACGACGTCGAGCGTCGACATGACCAGGCCCGCGCCGTTGCCGATGATGCCGACCGACCCGTCGAGCTTGACGTAGTTGAGGCCCTTCTCCTTCGCAGCCGCCTCGAGGGGGTCGGCCTCCTCCTTGAACTCGAACTTCGCGTGGTCCTCGTGCCGGAAGTCGGCGTTCGCGTCCAGCGTGACCTTGCCGTCGAGCGCCTCGAGCGAGCCGTCGCCGAGCTTGACCAACGGGTTCACCTCGACCAGCGAGGCGTCCTCCTCGATGAAGACCTCGTAGAGCCGGCGGATCACGTCCTTCGCCTGCTCGGCGACGTCATCCGGGAAGCGGGTCGCCGTGACGATCTCGTCGACCTTGGCGTCGTCGAGTCCGGCCTCCGGGTCTATCGACACCTTCGCAACCGCATCGGGGTTCTCCTCTGCGGTCACCTCGATCTCGACGCCGCCCTCGACCGAGGCGATGCACAGGTAGTTGCGGTTGGAGCGGTCGACCAGGAACGAGAAGTAGTACTCGTCGGCGATCTCCGCCGCCGGTGCCAGCAGCACCCGCCGCACGGTGTGGCCCTTGATGTCCATCCCGAGGATCTCGCCGGCCTTGGCCTCGGCGTCGGCCGGATCGGTGGCGAGCTTGACGCCGCCGGCCTTCCCGCGGCCCCCGGTCTTCACCTGTGCCTTGACGACGACCTTGCCGCCGAGGTCCTCGGCTGCCTTGGGTGCGTCCTCGGGTCGCTCGATGACGGTGCCGAGGGTGACCGGTACGCCGTGCTTCGCGAAGAGCTCCTTCGCCTGGTACTCCATCAGGTCCACGGGTCAACTCTTCTTTCGTCGGTAGCGTCCTGAGGTTAGCCGCGCGTTCACCTCGTGGTTCACCCGGCCCCTGATCCCTTTACCCGACCCGAAATGACCGTGCACTCCCCTCCTGCGCCGGTCTAACCTCGCGCATGGCCTGGTCGATCGAGTTCGTCCGTGACCCCGCCGCGTTCCTCGATGCGGCGGCCGACCACCTGGCCCAGCAGCCCGTCGTCAGCACCGTGGTCAGCACGATCGCTCAGCGTTCTGCCCGGGAGATCTCGGCGGGCATCGCCCAGCCGGAGGACGACTGGTACGTCGTGATCCGTGCCGGCTCGAGCGTGGTCAGCTCGGGCATGCGGACCGCACCCTTCCCGCCGCGCCCGCTCTTCCTCATGCCGATGCCGGACGCAGCCGCCGAGCAGTTGGCCGACACGTTGTGGGAGCGGGGCGAGGAGGTGGGCGGAGCGAACGGCGCCCTGCCCGCCGTACGCCTGTTCGCCGACCGGACCGCCCGCCTCGCCGGCGGCACGGTCGAGGTCAGCCAGCACACCCGGCTGTTCGAACTGCACGAGCTGACGCCGGTCGCCGAGGTGCCCGGCGGGCTCCGAGCGGCGACGTACGACGACCTCGACGTGGCCGTGCCCTGGTTCGCGGCCTTCATGGCCGACGCGGACGAGCAGGCGGGCCGGGAGCCAGGCTCCAGCCCGCACGAAGCCGTCGACGAGGAGAGCGTGCGCCGGCGGATCGACCGGGGACAGCTGTGGCTGTGGGTCGACGAGACCGGCGAACGCGTGCACCTGACCGGGGTGAACCCGCCGAGCTTCGGTGTCGCGCGGATCGGGCCGGTGTACACCCCGCCCGCGCAGCGGCGGCGTGGCTGGGCGAGCGCTGCTGTCGCGGAGGTCTCGGCACGACTCCTTCGAGATGGCGTGACGCCCTGCCTGTTCACCGACCAGGCGAACCCGACCTCGAACGCGATCTACCAACGACTCGGCTTCGAGCCGGTGACCGACATGGCGAACCTGGTGATCCGACCGTGATCCCCAGCACAACGTGAAGGGTTTTGGTCGATGCGCCCCTAACCGACACTGGTTCAGGCCGTTCAGCACTTCGGTGCTCGGGCCCCGTACTGTCGAGCGTCCCCCCGGACCGAACGAATGGATGGCGAGTGACCCCCCGCCCCGCCCCCCGACACGCCGGCTCGCGTCGCCCGATGCTGGGTTCG
>C688J35102_120989630_pt1 | contig 12278 bp, 8 predicted proteins | sample HopSoiMetagenom2_FD_35102 | JGI IMG/M metagenome (IMG submission 35102)
TTCTTGGCATAGAGGCCGCTGGTCGGACCGAGGTAGCCCGGGCTCGGCATGCTCTCTTCGAACGACTTCCACCCTGTCTGGCCGACCTGTTGGAAGATTGAATCTGCGCCGGTCGAACAGGTCGTGCAATCGGAGGTGATGCCTTGGTTCCCGCCGGACGTCATGGCGATGTAGTTTGGGAGTGAGGGATGAAGCACGTTTCCGTAGTTGGCGGCGAGGCCGCACTTGGCAGCCAGGCTGTTCAAGTACGGCGATTCGCCGTCGACCTGCGAGAACGAGTGATTTTCCATCACGATTGTGATGATGTGCGTATACGCCACCGGCGTCGATCCCATGCAAGGGGCCGGGCCGCCGGAGGCCGTTTCGACCTGAGTGGCAACACGGGCCGTCGTGTCGTTCGTCGAGGATGATTCTCCACATGCCGAGGCTGCCAGCAGCAGCAGCAGCAGCAGCAGCAGCAGCAGCAGCGAGAACGAAGCCAGGTAGGTTCGGTGGGGACACGACACACGTGCATGGTAGGCGCTGCACCGCCGGCGCGTCCGCGTATGTGGCCCCGCCACACGGGGCCGGCGGCGACGTGCTCGCACTCGGCGTCCTGGCAGGTGCCCGGTCGGTGTTACTCCCCCGCCGTAACCGGGGTCGGAGTGGCCACGGCTGCGGCCGGTCGTTCTGCTTCGCCTTCCACGTTCAGGTGGGGGAGCCATTGCAGCCAGCGTGGGAGGTACCAGTTTCGGTCGCCGAGCAGCTCCATGACCGCGGGCATGAGGAAGACGCGCACGATGGTCGCGTCGATCAGAATGGCCACGCCGAGGCCGAAGCCCATCTGCTGGAACATGACGAGGTCGCCCGAGGCGAAGCCGGCGAACACCGCAACCATGATCAGGGCGGCGCCGGTGATGAGATGCGCGGTGGAACCGATCCCGTAGGCGACCGCCTCACGTGTATCTGCGGTCTGGTCGTAGCGCTCGCGAATCCGCGACAGCAGGAACACCTGGTAGTCCATGGAGAGCCCGAACAGCACGGAGAACAGGAACAGTGGGATCCAGGCCTCGATGGTGGGTACAACGTGGAACCCGAATAGTCCCGCGCCATGACCCTTCTCGGTGACGAACACGAGCAGTCCATACGCGGCGCCCACCGAGAGCAGGTTCATCGCGATGCTGGTCAGCGGTATGACGAGGGAACGAAACGCCACCAGAAGCAGGATGAAGCTGAGGCCAAGCACGAGTGTGAACACGATTGGCAGGTACGTTTGCGTGATGTTCGTGAAGTCGAGGTTCTGAGCCGTCGCGCCGCTGACGTAGACCTTCGCCGTGGTTTCGTCAAAGGCGGCGGGGATGGCACTGTTGCGAAGGGTCTTGACCGCGTCCTCCGCGGCCTTTGAGGTGGAGTCCCCGGCGATGGGGACGCTGATGACGGCGAGTCGTTGCTGCGGATGTGACGCGATCTGCGGCGTGCCGAAGCGTTTGTCGGCAGCCAGTGTCTTCGTCAACGATGCGATTGCACCGTCGACGGCCGGCGTGCCGACCGGCCCATCGACGACGATGTCCGCGGGTGTAACCGCGCCTGCCGAGAACTCGCGGTTCAACACGATGAAGCCCTGTTTTGCGCTGAGGTTGTCCGGCAGCGACGAGATGCCCGCGGCACCGGTGTTGAGCGAGAGCGCGGGAATTGCCGCTATGAGCAGCAGGCCGCAGGCAAGCGCTGCGCTGATCGCGGGCCGGCGCATCGCAAGATGCACGGCGCGCGCCCAGAACCCGTGGTGCGTGTCCTCCTTGGCGTGTCGGCTGAGGAACGGGATGCGGCCCCTGTCGACTCGATCGCCGAGCAGTCGCAGCACGGCCGGCAGCAGCGTCAGCGCGGCTCCTATGGCCACAAGGACGACGACGATCGCGCCGACGGCGAGGCTGACGAAGATTTGTGTCGGGACGATCAGCATGCCGATCAGGGCCAACACAACCGTCAGGCCGGAGAACATCACGGCCCTGCCGGCCGTGCTCGCGGAGCGTTCCACCGCCGCCTCGACGTCCAGGCCGCGGCTCCGCTCTTCGCGGAATCGCGAGACCACGAACAGGCTGTAGTCGATCCCCACCGCCAGGCCCATGAACGTAAGCATGTTGACCGCAAAGAAGCTCAACGGGGACACCGTTCCGATCAACGCGATCAGCGCGACTCCCACGATGATCGCAAACATCGCGAGCAGCACCGGGATGAATGCGGCAACGACGGCTCCGAATACGAAGACCAGGATGACCAGCGCTATCGGTATCCCGATCCCCTCACCCTTCTGAAGATCGCTCTCAGACAGCTTGGTGAGATCGCGTGACAGCGTCGCGTCCCCGGTCACCAGAACCTCGTACCCGGGGCGATCGACCTTCTGCGCGGCTGTGATGACCTGCTCGATCTTGGCATCGGAATCTGCAACGTCGCCGGGGATCGTCAGTGCCAACAGCGCGCTTTGACCGTCATCTGAAACCGGTGCTTGGGCGGCCGGCGCCACGGAAACAACCCGTTGGCCGAGGCCGGCAACGCTGTCATGCACGGCCGTCACGGCGGCGGCCAGCGCTGCCGGATCGCTCTTGGCCTTCGCACGGAGGATGACCACGTCGCGGATCGGCACCTTGGCGCCCAGCCGGGACTCACGAAGGTCATCCGCGCGCTTCGAGTCAGGCGTGCCCGTGAACGTGCTCTCTGTCGTCAAGGCGCCCGTCAACAGCGTGCCCGACACAACAACCGATGCCAGGACAAGAAGCACCCATGCGACTACCGTTCGCCACGGGTGAGCGGCGCAGCGACGCGCCCATGCTCCAGGGGACATCGAAGCCATAGCGTCGCTCCTTTGGCTAGAAGTTACGCACCGACCTGTATTCCAGCCGACACGGACCAGGCAGTGATGCCCGGAAGTGCACCCGTCGCGATCGGTCAAAAACGCGACGGGCCAGCGACCGTACCACACTCCGGGCGCCCTTGCTCACGTCCGCATGGGGAGAGATCCGTAAAGGTCAGCCCATGGATTCGAGCTACGGCCGTTGAGATGACCGGTTCACTCACAGCTCGAGCCAGGGCGCCGCCACGCGGCTGGACGATTTCGCGCTTACGAACGTCAACTCCTCGGGATCGGGCAAGACGACCACTCCGTCCCGAACGGATGCAAGGTCGCCGATGTACTCGATCCGGCAGTCGCCAGCGAACAGTGCCGTCTCCTCTGTGGAACGAAGCCAGGGCAGGAAGTCGCCGCTGTTACGGTTGGGCGCCGAGTAGAAGGCCGTAAGCCGGCGCGCGAGCTTGGGCGACGGCGATCGCATGTGCGTGGCTTCTGAGCCGGAGTTCTCGTCGCCGCGTTCTTGCGTCTCTGTGGTGCTCCGCGCCTGCACGACGCCCTCAGTAAGCATCGCGCGGCTCTCCTGATCGAGCGTGTCATAGAAGATCGGCGACGTACCGCCGCCGGCGACAAGTGCATAATTCAGACTCTTCTCCAGGAGCGGAACGAACGGTGTGACACTCGACGGTTCGAACTCGTCGAACAGCCCATCACCAGGGAGAACGAAGGAAAGAAGCCGGCTGGACTCGTCCAGCCGAGCCGTGGCGAGGGTCGCGAAAGCTGAGCTCATCGAGTCGCACCGAGCCGGGGTGAGGCACTCGGACAGAAGCTGAGAGACGGTCTCCGCAGGAGTGCGATGTACGTCTCTGACATGGTACGGAGAGTCCGCTTTCACGCTGTCGACGGCTTCCAGACGGATCGGGTGTCCACCGCCCGTTGCGCTTGACCGAGTCGCCGGCCGCACTCCGCGGGGCCGGAACGCGCCGTGAGGCAGCGGCACATTCGGATGGAAATGCATCGCCCCCGGTTGAGTCATATTTGACTCCGGAAAACACACGACGCCATGCAGTATGTGATAGCTATTCCGTAGCAACCCACCCTCCGAGCTCGTGGCCGGCTGCCCAGTTTACACCCGAACGGCGCGGCGAAACCGTCCGCCGGGGACGTTAGAGGTATCCCTCCGCCTGCGTCCGGTACATCGCGGCGTAGCGACCTTCGAGGGCCAGCAGCTCGTCGTGGCTTCCGCACTCCACGAGCTGACCGTCGTGCATCACCGCAACCACGTCGGCGGAGCGCACCGTGGAGAATCGGTGGGACACCACGAGCGTGATCGTCCCGACCGCGTTCGTCGACCGGGCGACCTGTGCAAACCAGTCGTAGATCCGACGCTCGGAGTCGACGTCCAGCGAGTAGGTCGGCTCGTCCAGCGCGACGACGAGCGGAGAGTCGCGCATCATCGCTCGAGCAAGCGCGACCTTCTGCCACTGCCCGCCTGACAGGTCGATCCCCTCCAGAAATGCCCGCCCCAGCGGTGTTTCGAGACCCTCCGGCAGCTCCGCCTCGAGCTCGCGGGCATCGGCTCTGGCAAGCGAGCCCCGCACTCGCTCGCGATCTTCGACGTGCTCGACCGCACCGACGCCGATGCTCTCGCCGGCCAGGGTCTCATAGCGGACAAACTCTTGGAAGGCGGCGGACAGCTGGCGGCGCCATCCCTCAATGTCGAGCTCGGACAGGTCTCGGCCGTCGACGAGGATGCGACCCTGCGTCGGCCGGTGGATGCCGCACAGGAGCCCCACCAGTGTGCTCTTTCCGGCGCCGTTCTCGCCGACGACGGCCACGACCGACCCCGCCGGCAGGGTCAGATTGACACCCGCCGCGGCGTCGCGATCGCTGCCGGCGTAGCGGAATCCGACCCCTTCGAGGCGAATGCCGTCGTGCAGTCCGGCTCCCACCGGAGCCTGGGCAGGCAGCGCGTGGCCGGCCGCATACCGCTCGAGCCATGAGTAGTGGCGGACCGTGGCGACCACGCGGAACAGCGCACCGGACGCCCCGACCGCGTTGCCTATCTGCGTGTGCAGCTGCTGGCCCGCGGTCAGCACGATGATCACTGCGCCGAGCGAGGCATCGCCGGCTATGGAGCGGGAGGTGACGAACAGCACGGACGCTCCGAACGCGGCGGTGAACAGTGCGAGCGCGGCGGCAGAGACAGCTCCACCCACCGCTTCCGCACGCGACTGGGCGTCCATCGCCCGCCGATACGACTCCCGGTGACGTTGCAGCGTGAAGTCGCCGAGCCGCAGCGTCCGCAGCTCGCCGGCGAAGCGGTGATCGAGCGCCAGCAGCAGCTGGGAGTCGGCGGCACGGGAGTCCGCCGCGCTGCGCTGGATCGCTGCCTGTGTGTATCCCTCGGCCCACCGGCTCGCCAGCACGGGCGCCACCGCCAGCACGGGCAACACAAGCAGCACAGGTGCGACGGTGAGCAGGATCAGGATGGTGATCAGGATCTGGATGAGCAGGCCGATCGACCACAGGAGCGACGTCATCGATTCCTGGAACGTCTCGCGGTTTCGCCGAACGAGCGTGAGGTGGTCGAGGTAATCCTGCCGCCCGGCGTCTTCGATATACGGAAGCCGTGCGGCCAGGTCCACCAACTGGGTGTCGATGGTGACGCTCATGCGCTCCCAGACGTTCCAGAAGTACATTCGCGAGTAGTTGATGCCGATGGCCGCGCCGGCGGCCGACGCCGCCATCGCGGAGCCCGCCAGTCCGGCCGCGGTCAGATCAGGCGACGGCTGTGCCACCGTGTCGACGAGCCGGCCGAAGAGCAGGGGGAAGAGCGGCTGGAGCACCGTCGCCACGCCCAGGGCCAGCAACCCAATCGTGAGGCCGGTGCGGTCGGAGGCCGCCGCCGTCTTGAACAGCAGGCGCATGCTCGCAAGCGCACCGGGATCGCCCCCGCTCCGGGCTGCGTCAGCCATCCGCTTCGCTGTCGAGGGGATAGAGCGATGCCTGCGTCAGGAAGGCGGCCGCATAGCGACCACCGAGAGCCATCAGCTCGTCGTGCGTGCCCGCTTCGACGACGGTTCCCTGCTCGAGCACGTACAGACGGTCCGTGCGACGCGCGAGTGCGAGCCGGTGGGTGATCAGGATTGTCGTCGCCGCTCCCTGCGTTGCCTCCACGAGGCGCCGAATCACGCGCTCCTCCGAGCCGGTGTCGAGATTTGATGTCGGCTCGTCGAGAATGAGGACGTCGGCGCCCGAGTGCAGGGCGAAGAGTGCGCGAGCGACCCCGATCCGCTGCCACTGACCGCCCGAGAGCCCATGGCCGTCCGCCTCGCTCGAGACGATCTGCGTGTCCAGATCGTCAGGAAGCCGTTGGGCGAACGACTCGACTCCCACTTCACCGGCCGCCTGGCGGATGCCGTCGGCATCGTCGAGATGCGCGACGGCCCCCACGGCCACGTTCGTGGCCACGGTGGCGTTCAGGCGCAGGAACTCCTGGAACATGGGCGCCACGCGTTGCTTCCAGCCCCCGTCGTCAAGCTCCGTGAGATCGACGCCATCCACCAGGATGCGCCCTCGAGTGGGTTGGTAGAGACCGCAGATCAGCCGCACGAGGGTCGTCTTACCGGCGCCGTTCATCCCCACCAGCGCGATCGATCCACCGGCCGGGATCTCGATGTCGACGCCCCGCAACGCGTCCTCCGCGCTCCCCGGATAGCTGAACCCGACATCGCGAACCTCGAGCGCCGGCGGCCGCCGGGCGGGGACGGCCGGCGCGGGCGGCTCGAGGGCGACCGCTGTGCGTTCCATCGTCTCCAGCGCGGGCAGAAACGTGGCGCCGTACTGCACGGCCGTGTCTGCGCCTGTCATCACTCCGAGCCCGTAGACGATGTCAAACGTCGCCATCACCACGATCACGAGCCCGCCGATGGACAGATCGCCGGCGGCGGCGGCGCGCCCCGCCCAGAACAGGGCGATCGTCGCCGTGCCGCCGGCGAACACCAGCTGTCCGAGCGTCGCCGACCCCAGGCCCTCCTTGCGCACGTTCCACACCAGCGACCATCCCGCCTCGCCGGCCGTCCGAATGCGCCTGCCCAGCCAGGGGCGCAGGCCGAAGAGACGAACCTCCGCAGCTGACGCCCGGCCCAGGCCGAGCTCGACGAAGTAGCGCGCTTCGTTGAACGAACGCGTTCCTTCCTTCCAGGCGTCGACGAGTCGAAACACGGCGCTGCGCCACTGGAACCGCACGATCAGCGCGGCGACCACGGCCAGCACGGCGATCAGCGGGGCGTACCAGGCGAGCAACGCAGCGTTGCCCAGTCCGGTTACATAACTCTGGGCAATCTGCACCTGTCCCGCGGCTGCCGCGCCCGGGGTGGATGCGCCATGTGTGAGAGACCGCAGGTGCCGCGACGCGTCGAGAAACTCCTCATCGTGGAACTTCGTCAGGTCGCCACCCGAAAGGGCGGCCGCCATGGCCCGCTCTCGGACGTCCTCGTCCAGCCGTCTGGATACCCGCAGCCGGAGCTGCCGTTGAAGTGGGAGGAGCAGCTGGGCGAGCAGGAACAGCCCGACGACGAACGCGAACGCCCCGTAGGCCGGTCTTGCCGAACCGCCGGAGGCGACGGCGTCGTTCACCCGCTGGGTGAGGAGGCCCCCCGCGACCAATCCGGCAACCGGGATGAACGCAGCAAGCACGCTCACCGCGACGAACGCCGCGACCAGCGGCCGCGGGCCACGTGCAAGCAACCGAAGCAACGCGCGGCGGCGAGACGCCCGCTCACGCAGCGCGCGCACCCGACCATGCACATGGAGGCGCAGACGTGCCATTCTCGCTCGAGGCTATCTCAATGAGTGCAGTGTCCGCACGGTCGATGCGTTAGGCGTCTGCACGGGTGTACCCGTCATAGGTGTATGGCAGCTCTGGTGGAAGCAGCGAGGTGGCGTCGCGCAGTGCCTACCGCGTGATGAACGCGTCGAACACGACGTTCGTGGATGTCGAGGACGGCGCTTTGGTCCCCAGCGGTCGCACTGTGACGTGGTGGGACCCGGGCCGCAGGCCGGTGTAGGCGATGTTGACGCGCCAGTGCTGGCTGTCGCGGTAGAGGTCAACGACATGGCCGACGCCGTCGATGACGACCATGGCCCGACCATACGCCCGTCCCGTGGCGGTGACCCAGGTGATGCCGCTTCCCGTGAAGGCGAAGGAGACCTGCGCGGCGGATGATCCACTGATTCTGTACGACCCTCCGCTCGCCGCTGGGTTCGACCATCCCTTCCAGCTGCCATACCAGACGCTGAGCGCGGACTCTTCCCGGAGGTTCCCGGCCACCTCGAATGCATCCACGGCGACCCATCGTCCTCTCGACGCAGCATCTTTGGTGCCGAGCACTTCTATCGTGAACGTGTGCGATGTTGCCGGGAGACCGGTGAATCGGATTGTGCGGCGCGACGGCGTTGCCGCGTAGAGATCGTAGATCCCCCTGGAGCGGCCGTCGATGAGCACTCTGGCGTTTCCCTGTCCCGGGCCGCGGCGAGTTACCCACGCGATGCTCGTCGACTTCGCGGTCGTCAAGGTGACCTTCTGCCCTCGGACGGGGCTGGCGCGATAGGCACCGCCGAGGGCCGTCTTGTTGAAGAAGGCTTGCCAGCCGTTGTAGCTCGGAAATGGGTCGCGGTCCTGCGAGACGCCCGGACCGCCACGGGCGTTGTACGCGGTCATGGAATAGCCGCACGCCAGGGAACCGCAGGGGGTGGAGGTAAGCGATCGTGTACCCGTCCCGCCAACTGACGCGGCGGCCGCCGCGGTGGTGAACGTCCCGGCCACGTAGATCGCAGAGCCGTCCGGGCTGGGTGCGAGCGCCCATCCGACATTGTTGAGGTAGTCGACGACCCAGGTTTCGGTTCCGGTGTTGGAGTTGTACGCGATCAGCGGAGCGTTAACGTGGCCGGTGGTGCACGGTGAATAGCACGGCAGTTGCTCCTGTCCGGTCACGAACACCTGAGAGCCGTCCGAGCTGACCGCGAGGTCTGCGGGATAGTTCTGCCCCCCGCTGTCGTAACTCGACGTCCACAGTGGATTGCCCGTTGAGGCGTCGTACGCTGCCGTAACGAGAGGTTGGTCATCCGAACACGACAGGCCGCAGGCAAGGTATCCCAGGACGAATACCTTCGTGCCATCCGGACTCACCTCCACGGAGGGAATCACATCGCCACCAACGCCAAGGTTGCCGTCATAGGTCGCCCACAAACGTGCGCCGCTCGATGAGTCGTAGGCCATCGTGGTGAAGCTGGAGCCATCCGATCCAACCACGAACACTGTGCCACCGTCACGGCTGAGCGCCACCGCCAGAGGGCCGTCAGGACCGCAGTGGATGTGACTGGCAGACCATCGCTTCGCTCCCGTAGATGCGTCGAAAGCGTCGACGACGTCCCGACAGGGCCAGGCTGGAGACGATGCCACAAACACCGTCGAGCTATCAGGACTCACGGCGAGCGCTGCCTGGGCCACCAGGGAGCCGGCGCCGTGGATCACGAACCTCTGAGCGCCTGAAGAGGCGTCGTATGCGACCGTCGCGTTCCCGGTGCCGCTTTGGCCGTTCACGAACACCTTCGAACCATCGGGGCTGACGGCGATCGAGTAGGCACCGAGCATCCGCCCAGGCTCGGCGTAGCGGGCCGTCCAGACCTCGCCTCCCGTCGTCGCGTCGTAGGCAACCGTTGAATACCCGTTGAACACCGTGCCGGCGCCGCAGTCGGACGGGCACGAGCTGGCCCCTGTGACGAACACCCGCGACCCGTCAGGGCTGACCGCGATGCGGTTTGCCTGGTCACGCTGCCCCGTGCTCGTGCCACTTCGGTAGACGGCTGCCCACCTCTGCATGCCGGTCGACGCGTCGGTGGCCACGGTCGCGTAGTGACCGGGCGCCGTCGTACCGTAGTTCGTGGTCCCGGTCGTGAACACGGCGGAGCCATCCGGGCTCACCGCGACCGCATACGAAAACGCGGGGGACCCGGCGTCATACGCTGCCGCCCAGTGCTCGGTTCCCGCGCCACCCACCACGGCCGACGCCGAAGCTGCACCGGTCAAGAGAGCGGCCAGCACGGGCACTGCGACGGCCGCAACGCCTCTTCCGGACACCCGCCCGCCGACGCGTGGGCCAGCGACTCGGAGCGCCGCAACGCTTCGTCCCTCAGGTCTGGGACCAGCCCTCAAGCGGTGCCGAAGAACTCCCACAATGAACTGCTTCACGTTCCTCCGACCCAATAGGCAACGGCCGTCCTGGACAAGTATCCTGCGTGCCAACTGCCGAGTCAATGAACCGTGACCACATCGACGGACCGCCAACGGTGGCGTATCACGAGACGGTCGGGGCACTGCTGCCATACGACGCGACGGGCCCTGACCATCCCAACGATCGGAGCGATCATCCGATCGGGACGACGACGGGATGGCACCGCCGGACGAGCATCGAGTGACTACTCGAAAGGATGGTGCGGTATGGCGATAGGGCCCGTGCAGCTGCTCGTGCTGGGCTTCGACCACCCCGACTTCAAGGGCGAGGTGATCGAGGAACTGGAGCGGCTCAGGGAGAGTGACTCGGTGCGCGTGATCGACGCGCTCGCGGTACACAAGGACGCGCAGGGCGAAATGGAGGTGGTCCACCTCAGCAATCTCTCGAGGGACGAGGCGATCGAGCTCGGCAGCATGGTTGGTGCTCTGGTCGGTCTCGGCATCGAGGGTGAGGAGGGCATGGTGGCGGGCGCCGTTGCCGGCGCCGAAGCGGCCGAGGACGGGATCGATGTCTTCGGCGACGCCGAAGCGTGGGACGTCCTCGAAGACATCCCCAACGAGTCGGCGGCGGCACTGCTTCTGATCGAGCATCACTGGGCGGTACCGCTGCGCGACGCCATCGCACGGGCAGGCGGCTTTCGCATCAGCGACGGCTTCATCAGCCCGCTCGACCTGGTCGGGATCGGCCTCCTCAGCGCAGAGGAGGCGCGGTCGCTCCACGATCTGGAACACCGCGCGAAGCCTGCCGCCACGGGAGGTGTCGCATGATGGGGTCACGGCGAGTCGCCCGGCGCACCGCTCGACGCGTCGCCCGGCGGCGCTAGCGCAGCAGCATCGCACCGCCCCTCTCCGGCAGCGGCACGCCGGCGAGGGGCGGCGGCAGTTCGTCCCAACGGGAGTACGCGCCATGGGACACGTGCCGTGATGCTTGGACCTGTGGGGGCGAGCCGCACAATGGCCCGGTCGCACAGCCTGTACACACGTCGGAAGGAGTGACCGAGTGGCTACGTTGGTGGCAATTGGATACCCGGAGGAGGCCACAGCCGAGCAAGCTCGCGCGGTGGTGCAGAACCTGGAGGCAGACCTCATCATCCAGGCCGATCAGGTCGCGGCGATATCGCGTGACGCGCAGGGCGCGTACCACGTGACCACGACACACGGCGGGACCTCGGCAGGCGCCGGCGCCTGGTGGGGCGGGTTCTGGGGTCTGCTGTTCGGCTTGCTGTTCTTCATCCCGTTCGCGGGCTGGGCGCTGGGCGCGGGCTTCGGCGCGCTGTTCGGCCATCTGGGGAAGAACGCGATCGACAAGCAGTTCCAGGAGCAGGTGCGTGACCAGGTCCAGCCGGGCACCTCGGCCCTGTTCATGGTGATCGAGCAGGCCACACCGGACAAGGCCATCGCCGCGCTGCACCAGTTCGGCGGCACTGTGATCAAGACGTCGCTTTCTGAAGAGGACACGGCGAAGCTCCAGGAGGCGCTTGCGTCGCAGGAGCCGGCGGTCGCGCCGGCCTGACCGCACCCCACCCACGTCCTCGCGGAACAGGAGGAGGTAACAAGCAATGGCGACTGCTACAGCCGGACAGGTACAGGCCGACACCCGCCCGAAGGTCACCGGGTGGGTGGTGTGCGCAAGCGTCCTGCTCATCACCGCCGGCCTGCTCAACGTGATCCACGGTTTCACACTCCTGGATCACAAGTCGTACGTGACGACGCAGGTCGTCTACAGCAACCTGAGCTTCTGGGGATGGATGTTCCTGATCTGGGGTGGGCTGCAGGCGCTGGCAGGCGTGCTCGCATGGGCGGGCAGGGGGTCGGGCAACGCGCTTGGGGTTGCCGTGTCCGGAGTTGCCATGATCCTGTGGTTCTTCATGATCTTCTCGGCACCGTTCGCGGCGCTGATCGGGTTCAGCCTGAACATGGTCGTGATCTACGCGCTCACGGCCGGGGCGAACCCGGACGAGTTCGACTACTGAGTGTGGGCACGCGGTGCGCCGCCCGGGGCGGGATCGTCAGCCCCGGGCGGCGAAGGTGCGGCGCATCCCCGTGCCCCGGCTGAGCGGCGCGGCTCCTCTGCTCACACCGTCCTCGCCTTCCGCCCGCGCTTGCGCTTCGGTGGCGTCGCCGGCTCCCCGAGCTGCTGCTGCATGCCCAGGCGCCGCT
>C688J35102_120989628_pt1 | contig 12274 bp, 9 predicted proteins | sample HopSoiMetagenom2_FD_35102 | JGI IMG/M metagenome (IMG submission 35102)
CACGGCCAAACCGAGGTTTGCCGTGACTTGCGACAACAGGATTGCGCAGCCCAACGCGTAGAGCGCGGCAATGCTTTGGCTGCGGAATACCCGCATCGGTCCCGCGCGGATGATCGCGACGATGCCAGCAAAGGTGAGCATAACGAGGAGAAAATTGTCGAACGAGGCGGCGAGCTGAGCGAAGCCCGCCGCCTCGTTGGGAAGAGGCCGATAAAGGAAGCTCGTTAGTCGAAGCGCCGGGTTCATGTCGCTGATGTTGACGCTTGAGCCACCTTCAAGGTTTTGACTCTGGCGGTCGCTGATGAACTCGGCGAGGGTCATGAAACGCAAGGTTCCTGAATAAGCCAGAGCCAATGGCACGGCGAATACGGCCGCCGCGGCGGAAATCGCCCCCATCCCAAATCGCACGCTTGTGCGGAGATCCTTCGCCAACAGAGTGCCTATTGCGACGCTGATCACCATTAGGACCGCGATATGTGGCCTCACACATAGCATGATCAGAACTGCCACTACGGTCCCCGTCTGGCGTTTGCCAAACGCGAGCACAGACCAGAGAAACATACCGACGCTGAGGAATGCGACCGAATCCTTGCCGATCCCCGCAGTCCAGAAGCTCAGCGACGGAATGAACACGCACACGAGCACGAGCACCCGCGTGAAAGCCGAGCTCGCTCGATTCGCCGTCACTTCCTCGAGTGCAACGTAGAAGAAGATGAGTCCGATCGCCCCGAGGAAATTGTAGAAGAAAGCGAGCGGCCAGTAAGTGAAGCCTAGACTTACCGGAATCGACGTTACCCAAGCGATGAACTCGGTGCCGAGACTAGGCTCAACGTAGTCGAATCTGGCCTGCTGGTAATAATCCCAGGCGTCCCCTCCATTAGTCAGCACGTAGCTCGAAAAGAAATACCCCAGGAAACTGTGCCAGAAGTATAACAAGATGATCATCGGCGATCGCCGACCGAGCCATTTCCCTACGAGCACCGCAACGAAGCCGCCCAGCAGCAGGACGATCGCGCTCAGGACGAACTCGTTCAGGCTCTCGAACATGCAGACGTTGGCCTAGGCCATGTGCAGGAACGCGTCCAGATAAGCGGAAACGGACCTGGTAGCGGCGAACTTGCGATAGGTTTCTCCCCAATCTTCACGGCTTTCGATCGCTTTCTCAAGCGCATCGGCAATTTCCGGCTCGTCGAACGTCCGAGTGACTGCGACCCCTGGAAGTTGCTGGAGATCACCGGCGCAGGGGGTCACGATGATCTTGCGCAATCCACAGGCCATCATTTCGAGAACAACATTGGGAAATCCCTCCCGGGCAGACGTGATTAACCCGTAGTCACACGCGGCCATGACAGCGTACGGATCTGTGCGATGGTTCAGGAAAAGCACGCGTTTGTGGCCTCGGGCCGTTGCTTCGCTCCGGAGTTCCGCTTCGAGCGGCCCAGACCCAAGGAATACGAGCTGCGCATCGGTGCCCGAGCGGATCAGCTGTTCGAACGCGATCAATGCGACGAGCGGCCGTTTTCTCTCCGTCAGCCAACCGCAAAACAATATGTTGGGACCGGCCCGGAGCCGATTTCTCAGCTCGGACTCCAGCGGCAAGGCTGCGCCGGCGTTGACCGCCGCAACATCCACGGGGTTCGGAAGAACGCGCAGCCGGCCGGCAGATCGCCTTGGCAGGTAGGGCCTGACGTGCTCGGCCATGTAGTTCGTCTGCGCAATGAGCAGGTCCTCCGCTCCGTATGTGCGATAGAGCCAAGAGAAGAGTCGCGCCTTCGTGCCTCCAAACCAGTCGAAAAGTGTGATTGATTCTCGCGCCACCAAGCGGCCGATAGCGATGAGCCTCAGGCGCCGCATGATCGAGACCAGCGCGTTCGTGTAGACGAGCGTTGTGAACGCAAGATCGTACCGCCGAAAAATGAGCCGGAAAGGCAGCAATGGGAACGCCAAGAACCAATTGCGCAAGAGGCCGTAGCTCACGTGCACGTTCGGGGGCAGCACGCGCTTGGAGAAGGAGCTCGGAAGCTGCGCGGAAACGATCTTGACCTCGACATGCCAGCCTGGACGTCGGGCAAGTTCGGCCGCAAGCCCGAAGCAGACACGCTCGGATCCGCCGGGATAGTCGGTGATCACAATGAACAAGGCGCGCTTGGCGGAAATGGCGTTCTGCGGGCCGTAATCGGCACTCTCCATGCCCCGGCGTCTGTCAGGTGCGCACGGTCAGGGCAAGCCACTTCCCCTTCGAATTGGCCTCTCTCCCTTTCTCCAACGGGCAGAATGAGCTAGCCCGACGCCGATGTGCGGCATCGCGGGATTTGTCGGCGGCAAGTGGTCCTCGGAGGCCGCGGAAGCCCGAGTGCTTGGGGAGATGGCTGAACGCATTAGCCATCGAGGGCCGGATCACAGCGCGGTCTGGCTCGACGGCGAAGATCGCGTCGGACTCGCGCACAATCGACTTGCGATCATCGACGTTTCGCCGGCCGGCAATCAGCCGATGCGTTCGCACAGCGATCGCTACGTGATCGTCTACAACGGCGAAATCTACAACCATGGCGAGATTCGCGACGAGCTTGCGGCTAGGGGCAGTTGCAATTGGAAGGGGCACTCGGATACCGAGACCCTGCTTGCTGCTGTCGAGGCGTGGGGCATTCGCGGGGCACTCGAGCGCGCGACGGGCATGTTTGCCTTCGCGCTCTGGGATCGACGTGAAAGAAAGCTCATCCTCGTGCGCGACCGCGTCGGTGAGAAGCCGCTCTACTACGGTCGCGGAGAAGGTTCGGGCTCCCCGTTCTTCTTTGCCTCCGAGCTGAAGGCGATTGCTCGGCACCCCGAATTCCGGCCCGAAGTCGATCGGCAGGCGCTAACGCTGCTACTCCGCTACGGCTACATACCGACGCCCTTTTCGATCTATCGCGGAATCTCCAAGCTTCCACCTGGCACGCTCCTGACGCTGACCAATGACGCAGGCGCTCCGCAGATCGAGACCTATTGGTCTGGCGCGGCCACGGCGGAGGCAGGCATCGCGGATCCCCTGAGGCTTTCGCCCAAGGAAACAGCAGACGAACTCGAGAAGCTGCTCATGGCGGCGATCAGACAGCAGATGATCGCCGACGTTCCGCTAGGTGCGTTCCTTTCCGGCGGCGTTGATTCCACGACGGTCGTGGCCTTGATGCAGAAGGTTGCGACCCGCCCGGTTAAGACCTTCACGATCGGGTTCCAGGAGAAGGATTACAACGAAGCCGACCACGCCAAGGCTGTGGCGCGGCACCTCGGCACCGATCATACGGACCTTTACGTTACGCCGGAGGAAGCGATGCGGGTCATCCCGCGTCTTCCGGAGATCTACGACGAGCCGTTCGCGGATTCGTCGCAAATCCCGACCCATCTGGTTTCATGTCTCGCCCGGGAACATGTTACTGTGGCACTCTCGGGCGATGCGGGCGACGAGCTTTTCGGCGGCTATAATCGGTATCTTTTTACGAACCGGCTTTGGGGCCGCATCTCCGCCGTCCCGAAACCGCTGCGCACAGCCGCCGCCCGCGCCATCTTGGCCGTGCCCTCTGCGGCCTGGACAAGGTTCGGCCACGCGACACGCTCGATGCTCCCGCGAATTGCACAAGTCGACCGGCTCGGCGACAAGTTGCACAAGGGTGCCCCGCTGCTGACCAGTAATTCCGCGGCGGATCTTTACGGCGGCATGGTGTCGCTTTGGCGCGAGCCGGAAACTGTCGTGATCGGCGCCACGGAGCCACCCTCGCAGGCGAGCGGCCATACGCCTCCGCTGCGCGGTGTCGGCTCGATTGAACGCATGATGGCCCTCGACCTGCTCGGCTATTTGCCCGACGACATTCTGGTCAAGGTCGACCGGGCAGCGATGGCGGTCTCGCTCGAAACTCGAGTGCCGTATCTCGACCACCGGGTAGTCGAGTTCGCCTGGAGGATTCCATTCGAATACAAAGTGCGCGACGGAATTACGAAATGGATCCTTCGCCAAATCCTCTATCGCCATGTCCCGCGCGAGCTGATCGACCGACCGAAGATGGGCTTCGGTATACCGATGAATCAGTGGCTGCGCGGGCCGCTCCGCGACTGGGCCGAGGCGCTCCTCGACGAACGACGGTTAGACCAAGAGGGTTATCTCCAACCCGCGCCAATTCGGCGGATGTGGCGTGCTCATCTTGGCGGCAAGGTTAACGAGCAATATCGTCTTTGGGTGGTGCTGATGTTCCAGAGTTGGCTCGAACAAGAGTGCCTGGCCTCGTCTCCAACGGTCGAGGCAGCTGCTGGGAAGCGGTCCAAGGCATTCGCGAGCGGATGAGCGTCGAGTGATCAACGCGCTTATCGGACGCCTCTCCGCAATACATGAAAACCACAAGAGGATCGCCAGCGGCGCCGCTCTGATCGGCGTGCTCACCCTCGGCGCCAAAGTGTTCGTCGCCGCGCGGGAAGTGGCGATCGCCTGGCGGTACGGTATCGGCGAAACCGTGGACGCCTATCAGCTCGCGATCACCATTGCGACCTGGCTGCCGATGCTGATCAACGGCGTTATGACGGTTGTGCTCGTGCCTCGGCTGGTGAGCCTTGGCCGCAACTCGCCAAGTCGTCGCCAGTTCATCAACGAACTCAACGGCTCCATTCTTGTCGTTGGATCGGCTGTATCGGTTGCGATCTGGGCTGCAGCCCCTGCCGCGGCAAGTCTGCTGGCGTCAGGCGTTAAACCTTACACGCTCCATGCGACCGCCGCGATGGCGGCGGAGATTGCGCCAGTCGCCTTCTTCTTGATCGTCTGCGGTTATCTTTCAGCACGGCTGCAGTCACGCGAGCGTTTCAGCTACAGTTCCACCGAAGCCGTTCCGGCTTTGGTCATTGCTTTGTTCCTCATTCTTCCTTTGAGCTTGGACGGCGTCGGCCCGCTGATCGCAGGCACGCTGATCGGCTACTTCCTGCAAACGCTGGTGCTCGGGCGAATGACGCAGCGCGGAGACCCGCCGATCGGCACGTGCGGCATCCGCCACAGGTCGCCGGAATGGTCTTCCTTCTATGGCGCGATCACGCTGATGGCACTGGGCCAGCTGCTGATTACAATCACTGCACCCATCGACCAGGCGTTTGCCGCGCGCCTGGGAGCGGGGGCCGTGGCGACGCTCGGCTATGCAACCAGGATCATCAGCTTGTTAACCGGGTTCGGGGCCGTCGTTGTTGCTCGGGCTTTGTTGCCCGTGCTTTCGGGGGCCGTTGTCGAAGGCAATCACGTGCTCGGGCGCCGACAGACGCTGCAATGGGCGGCGCTGCTTGGCGGTGTGTCGACCGTTGCAGCGTGCGTTCTGTGGTCGATTGCGCCGCTGATGGTGCGCCTGCTATTCCAACGCGGCGCGTTCGATGCAGCCGCGTCCGCCGCGGTCGCCCACGTCCTGCGGTTCGGCTCGGTGCAGCTGCCTTTCTACTTTGCCGGAATCGCATTGGTCCAATGGTATGCGGCGACTAATCGTTTCCGCGCGATTCTGGCCGTCACCGCCTGTGCGCTCGTTCTGAAAATTGCGTTGAACGCTCTTTTGGCGCCGCGCCTGGGCGTGGCGGGAATCGCACTTTCGACTGCCGGGATGTATTTTCTGACGTCGACGCTTCTGACGCTTGGGGTACGGCGGTGAGCCGTAGTTGCCGCTCGGCAAGACTATGTCTTGGAAGCGGTCCGCGCTAGAGCGCTCCGAGCAGAGCATTTCGATATGTGGCGATGAACCAGGACGTCATCTGGGACCATTTTCAGAATGAAGGCGTGGAGGCTTTCAGCCAGGCGAATCCGCGGCTGGAGTTTCTCGTGCGAAGGCTCCGGCCGCGCGAACGGGTACTCAATATTGGAGTTGGCTCCGGAGTGCTCGAACGCCTGGCGGACGGCAAGGGGGTCGAGATCTGGGCGCTCGATCCGAGCGAAAGAACGATCGAAAGACTCCGCGAGAGCTTGCCAATCGGAGAGCGTGCCCAGTGCGGATATAGCCAGAACATGCCATTTCCGGACGGCAATTTTGATGTCGTGATCATGAGCGAAGTCCTCGAGCATCTGGATGAGGATGGACGCCAGAGAACACTCGACCAAGTTCATCGGGTTCTGAAGGCAGGCGGTCGGTTCATTGGTACAGTGCCGGCGCGGGAGCGGCTCGAGGACAACGCGGTCGTTTGTCCCAATTGTGAGCACCACTTTCATCGCTGGGGCCATCAGGCGAGCTTCGACACTGAGTCGACTGCGATGGTCCTGCAGCGGCTGTTCGTCGTCGAAAGGATTCAAGAGCGATTTTTCAATGAATGGGACTCGACGGGCTGGGGCCGTCGCTTCACCGGTCTATTGAAGAAATTGCTCTCATGGCGCGGGATCGGCACTTACGGAGTTGCGCGCAGCATCTTCTTTGTCGCTCGAAAGACGGGCAGACGAACAAGGTGAGCCAGAGCTGGGCGACCGAAGTCCAGCGCGGCGAGCGTTTCGCCTTCGGCGACAATTGGGCCACCTTCCTCCGCCTCCTAACTGACGAGCGGATCCGCACGGCCGAGCACTCGCTCGAGCACATGCTCGACATCAAACGCCTGGACGGGAAGCGCTTTCTCGACGCCGGGTCCGGCAGCGGCCTGTTCAGCCTCGCTGCCCGCCGTCTAGGCGCCGAAGTGGTGTCGTTCGATTTCGATCCTCAGAGCGTCGCCTGCACTGCCGAGCTCAGAAATCGCTATTTCCCTGACGATGCTCGCTGGCAGGTGGGGCCAGGATCCGTGCTCGATTCAGATTTTCTGAACCGTCTCGGCACATTCGATATCGTCTACTCCTGGGGCGTTCTCCACCACACAGGGGCAATGTGGGACGCCTTGCAGAAGGTTGTGCCGCTTGTCGCACCCAAGGGCCAGCTGTTCATCGCCATCTACAATGACCAGGGGCGGGCGAGCCGCATCTGGTCTCGCGTGAAGAAGGCGTATGTGAGCACGCCCCGCGGCTTTAAGTGGCTGGTGCTGGGACCTGCGTTCGCGCGTCTTTGGGGGCCGACCCTCCTCCGGGATACGCTTTCGGGCACGCCACTTCGAACCTGGAAATCCTATAATTCGGAAGAGATGCGCGCGATGGACCCCTGGCGCAACGTCGTCGATTGGGTTGGCGGCTATCCGTTCGAAGTCGCAAGGCCCGAGCAAATCTTTGAATTTTTCCGGGACCGTGGGTTTGACCTACAGCGACTCAAGACCTGCGCCGGCGGCCACGGCTGCAACGAATTCGTGTTCGTTCGCTAGGTGACAGCTAAGCGCCAGAACCGCGCGGCTTGACGATGTAGATCCGGGTTGCGCTTCCGAGCGAGCGGCTCAGCTGAGCTCTCCTGGAGAAGGACAGCTGGCGGCCGAACAGCATATTGCCCGTATAAAAGAGTCCCATCGGTCGATCCTCGACCACGTCGAACCCATATTTGTCGAAGATGTTCAACCACGCTCGTCGCGAGAAGGTGTAGAGTTCGCTGATTCCTTCAGCAGAAGTGCCGTGCCCAAGCGGGAGCAGCCCAGCGGCGATCGTTCGAAGACCCTGTGTGAGCGCTCGCCATCGGCTCTGTTGGGCGGGTGGCTTGATCAGGTGTGCCGGGAGACGCGTCGCCGTCACGGCGGAATTCCCCAAGCCGCTCACAAAGGTCCAGAAGCGCCATGCGGGCGTCGGCATCACGTGAATGCCAATGCCAGACGGACGAAGGATCCGCCGGAACTCGTTCATGATCGCAGGGACATTCTCCACGTGTTCTAGAACGTTGGAAGAAAAGATGACGTCGATCGAGACGCTGTCGAGCGGAAGATGTTCTCCATCATATTGCCGCACCGGAAAAACCAGATGTTCTGAGTAAGTGCTGTCGGCCAGGTCGACAGCCACGACATCGAAGCCGCGATCGGCAAGAAACCGGGCTTGCTGCCCCGTGCCGGCACCGAATTCGAGCACCCTCGCCCCCGCGGGGATGTACGGTACCAGGCGTTCCATCTCTACGATGCGCAGTTCATTGAGATAGGGCACGCTGAACATTTGGTTATCTGTGAACGGGGGGACGGTGACTAGCAACTCTTTGAGCGTGGCCGCTTCGGACGGGAGCCGCCTGTGAGCGATGGCGACGGAGCAGAGCGTCGGCTTGCTGAATCGCGGCCGCTTTCTGTTTTTCTGCTGATCCGATCCCTGGATCTTGGCGGAGCGCAGCGGCAGCTCATTGGACTCGCGCGCGGCCTGCAGGAGCGAGGCCACCGGGTCACCGTCGGCCTGTTCTACGCGGATGGACCACTGGTTGCGGAACTCAAGCACACGGGGGTGCCTTTTATTGAGTTGGGTAAGGGCGGCCGCTGGGATGTGCTTCGTTTCTTGCTGCGTTTGCGCCGCGCAATCAGGAATGCAGGGCCCGACGTCCTCTACAGCTTTGTTGGAAGTGCCAATCTCTTTGCAGCTCTCGTGCATCCTTCCATTTCGCCGACGAAACTCGTCTGGAGCATCCGCTCGTCGGACATGGATCTCGGGCGTTACGATTGGGCGCATCGTTTCGCCTACGGGTTCGAGCGCCGCTTGTCTCGGTTCGCCGACCTGATTATCTCCAACTCTCATGCAGGAGTGGAATTCGCTGTCGCGAATGGTTTCCCGCGCCACCGGATCGCTGTCGTGCCCAACGGTATCGACACGGCGCGATTTCGGATCGACCCTTCGCTCCGGAAAGCGCAGCGAGCAAAGTGGGGCATTTCGGATATCGGGCTCGTAGTTGGGATGCTCGCTCGTTTCGACCCGATGAAGGGCCACACGGACTTTCTCCGGGCCGCTGCTCACGTCGCGAAAGTCCGCGAGGATGTCACGTTCGTCTGCGTCGGTGGCGGCCCGGAAGAGCACGATCTCAAGCAGCTTGCCGACGAGCTGGCCATTTCAGATCGGCTTCTGTTTCCGGGCCCGACGCCGGATCCCGTGGCCGCCTTGAATGGCGTGGACCTGTTCTGCTCGGCTTCGGTCTGGGGCGAAGGTTTTTCCAACGCAATTGCGGAGGCCATGGCGTGCGGTGTGCCCTGCGTCGTCACGGACGTCGGCGACTCTGCCGCTATCGCCGCCAACTGCGGGTTGGTTGTACCTCCATCCAACCCGCAACGACTGGCCAAAGCCATCCTGGAGCAATTGGATGCGTTCGACCAAGACAATTCCGCACAAGGACGAGCGCGCATTGTTGAGAACTTCTCGATCGATGCGATGGTCCACCGCACTTTGAGCTTGCTGTGGCAAGTCGTAGTCCGTCAGGATCGAATGACGAATTGATTGTCGCGCACGACTGCGCGCGAATTCTCGTTTCGGACCGCCTGAGACGCGGCGCCTGACGGTCCTCCCAGCACCCGCTGAACGATGAAGCGGTTGCGTTCAACCACGGGCGCACCCCGGGTGTCGAGCACTACGAAGAAAAACCGGCCGGGTCCGGCGCTGTCACCCGAGACGGTGTTCCACATGAATTTCGGATTGGCGCGGCTCTGAGGAGACCACCCGAGGTACGCGATCTTGTTCCTCATTCTGACCATGCTGCCGGTGATCGCACCGCCGGGCACGTCGAAAATCAGCCCGTACTGCGAGGTCGAACCTTGGCTCGTCTCCAGCGTGCAGCCTTTGACGGTCACGTTCTCGATGGCCGCCAAACCATTACTGACTTGGCAAGCGATGAACGTGGCGCCAAGATTGCCGATCATCCGGCAATTGCGGAAACTGATATTGCCGGTGAGAACATCGACTGTAGGGGTGGTGAACGGCGTGGCGTCGGGTTCGATATCCACGCCCGCCAACGGCGCGTGCCCGCGGTAGGGGCCCTGACTCGACCGCATGTCGATATAGCCGGTGTAGGAGAATTCGCAGCGTTCGAAGACGGCGTCGCGCAGCTGGATCACGCTCAACCCCTGTCGTGCATTGAAGAGGAAGCGCGAATTTCGCACGGTGAATCGTCGGCTCGCGCCGTGCCGTCCGGCAACATCGGCCGTCCTGCTATCGTCGATATACAGTCCGTCGGCGGAGAAATGGCGGGCGAGCACGCCATCGACGGTCACATCGGAGCAGCCGTAGAAGACGAGCCCGTGCGCGGGCGCCTCCGCCAAGCCGGCCATGCGCCTGGTCCGCTGGACATTGCCGACCAGCTGCAGGTCATGCACTTCCACGTCGCGGCAGTCCGCAAACATGAGCCCGGCGAGTCCGCGTGTCGTCGGCGCTTGGCGAAAATAATCGCCCTTCACCGCGAGCGTGGCGCCATTCCCCTGCACGACCAAGCCCGAACACCTTCGGAAAACGACATCTTTGACGCCGTTGTCCGGAGCCACGTAGCGGTTGAGGAAGTAAGTGGCGCGGGGCCGCAGCGCGACGGTGCCGCTTCCCACATTGTTTACGGCGTCGGCCAAGCGCTGGAAAGCGGGATAATCGTCGGCGATTCCGTCGCCGATCGCACCGAAGTTTTCGGGAGCAACTTGACCCCCTCGCGCCGCCGCACGGCATGCGCCGAGCGGAACGAGTGCGCCAGCGGCAGATCCAACGACAAGCTCCCGGCGGCTCAGCATCATCACTGGCCGTCTTACAGGAAAACGTTCACTAAGAGCGCAGCGCTCGCATACCGCGCCGGATCAAGCCGGACTGGTCGGGAAAACGAAGCGGCCGTGATGGTTCCTCGTGGCGATATAAACTGCCAGCACGATTCCGGCGAGCCAGACGCCGATCACTGGCAGCGGGACTCCCGAGATCGAATTCCCATCGGTGGATGGCGGAGGAGCTTCCGGCGGCGGTGGCGGAGGCGGAACGTCGGTCGCAGGCTGCGCCGCGGCCCCGGCAAGTCCGACGGTGCCCCAGGAGTCCAGCATGCTGAGCGTCAGCCACGGCGACCGGGCGGTCTGAGCGGGCGCGGGCGGCATGCTCGCGCTAACAGCTGCAGTCGGTGTGAAGATCATGGCTGCGGCCACGGCCGCTGTTGTGATCTTCGAGCCGATAACACGCATGCGAGTTACTCCTGTTTCAAGTCGACGGCTGTTCGCCACATAACAGAAAACTTCCGAATCCGGTTCCTACGGCCGATCGACCGTCACAAAGATTTTTGTGGCGATGCCCTTTCGCAACGCTAACCGCAGACGGTGGGGCTGGAAGGCCCTTGATCGCCGGCGTAGCAATTACCGCCCGCGGCATCGGCGCGATTAGTAGTCCTCAAGCCAATTACCAGCGCGACTACCAACACGGCGATCACAACGAACGCTATCGCCTTTGTCCTCATGCGACACCCCTGAACGATCTCAACACCAATCGCTCACCTAACATGCTACCATTTAAGTGCCGCTAAAACATAATAAAATTTCCAGCTGGAGCGCCATGGTGCCGCGTGCCGCCGCTGGCGGTGCTCCAGGCCGCACTCGGGCTGACGCTCGCCGCAGCCGTGCCGCCACGCTATGCGGCGGCGATGAACCCGCTCTACGAGCAAATGAGGACCAGCGTGTTCGAGCGCATGTCCCTGCTCGCCGCGACGCATGGTGCGGTCAATCTGGGGCAGGGCTTTCCCGATTTCGGCTGGCCCGATGAGATTCTCGACGCGGCGGCGCGCGCGGTCAGGGAAGCCTCCAACCAATATGCCCCGTCTCGCGGGCTGCCTGCGCTTCGTGAAGCGGTCGCTGCGCACTACAACCGCCATCAGGGGCTCGAGGTCACGTCCGATCACGTCTGTGTGACGAGCGGCGCGACCGAAGCCCTTGGCGCCGCAATCCTCGCGACCGTGAGCCCGGGCGATGAAGTGATCCTGTTGACGCCGGCTTACGACAGCTACGCGCCGATGGTGCGGCGCGCGGGCGGGATTGTGCATGAAGTCGCGCTGCGCCCGCCCGGGTGGCGCATCGAACGCGAGGCGCTGGAGGCGGCCGTGGCGCCGAGGACTCGCGCAATCCTGTTCAATGATCCCCACAATCCGACGGGCCGGCTGTTCGAAGGCGACGAGCTGGAGGCGATCTCGTCGGTCGCGCGCCAGCATGACCTCATCGTCATCAGCGACGAGGTGTGGGAGCATGTCGTGCTTGACGGCCAGCGGTTCACGTCCGTTGCCTCCCTGCCGCGAATGGCGGAGCGGACGATCAAGATCGGTTCCGCCGGCAAAATCTTCTCGCTCACGGGTTGGAAGGTCGGCTGGATGATCGCTGCGCCCGAGTTGACCGGGACGGTTGCCCGCGCGCACCAGTTCCTTACCTTCTCGACCGCTCCCAATCTGCAGACGGCAGTCGCCTATGGGCTGAACGAGGGCGACCCGTGGATCGA
>C688J35102_120989629_pt1 | contig 12274 bp, 11 predicted proteins | sample HopSoiMetagenom2_FD_35102 | JGI IMG/M metagenome (IMG submission 35102)
GCCATGTCGGGTGGCCGCGGACCGCGGCCACCCAAGGCGCCCGTGGTGACGTACAGGGTGCTGGGTATCTGGTGAGCAGCCAGCACCTCCGCCGCTTCGGCGAAGTCGGCGAAACCGTCGTCGACGGTGACTACGACTGGCTGGAGAGGTAGCGGGCGGTGTCCACGCAAAGCAGCACAAAGGTCGGATACGGTCACCGCCGTCCGCCCACTATTGGCGATGAGTTCAACGTGGTAGGCGAAGGTGGCGGGGGTCACCGCGAGCTTGGCGATCCATTCCGCCGGTTCAGCGGAAATCGAATGGTAAAGCAAAATCGGAATGACCGTCACTCGTTCCCCCATTCATCCCGGCACACTAGTTCGGCGTGTTCGCCAGCGACTCACAGCGTAGGTTGTCGGCCCACACAAGAGCCCTAGCTTCTCGCGCCGCGCCATATCGGTCGGCAAACCGTCGTAGCGGAAACGATTGCGTGCCGACGACGGGTTGAAGGCGAACATCGTGCCCGCAGGCAGTCGGCTCAGCAGTTCCATCCACATCCTCGGCTCATGCACCATGGCGCTCGTCAGAAACGCTCCCAGCCCGACGCCGTAACCAAACGCCTGCTTTCGCAACGCCGCCATTTCGCGATGGTGTCGGTGCCATACGATGGCCGCGGGTTGATAAACCAGTCGATGTCTTACCACGACGCGGAAAAACGCGACCAGATCGTCCCCACCGCGTGCGAATGTCCCGATCCCCATTGCCGGATCGAAGCCCCCGAGCCGGCGTAGGACTTCAGTGGCGAAGGCCATATTCGCGCCCGATCCCAGTCGTCCCGCGGTGAACGGGAATAATGGATCGTCCGGTCGGTGGCGGTCCATGTCGAAGATTCGCTGAGCAAAACCTTTATCGTACCCGCCGTGCCGCTGCAGCAGCAACTGTGCCGGGGTGTCCAATTCGGCGGGCAGGATAAGGCCGGTGACGCATCCTACACCGATGTCGGCCGCGAATCCCTCCGCTATACCGGTTAACCAGTGCCGATCAACAATGACATCGTCGTCGACAAAAGCGACGATGTCCGTCTTCACCTCCCCCAGGCCACGATTGTGTGCCGAAGCCAAACCGCGTCTATTTTCTCGGACGTACCGGACCGCCGGGGTGAACCGGTCCGCAACCAACTGCGACGTCGCAGTAGTCACCGGGTCATTGTCGACAACCACTACCTCATAGCGCGGGTATTCGAGTCGCAGCAACGCTTCGAGACAAGCCCGTAAGCCATCCGGGCGTTCTCGCGTGGCAACGATGACGGTGATCCCGGGCGGGTTAGCCAAGACTGCGGCGCGTCGGTGTACACATTCGGGAACCTGTTGTGATTCTTTGTGGAGTGAATCAATATCGTCGACGGCCGAGAGAACGTCAGCCGCGAGGTGTGCGTTGATCGGCTCGCGCATCACTGACCACACCAAGGACGAATGCAAATGCCACGAACGATCTTTCGTTCCATCCAGAACGACGATCCCGAGAGGATAAGTGTGCAGCCTTACCAACGCCAAGATTTTCCGGGTCTGCGGCGCATCATTGACCAGCTCGAGTTCGGTGGGTGGTGCACTGAGCTCAATCTCAGTCCGTGCGACGGGGAGGTCGTCGACGGTGATCATCCGTTCTGGCGTGTGAAGCTCTGGCGAAGATAGACCGTTGCCCAGGTGAGTCTTATTCACGGGGTATTCGCCTCCTCCACGGTGGTGTCAGCCGTCCGCGGAGAAACGGGACGGATTGAAATACCAGCAGACACCGCCGGCCCTGGTACAGCCTTTCTGGACATTCTGCTCAAGCCGTTTACATGCCACTCGATAGTACGTGCAATGCCTTCACGGAGCGGAACCTGAGGGTTCCATCCGAGTTGCTTGCGAGCTCTTGTGATATCGGGTCGCCGGCGTGTTGGATCATCTTGCGGAAGGGGTTGCAGCTCTATTCGGGAAGGCGAACCGGCGACTTCAAGGACCAGTTCAGCGAGCTCAAGAATGCTAAGTTCCACTGGATTGCCAAGGTTAATTGGGCCCGCTTCGTCGGACTCCAGCATCGCTAGAAGGCCACGAACCATGTCATCGACATAGCAAAGACTTCGGGTTTGGGTGCCATCTCCAAACACGGTGAGTGGCTTGTATTTAAGCGCCTGGTCGATAAAGTTCGAAACAACGCGCCCATCGCCCGGGCGCATCCGCGGGCCATATGTGTTGAAAATCCGCACAATTCCCGTGTTTGTGCCGCACGATGTGCGGTAGGCCGCTGTCAAGGCTTCTGCGTAACGTTTTGCCTCGTCATAGACGGCTCGCGGTCCTGCTGGGTTGACGTTGCCCCAATAGTCCTCTCGTTGAGGATGAACGAGAGGATCGCCGTAAACTTCGCTAGTCGAAGCGAAGACAAAACGTGCTGATTTCGCGTGTGCGAAATCGAGCACATTGCGTGTTCCCTCCGATCCAGTCCGCAGAGTAAAAATGGGCTTGGCCAGATATGCTGGCGGCGACGCTGGGCTGGCAAGATGAACCACACCGTCGAAGCTGCCCTCGATTTCAAGCGGGTCAAGCACGCTGGCTTCAATGGATCTGAATCTGGCGGACGTACCGAGATGTGCAATGTTGGCGCGGCGGCCGGTCGACAGATCGTCAAGGCATACCACGGTGTGGCCATGAGCGACCAGCTCGTCGCAAAGATGCGAGCCTAGAAAGCCAGCTCCACCAGTTACCAGCACTCTCACGGCTCTGCTCCTTTACTTCTCTGACATCTATGTCGCTACGTCACGGACGCCCGAAGCTGCGGTAATTCCAGCCAGCGGCGCGCCATAATTGGGGATCGAGACAATTGCGAGCGTCAACGATGCGCTTCGACCGGGTTACCGCTCCAAGCTCTTCCGGTTTTATGTTCCGGAATTCGTCCCACTCGGTAAGAACCAAGACTACGTCGGCTCCCTTACACGCGTCGAAGGTCGACAATGCATAGTTGAGCTTTGGGAACCGCTGTTGCGCACTATCCATCGCTTTCGGATCGAACACACGCACATCGGCACCCTCTAGCTGTATTCGATCGGCCACGTCTAGTGCGGGCGAGTCACGGATATCGTCCGACTTCGGCTTGAAGGCAGCGCCAAGAACGGCGACTCTTGCCCCTACCAGCGATCCACAACTTTCACGGGTGGCTTCAACAACGCGGCTGCGCTGCCTCATGTTGATTTCATCGACCTCCTGCAGGAAATTGACAGCACGACCGAGGCCCAATTCGTTGGCGCGCGTCATGAACGCCCGTATGTCTTTCGGAAGGCATCCACCGCCGAAACCTAGCCCCGCATCGAGGAATCGCCGCCCGATGCGTTTGTCAGCGCCGATTGCATCAGCCAGGACGGTAACGTCGGCGGACGTAGCGTCGCACACCTCAGAAATGGCGTTAATAAACGATATCTTTGTGGCGAGAAAAGCGTTCGCGGCCACCTTGACCAACTCGGCCGTAGCCAGGTTGGTTACAAAGAACGGAATGTGATCTGCCGCCAGTATGGGCTTGTATAGTTGTCTCAGAATTTCCGACGACCGGTTCCCTTGGCGATCTTCCACACCTGCAACAATGCGGTCTGGACTAAGAGTGTCGTGCACGGCAAAACCTTCGCGCAGGAACTCCGGGTTCCAGGCCAGGTCTATGTCGCTGCCAGCAGGCGCAATGCTTCGGGTACGTCTCGCCAAACGCTCGGCCGTGCCGACCGGTACCGTCGACTTTCCCACGATTAGAGCGGGTTTATTCAGGTACGGAGACAGCGTCTCGATCGCCGCATTTACATAGGATAGGTTTGCGCCAAAAGACAGCTCACTTTTTGGAGTTCCTACCGTCAGAAAGTGCACGTCCGCGAACTCCGCTGCGACCTCGTAAGAGTCAGTGAAGCGGAGGCGCCCGGACGCCAAGTTCGCCCGCACCAAGTCCTCAAGCTCAGGCTCGAAAAAAGGCACCACGCCGGACCGGAGCTTGGCCACCTTACCCGGGTCAATATCTACCCCTACTACGCTGTGGCCAATTTCTGCCATGCAAGCAGCATGAGTCGTCCCCAGGTAACCGGTTCCAATTACTGCAAGCTGCATTGAACCGTCCTTTCTTCCTGGTCATTCATCGCCTCGTGGGAGAATGGCGACAACGAATTGGGGCGGATACATAATTCGATCTCGTCACACCGAACGAGATCCGTACCGACCTGCCGGAACGACATATTGCAGCCCAGTAGGTTGCGGACAGGTCGCACATCGACGGGGCGGCATGAGTGACTACTGTCGACAACCCCGTCGAACTCACCCGGAAACCATGAAGGCCCCGATGGGCCGAGTTCGCGCGGACGCATGGTTGACGCCTTCATGTTCCACTCCTCAAAGCCAAGTGCGGATTGGCGTGACAACGGCTAGATGACCGGTAGCGCGTAGACACGGACATAGTCGACAACCAACCGGGCGGGGAACACGGTCTCGTCGTTCGGCGACCCGGGCCATTCGCCGCCGACCGAGAGATTGAGCAGGATGAAGAACGGTTTGTCGAAAACCCACGATTTCCCGGCCATGTCCTTGGTGAGCGTCCGGATCGGCTGACCATCGACCTGCCATTCGATGAGATCGGGCGTCCATCGGACGGCGTAGGTGTGCCAATCGGCGAACGATTGCCCGGCCGGCAGCACATGCTCGTCTCCCCATTTGAAGCGCCGCTCCGGATCGTCAGGGTCACTACCGGGCGCCTGGACGTGTTGTTCGACGACTTGGGGCCGGTCACCGAGGGTCTCTGCGATGTCGATCTCGCCCGCTGCCGGAAATCCGACTACGTCAAGATCGTTGCCGAGTAGCCAGAACGAAACCCACAGGCCCTTGCCGACCGGCGCCTTCATCCGGGCCTCGAACACCCCGTAACGCTGTGCAAACCGGTACTTCGTGGTCACCTTGGCGCTGACGTACTCGCAAGTCCCGTACCAGCAGTCGAGCCGCTCGGGCGCGCGAGCGGCCTCGATAACCAGGTTGCCCGCCCCGTCGAGGAACGCGTTGCCCGAACGGGTGTAGTACTGCAGTTCGTTGTTCCCCCAGCCGGTGATGCCGCCCCCCACGTCAGGCGTCCAGTGCTGCGGGTCGGGAGGTGATCCGGTTGGCCCGTCGAACTCGTCGGCGAAGGTGACGGTGGCCGGGCTGTGCGGCGCCGCGCCGACGAGCGGGCACGTGACCTGACACGCGGCCACTACAACGGTGGTAAGCGCGACGCTGAGAAGCCGGAGATGCTGTCGCCGATGTCGGCAGCCGAGCATCGGATTCATAGCCGCCTCATCACAACGCCCCCGGCGCTTGACGGCCTCGGCGGACGAGTCCATTTCAAACTCCTTAACTCACGTTTATGTCGACGCGGCGGTTCTGTGCCCGACCGTCCGGGTTGTCATTGCTGGCGATCGGCTTGGCCGATCCGAGCCCTCGAGACGTGACGCGGTCACTGGCCACTCCTTGCGAAATCAGATAGTCGGCAACCGATTTGGCCCGGCTGTAGCTCAACGGGAGATTGATAGCCTCGTCACCGGTGTCGTCGGTATTGCCCACTACGGACACGGAGGCGTTCGGGCAGGCCGTCAGCTTGTCGGCGACCTGAGCCAACTGCTGCTCCGACCCCGGCGCCAGGCTGAACCCGTTGGTATCAAAAGTGACACGCGTCAGGAGGAAGCCGGTGCTATCCGTCCGCAGCATGGCGCACGGGTCACCACGTCCGGGTTGCCGTCTGGGTGCCCGCGTCTCCGATGCCGTCGGTGCGGGCGCGGTCCACACCTGAATATTGTTGATAACCTTCACGTTTGGCCACGCCGCCCTGGCGGCGGCTTCGATGGCGGCTTTCACGTCGCCTGAGGAAGCGCCGGTGAGCCTTAAGGTGTCCCCTTTGAGGTCGAAGTTGAAATTCGGCACGGCCACCGCGGCGGTGAACAATGAGCCGATCACGGAGAGATCCGGTGCGCCGACGCCCGCGTCGATATTCAAATGGTCGGCCAGGTTGATGTCCGGACCGAATGCACTCCGCAAAGTGTCGAGCAACGATGCTTTTGCGGTGTCATCAGGCAGCTCACCACCGACCGAAATGGCGTTATCGTTGCGTACGATTGACAAGGAGGCGGACGCCGGGCCGGGTGGGTTGACATTTGGCGAGTTCACCACCGCGATTCCCCGTGGCGCTTGGCCGACCCTCGCGGAGGTGGCGATGACCTTGAGCGTCGCCGTGTCGATCACCGTCACCGTGTCGGCGTACATGTTGGCGGTGTAGGTGCGATGCCCGTCCGGGCTGATCGCGATGGTAGTCGGCGCATCACCGGTAGGTATCGTGTGCACGACCTTCATGGCCTTGGTGTCGATGACGGACACGGTGTCGGAGTTCTGGTCGACGACGAAGACCCTTAGCCCATCCGCGCTGACAACCAGGCTGGATGGGTAGCGACCGACCGGGATCGGTTGGCCGATAACCTGTGTGGTCACCTCCGCGGACTTGCGCAGCTCGCGCCTGCCGATCACCGAGACGCTGTCCGAGCCCCAGCTGGCCACGTAGACTCGGTTTCCGTCCCGGCTCACCGTCGCCGCAATCGGACGTTTGCCGACCGTGATCGGGTTACCCACCACCGACAGCGTTCGGGTGTCGATCACTCGGACGTCGTTTTGGTATTGGCTGGTGGCATAGATCCAGCGGCCATCCGGGCTGATCGCCAATCCTCCTGGCGCATCACCAATCCGGATCGGTTCTCCGATCTGTCGGTGTGACTTGGCGTCGTACGCGCGGACATCATCGGTTTCGCCACCGGCGACGTAGATTGTTGCCCCATCTGGGCTCACCACGAGACCGGCCGGGTACCTATCAACACGGATCGGATCTCCGATCGTGGTGCCCGACTTGGTATCGAGCACAGTGACGCTGTTATCGGAGGGACTCACAACGTAGGCGCGACTGGCGTCGGGGCTCAGGGCAATGTCGGACGGCACACGTCCGACGCGGATTGGTTGGCCTATGGGAGCCAACGTGTTTGCATTAATCGATCCAACTTCGTCGGTGCGCGCGTTGACAACAAACACGTACATACCAGGTGGGAGAGGCGCCCATGCCGATTCCTGCTTCACAGGTTCTGCGCAGCCCGATGATGCTGCCGCCACGATCAAAGCTAACAACGTCCCGATCACGTCCGTCGTTGACGACACCTTGCTCTTGTTAGACATCGCGAAAACCGATAACGCTTTTGACGACGTTGCGAACGGCTCGATCGGCGCGGTAGAGCGGCATCCGCTCGATCAAATACTCGGCGTAGACGTGGCTTTGGGCCCCGAAACTGCTCTTGAAGTGTGCGAGAGTCGCCGAGGCCCCGGACTCGCCCATGTGGTAGTGGCGGCAGCCGTCACGGCACGCAGCTTCGATTGCCGTTTTGTGCAGAAAGCTGTTGACCTTGCCGCGTGCTGCTAGTGCCTTGTTCATAGCGCCGCGCGTGTCGTGCGCGTTTGCGCCACCGCGAAGCACGATGATCGCCGCGGCCGGTTGATCCTCAAACCATGCCACCGAAATCTGGCAGCGCTCGCCCATCCGCTCGGTGATCGTATGGAACTTCTCGATCGGGTCGCGGCGCCGACCGCGAAGCCGGGCCAGCCACGGCGGCTCGTGCTGCTGGGCCGCCCACCGATCGAATGATCGCAGCAGCAGATCATAGAACACCGGGACAAGTCGTCCGGTGGTATCGGTTTCGACGCGCACGCCGAGTTTCTCGGCACGGCGGACATCTGTCCTCACGGATGACTTGAACCGCTCCTTCCAGACCCGGTCGAAACCACCGTCGAGATCGAGGACGTGCGCCTTGCGCGGAACTATCGTGACGTGTTGTCGTCCCGCTGATGCAGCCGCCCACCTCGGCGCGTGCAGGGGATTGGGGCGAATATGAATCCGCAACGACGGCAGTTTCGACAGATCCTCCATCACGGCCGCCACCAGCGTCTCGTCCACGCCCTCTGGGGCGACCAACCCGCCGTAACCCCAACTGCTCGGCACGGAATGCAGCGCCGGCGCGGGTCCGGAAAACAATGTGCGGCGAACCAGCGGCAGAATTGCGAGTCGTCCGTCTGGCATCTCGTATAGCCTGCTCGCGTCCCGATACCTGCCGGTGGCAGTCAAGCACTCCAGCCACTGCGGAGCCTGACTAGGCATCGCATCAACGTCGGCATCGTGCATGCTCTGCCACAAGCTGCGCGGGACCGGGGTGCGAACGGTCACCGCCGGGGCCTGGATAGCTGGGGCGCTGGCCCAATCCTGAGACATCGATGGCCCTGTCATGCTTCAACCAGCCCAGCCGGATTGGGGTTGAGTGTGGCGCAGAGCCACTGAACAGTCCGCTGGATCCCGTCGGCTATGTCGACTGTCGGTTTCCAGCTGAGTTCGCGACGGGCTTTGGAGCAGTCCAACGCGCTGCCCTGCACCTCGCCGGTGCGGGCCTCGGCATAGCGGGGCGGCGGCGCGCCGTCGGCGGCCGCGGCGACGATCATCCGGTGCAGTTCGGCGACGGAGGTCTGCCTGCCCGTGCCGATGTTGAACGTGCCTGTAGTCGTGGTCGAGGCATAGGCGGCGCGGATAAATGCGTCGGCGACGTCATCGACGTAGACGTAGTCGCGGGTCGCGGTGCCGTCGCCGTAGATGGTGGTCTGGCGGCCGGTAATCACGGCGCTGCCGAAGACGGCCACGACGCCGGCCTCCCCGTGCGGATCTTGACGGGGCCCATAGACATTCGCCAACGCCAGCGAGATCGTCGACAGACCATACATGCACGCGTAAGCGCCGAGGTAGAGTTCGCCGGCGATCTTGGCTGCAGCGTATGGAGAGAGCGGGGCGACCCTGCCGATCTCGTTCACCGGCAACGTTGTCGGTGCCCCGCAACGTGAGCCACCCGCGGCCGCGAAGACGATCCTTGGTACTTGCTCTCTTCTGCACGCTTCAAGGAGGTTGATCGTGCCCAGCACGTTATTGCGCGCGTCATATAGCGGATCACACACGGACGTTCGGACATTGACCTGCGCCGCGAGATGAAACAACACGTCTGGATTGGTGCCGGCGACGATGTCGATTAGCTCCGGAGCTTGTATATCGACTCGAAGGAATTTGAACCGTCCGTCGGGCAGGTGCATGCGTCGCGCATGCTCGAGGTTGGCCGCGTTGCCCGTGCTGAGGTTGTCGAGTCCGAGAACCCAGTGGCCGTCGCCGAGCAGACGATCGACGAGGGTTGAGCCGATGAACCCAGCCGCTCCGGTGACAACAGTGCGCACGATCAGGACCTCCTGTTCAGTCGTGAGCCTGGGGCGGCGCGACGTGTTCGTCCGACGTGGTCATTGGGCGATCCGACGAAGACACCTCTGGCTGAAAGTGGGCCCCCGGCTCGGCGATACACGCGCCGGGCCCTGGCACGGAACCGCTCGGGGCATGGCGCCACCCGCTCCCCGCGTGACCGCAAAGGGCAGCGCATAGAGTCGTCACGGTCAGTGCTGTCCGTCCGCTTTCGAAGATGAGGTCCACGTGGCGGGGGAAGGTCGCGGGTGTAACGAGCGTAGGGCGCGATCCAAGGTGCGGGCTCTGCGGAAACCGCGTGGTAGAGCAGGATCGGAACGACGGTCATCGCACGATCACCTCGCCATCGGCCGGCTCGGCGCGCGTATCACGGCTGGACCGGATGCCCCACAGGGTCGCCGCGACGGTAGTCACGGCGGCGAGCGCCGCGATCGGCAGCGCGGTGGAGTCGTTGTGTAGCAGCGTCATTGCGACACTGATCAGAACACCGAGCGACGCGCTTATCGCGACTGTCAGCACGCATCGTTCCGCAACGTCGCGAACCACCAAGCCGGCTATGGCCAATCCCGGGCCGGCCAACCCGAAAAGGTACACCGCCGTAACACGAACCGGTGTCCCGGCGGGCAGGTATGTCAACGCCAGTGTGACCCAGCCGAACACCGCAAGCAGCCAGTACCGGAGCCTCATCATTCGTACATGTCGCAGGACGATCACGGCGCTTCCTCCGGTACCGGTTGGGTCAGTGTCAACACCACCGCGTCGGGATTGCGAAATATCACGGTGAACCTCGGCGACCGCAGCAGTGTCTCCTTAATGCGCGTGACGCTGCCGTGGGGCAGGGCTCCGCTCATCTCTACCTCGTCGATCTGGCTGCGGCCGATGATCAGGTAGGCGTGATGGTGGCTGACCATCATGTCGGCGAGGCTTCCCGCCGGATCAGTCAAAACCGCCTCGCGGTCTTTTGGCTCCAACAGCCCAAACCGCTGGTAGTCGTACATCTCGTAGTTCATGAATCCCCAGGGCATGTTGCTGCTCACCGATTCGATCAGCGATCCTCTGGGCGCGACGCCGTAGAGGAACAAAAAAGCTTCTGTCTCGTCATGGCTGAAGTAGTTTTGCTGATCCTTGCCGAAGTGACTAAAGAGGAATCCGGGAATCAGCACTAACAACGCAGCGGGTAGTACCAGACGCATTCGCCACGACCGATCTGCTCTAGCGCGCGGGAAGAATGCCGCCGCTGCGAAAAAGGAGAGGAATGGCAGCGCAAACAAATAAACTCGGAAAATCATCTCTCCGCCGTAATCGCTGGTCAGGAACAGGCTAAGCGGCGAAACGGCAAGCAGCGCTAATGCTGGGACGCTGCCGTATCGACTGCGGAGGGCGAAGCCGACAATTGCCAGCGCGCCAATGGTGGCGCTATACACTCGGTCGATGTGCGCCACCACGACTTGGCTGTGGCTTGCGACGGACAGGTTGATGAACCCCGACCTCGCATTGTCGCCGGCCGAACCGAGCGATAGGGACCCGAGATTCTCAGCGATCCACGGCCAAGCGACCAGCGCGTCCCACGCTACGGCCATCACAATGGCGGCCAGCAACAGCATCTTGACCCGATACCGGCACAACACCAACGCACCCAGACCGAAGACCACCATCACCGGCGTGAGCTGATGGGTCGGCGCGATCGCTGCCACCATCACGATCAACGCCGCGCCGACGAGCCGGTTGCCGTGCGGCTCCGGGGGAGCGCCGCGTCGCTGCGGCGGCGCTCGGTAGCGCAAACAGAGCGCGATCACGGTCAAGTACAGGAAGTACACCGTGGGTTGCGGTGCGAAATACTCCTGGCCCACCCAGGCCCCGAGGACGTAGATCGCCAGGCCCGTCCAGACCAGGCGCCGGTCACTGCTGAAGGTGCTGAAGATCAGATAGAGCGGGCCCAGCAACAGGATCGTGAAGAACGGCGGTGCCCACGGTGCGTAGTCGAAAGCTGTTTGCAAGCCGGCGGCCTTCACCAGGGTCGCGTTGAGGGTGAAGAAGCCGGGCCAGTGCTGATAGGCTCCGAGCTCCTTGATGCGGCTGTTAATCTCGTCGTGGCGCACAAAGTAGTCAATAACTCCGACGTGTTTCCACGCCCAGGCGTAGCGCAGTGTGCCATATACCACGCTGGGGGTGGCGTGGAGAAATGCGATCAGCGCGATGAGGTGGGCAGTTAGCACCCAGCCCTGAGTAGTGCCGCGCTGCACCAGCACGGCATACGCGACCATCAGCGTGGCCAACGCCGCCCAAAAGGTGACCGGAAGCAGCGGGACCAAACCATAGTCGCCGATGCGGTCCATCCGGATGCGGGGAAGCGACACGATCCACAGCGCGAGAGCGATAGGCAGCCCCACTTCCGCTATCGCCCGGTCAGGCCGCCGTGCCACAAGTCGTGCCCGCTCACGGGTTGCGATGCGTGGCGTGCGCACCTGCCCGATCGCGTATCCGATCCCGGTGCCCATGAAGCCGAGGGTCAACGGCATCGCAGTGACAATTGCCGATGGTTGGCCACGCAATGCCTGGCTCAAGTACCGGCGCAGGGCGCGCGAAATGGTGGACGTCATGGGACGCGACGCCGTCTCAGGTATTTGCTTAGCCGCGCCGAAAGTTCGGTGGCAGCAACGGCTCCCCTCGTCTGACGGCAGCGAATAGGTATCGGTAACACGCAGCTGACAAGGCTGCTCCCAATAAGCAGTCGAAGCACCGGGGCGATATTGCCTGCCCACCAGATGCTGTGCTCGCGGTAGGTGTTGCACTTTCGCCACATGCCCGACGCGTGATGCAGCCAGGTCAGCAAAATCGCGGCGCGTTCTTCGACACTGTCCCATCGTGCGATGGGTTCGCAAGCTCCGTTATATGGTTCGCGGACGCCGTTATATACAGTCCGCAGCGACCGGCGCTCGCGTAACAACAGTCC
>C688J35102_120989627_pt1 | contig 12265 bp, 8 predicted proteins | sample HopSoiMetagenom2_FD_35102 | JGI IMG/M metagenome (IMG submission 35102)
GCCATCGCCGAGCGCCTCGCGCCGCTCGTGGCCGACGCCCTCGCCCGGCGGGGGCGGCGGTGAGCGTCCGCGTGGCCGTGTGCGTGTCCACCTTCCGGCGGCCGGAGCTGCTGGGCGGTCTCCTCGCCAGCCTGGGGGCGATGGAGCTGCGCCGGCACCCGGCGGAGGTGCGCGTGGTGGTGGTGGACAACGACGCCGCCGGCTCCGCGCGCGCCGTGGCGGAGGCGGCGCGCGGCGCGTTCCCGTTCGGGCTCGACTACGCGCTGGAGCCGGAGCGGAACATCTCGCTGGCGCGGAACCGGGCGGTGGCGCGGGCGCTGGCGTGGGGCGCGGAGTGGGTCGCCTTCGTGGACGACGACGAGGTGGTGCGCCCGGGGTGGCTCGACGAGCTGCTGGAGGTGCAGGCCCGCTCGGGGGCCGACGCGGTGGCGGGGGCGGTGGTCCCGCGCTTCCCCGAGGCGGCGCCGGCGTGGGCGGAGCGGAGCGGCGTCTACGCGCGGCTGCACCGGAGGAGCGGCGAGCCGGTGGCCTTCCTGGCCACGCACAACGCGCTGGTGTCGGCGCGGCTGCTGCGGCGCGAGGGCGGCCCCTTCGACCCCGGCTTCGGGATCAGCGGGGGCGGCGACTCGCTCTTCTTCCTCCGCTGCGCGCGCGAGGGGGCGCGGATGGTCGGCGCGGCGGCGGCGATCGCGGAGGAGACCGTCCCCCCGGAGCGCGTGCGGCCGGGGTGGGTGCTGCGGCGCGCCTTCCGCACCGGCAACGGCGCGGTGTTCTGCGAGCGCGCGCTCCCGCCGGAGAGCCGCCGCGTGGGGCAGCGGGTGCTCAAGGGGGTGGCGCGGATGGCCGCCTCGGCGGCGGCGCTCCCGGTCGCCGCGGTGTTCGGCCGCGCGGCGGCGATGCGCGCGCTCTGGGGCGTCTGCTACGGCGCGGGGTGCGCGTCGGCGCTGCTGGGCTACCGCTACCACGAGTACCGGGACACGGCGCGGTGACCCGGCCTCCGGTTCGGCGAGCAGGGTTGCGGCGGCCGACGAATGGAGCGGGTCGAAGGGAAGCCGCCCCTCGCACGGGGCGGCGGTGGAACATACTTTCTCGCCCCCGGGTCCGACGGGGCGCGTGGGTCGCCACACAGCGGAGCAGACGTGAAGATCATCGTGACCGGCGGTGCCGGGTTCATCGGCGCGCACCTCTGCCGGCGGCTGCTGTCGCGCGGCGACGAGGTGGTCGCCATCGACAACTTCGACTCCTTCTACGACCCGGCCCTCAAGCGGCGCTCCGCCGAGGAGCTGGGGGCGTGCGACCGGTTCCGCCTGGTCGAGGCCGACCTGCTCGATCCGGCCGCGGTGGACGCGGGGCTGGCGGCGGCGGGCGTCGCTCCGGGCTCCGCCGGCGCCATCGTGCACCTCGCGGCGCGCGCCGGGGTGAGGCCGTCGATCGAAGATCCCGTCCTCTACACCCGCGTGAACGTGGAGGGGACCACGCAGGCGCTGGAGCTGGCGCGGCGGCTCCAGGTGCCCGCCTTCGTCTTCGGCTCCAGCTCCAGCGTGTACGGGAACCGGGCGGAGGTGCCCTTCTCGGAGAGCGACCCGGTGGCCGCGCCGATCTCGCCCTACGCGGCCACCAAGCGCGCGGGCGAGCTCATCTGCCACAGCTACGCGCACCTCTACGGGCTGGGGGTGGTGTCGCTGCGCTTCTTCACCGTCTACGGGCCGCGGCAGCGCCCGGACCTGGCCATCCACAAGTTCACCCGCATGCTCAGCCAGGGGCGCCCCATCCCCTTCTTCGGCGACGGCTCCACCCGGCGCGACTACACCTGGGTCGACGACATCGTGCAGGGGATCGAGGGGGCCATCGCCTACGCCGCGGCGCACCCCGGCTGCTTCGAGCTGGTGAACCTGGGCGAGAGCGACACGGTGACGCTGGCGCGGCTGGTGGAGCTGCTGGGCGATGCGCTCGGGGTGCGCCCCGAGCTGCAGCGCCTCCCCGCGCAGCCCGGCGACGTGGAGCGCACCTGCGCCGACATCTCCCGCGCGCGCGCCCTGCTCGGGTATGCGCCGAGCACGCGCATCGAGGAGGGCATCCCCCGCTTCGTCGCGTGGTTCCGCGGCGAGCATGACTGAGCCGCTCGAGGGTGGAGGGGCGCGCGCGGTGCTGCGCCTGGTGGCGCCGCGCAGCAACGCCCGCAGCATCCTCTTCAGCCTGGGCGGCGCCGGCGCCCCCGCGGTGCTGGCGCTCTTCGCCATCCCCCGCATCGCCTCGACGCTGGGCACCGAGCGCCTCGGCATCCTGACGCTCGCCTGGACGGTGATCGGCTACGCCACCTTCCTGCACCTGGGGCTGGGCCGCGCCGTCGCGCGCGACACCGCCGAGGCGGGCGGGGGCGGCGAGGCGCTCCGCGCCACCGTGTGGACCGCGATGCTGATGACGCTCACCATGGGGGTGGCCGGCGGCACGGCGCTCTTCCTCTTCGCACCGGGCCTCGTCGCGCTCCTGAAGGTCCCCCCCATCCTGGTCGCGGAGGCGACCACGTCCATGCGGGTGCTGGCCTGTGCCGTCCCCTTCACCGTTAGCATGCCGGTGCTGAGCGGCGTGCTGGAGGCGCGCCGGCGCTTCGACCTGGTGAACGCGGTGGTGGTGCCGAGCTCGGTGGCGACCTACCTGGGCCCGGTCGTGGCGCTCCTCTTCGTCAGCGGGCTGGTGCCGCTGGTGGCGGTGCTCTCGGCGGGGCGGGCGCTCGCATGGCTGGCGTACCTGGCGCTCTGCCTGTACGAGGCGCCCGAGCTGCGCGCGCGCCCGGTCTTCCGCCGCGCGGTCGCGCGCCCGCTCCTGCGCTTCGGGGGGTGGACCTCGGTGAGCGCCGCGGTGTCGCCGCTGCTGGTGTACCTGGACCGCTTCGTGGTGGGCGCGGTGGTCTCGGCCACGGCGGTGGCCTACTACTCCACCGCGCAGGAGGTGGTGGTGCGCATGGGGATGGTCTCGGGCGCGGTGGTGGGCGTGCTCTTCCCGGCGTTCGCGCGCAACTCCGACGAGCGCGGGCGGCTGGCCGGGCTGCTGGAGAGCGGCGTGGACGCGGTGCTCCTGCTGGTGCTCCCGCTCTCGCTCCTCGTCGGCGCCTTCTCGGGCGAGCTGCTGCGGGCCTGGCTGGGGCCCGCGTTCGCGGCCGCCGGTGGCCCGGTGCTCGCCTGGCTCGCCGCCGGGCTGCTGCTGAACGGGCTGGCCAAGGTCCCCTCGACCCTGATCCAGGCGGTCGGCCGCCCCGACATCACCGCCAAGCTGCACCTGGTGGAGCTGCCGCTCTTCGTGCTGGTGCTGGGCGCGCTGGTGTGGGAGTGGGGGCTGGAGGGCGCGGCCGTCGCCTGGGTGGCGCGGGTGGCGGCGGACGGGGTGGCGCTCTACTGGGTGGCGTGGCGCAAGATCCCCGAGACGCACCCCGCCGCCCTGCGGGCCGCCGCCGTCGCCCTTTCGGGAGGGGCGGCCATCGCGGTGCTGCGCCTCCTCGGCTCCCCCGGGGCGCGCGGGATCGCGCTCGGGGTCGCGGCGCTCGCGCTGGCCTGGGCGGGGCGGGGGGTGCTCGGGCGGAGGGCGGTGCAGGTGGCCGCCAATTCCTGAACCGCCGATTCACGCAGAGACGCGGAGTCACTGACGGGATCAGAGCGGGTGCCGGGAGCCCTTGTTCCGGAAGGGCCTACCGGACTTCCTGCGCCGAAATGCCGCACCTTCGCGGTAAAACCTATCTCATTCATATCACCGCCGAATCCTGAATCCCCCGGCAGCGCTCCGCCATGGACGGGGAGTGCGTCCGCTACTCGCCGTTCTCAGTGGTCTGTACGCCCATCTGCACCGGCGGGCGTCACGGACAAAGGGTGCCCCTGTTCGCCGCAGTCGCGATCAACTGATCGTAGAGGTAGAGCTTCACGGTTCCGACTTCGAAGGTTGGAAGCAACTGTTCGGAATGCGGATTGATGGTGACTTCGTCCTGGTCGTCCGTTCCCTCTACGCTGAAGCGCAGATGCAGCCGTTGATCTGATCCATTATGGATCATGAAGTCGTGGCCGCACTTGTATTTTAGCTGAACGAGACTTGGATCGACTTTCGGAGGATCGACGGCATCGAGAAGGCCCACCACGCAGGTTGCATAGCTTTTCACGTGCGAGTCTTCGCCCGGCGCGGCGACGATTCTTTCGGCGGCAGCCCGAATCTGTCCGAGGTAGTCGTCCGGCAGGGGGCGACTGACAACGTGGTCAAGTGTACTCGCCTCCCACTGACAGGAGAACCGAACGGGACCGGTGAGGAACTGTGACGTTGTTTCGTAATCTCCACGCGGAGTCAGGTTGCGGCGGTACTGCGACATGAGGATGGAGAACCCACCCATCCGCCCGATGCGGGGCGCTGCCCGGTCGGTAACCAGGTTGAGCGCTGCCTGGTACACGCTGGGATCGCGGTAGGCGGATGCAAATCCAAGTACGGTTCGAACAAACGGCGTGTCTACGGCCGAGTGCATGTGTTCCATCGCTCGCACGATGTCCGGCAGGATGACCGTGGTGCAGGCACCCAGATCTCCATGGGTGAAGCCACTGGCCAGGGTTGCGGTCCATAAGCCATGACAGTCGGCCGGCTGCGTATGATTCTGTCCGCCCTGCGCGCGTGCGGTCGCCGACGAGAGCGCCAGTACGGCGATGATGAGTGTCCGTCTCACCTTGCCTCCTTACGGTGCCTTGAGATCGTTGTCGGGGAGGCATCCAACCGCCGCCCAGGTCTTGTAGGGATCGTTGTTCAGACCGACGTCGAAGTCGTGCTGTACGGGCCAGTAGTCCTGGCGCCACCAGTCGTTGATGAGACCGTACGAACGCCAACGGAAATCAGACCGTGACACGTTTTGCTCGTAGTGGCCTTCGAACTGCTGATGGAGCTTGGTGTCGTGGAACACGCGATTCGCGAGCGCCACGTGTGAGTTGGGCGCCAGCGTCACGCCTTCATGCCTTTCCAACTCCTGCCGCAAGTTCGGCATATCGGGCTGGTCACAAGGTCGGTAGAGTCCTGACCAATTTGGTCCTGCGGCCCCATTTTGATCCGCATACCAGACCGACCACACGAGACCGAAGACCGTGGGCGGGAACGGAGGGTATAGAGCGGGATGAAGGTTGATCTGACCGATCGGACCTTCAAATTGAGGCTGGGTCTCGAAGTAGAGAACGTCCTTGTTCGGGCCACCTCCCACAGAATCGACTCCCGCAGAGTCAAGCAGGAAGCGCGTCAGGTTCATCACCCCGTAATTGCTGTGCGGGGGAGTTCCCGGTAGTACATCCATCTGATTGGGATAGATGGCGTGGAGCACGCGGGGAGAAGTTATTTGGTACTCGTTCCAGACGCGCGGGATTATCTTGAAGTGTCCCGATGCCGACAACGTCTGATCCGCACCGTTCACGTTCATCTGCACAGTGACCGCGATCCGTGTGTCAGCCACGGCTGTGCCTGTCCATTCATCGATCTCGCCCGCAGCGTGTGCATGGGGATCACCGTCAGCGACCACGATGTTCGTACCCCGCGCAGTGCGAGAGGTGACAGTGAAAGGCATCGCAGGGGACACGGAGGTCTGACAAGTGACCTGGCTTCCGCGCACCAGCGGGCTTGGTGTACAGACGACGCTCGCTTGTGGCGCCGGAGGCGGCGTCGTTGGCTTGGCGTGCACATAGTCGCTGCGGCCGATCACCAGCCTGCCCTCCACGTAGGCAAGCACCTGCATCCGGCCGTTGAGGGTCGCGGGCGGGGTGAACGTGCAGGTAGTCCGTAGCCAGCATGAGAAGACCTGGAATGACTGGCTGGTGCGTTCGTAGTTCAGCGGCACGGAGTCGCCGGGAACGAACCACCAGTCCACGGCTCCCGGTGGCCGGTCGGAAGGGACGCCGACCGGGTTGATGAATTGAAGGGGCGCAGTCGTTCCAACCGTGAACGTCGCCGTGCCCGCGGCGTCACCGGTAGGCCCACCGCTGAAGGTCAGCGGGTTGGGGATTCTCGTCGCGGTCACATGGTACGCGCCTGAGAAGATCCAGCTCGAAATCTTTCCCACCGGGTTCGGGTTCTGCGTACCGAAGTTCTGCAGCGCCGACAGCACCACCAGCTCGCCGGGCGCCGTCCCGAAGTAGAGACCCACCGCCTGGCCGGCGGTGTTCACGGCGCCCCCGGTTCCGCGCAACGGTACCTGCGAGGTGCGGGTGGAGGCGACCCACGCCTGCACGGGCCCACTGGTGAAAGGCGCAGGCTCGTAGTAGTTGGACGTCGGTGCATTGAAGATGCACGGCCAGTTGGGAGGCTGGGCCGCGCACTCGGGGTTCGGCTTGGCGTCGAACTGCCCGCTCACCTGGATGACCACCCACGTCGACTCCGGCGCCGGCCCCACCGGCACGCCGCCGGTCTGTTCCGGCGCCACGGTGGCGGTTCCCATCACCGACGCTTCGCTCGATGCATCGCGTGCGGGAGGTGCCGCTGTATGCGTTGCCGGGGCGAGGAGCTGGCGTGAATCACACCCGGCTGCGGCCGCCAGGCAGCAGAGGAGGGGCACAACAGATAGAGGGATCGGCGGGCGGATCTTTGGTCGATGTTCCATTGGGTTCTCTCGTTTTCGTTTCGGCCCAGGATAGGACCGCTTTCGGGTGCCGGGCTGTCTCCGGTGCGAGACCCCTAGCTGTGCGGACCGGCCTCACGGCCGGGGTGCTCTTTGAGAGTTTCTGAAGGGTCGTTCCTCCCGCGTTGTGAGTGGTAGTCAACCAGTAAACGTCCCTCTGGTGCGGAACACAACCCGTCCAGGCGCAGGCGTTCTCCCCTCGTCACCTGTCGTCTCCCCGTCTTCGTTTGCCAGCGGCCCAAGCCACGCCGGCCGAGGCATGCCGCGGCTGTCGTAGATTCGCTCCAGCGCTCCGAGCAGCTCCAGTTCGGCGCAACTGCGCTCGCCGTCGTCGATCATCGCCAGCAGCTGCTGCACGAGGTAAGACGCAGCTTCCGGCGTAAGGCTGTCTCCGCACGCTGCGCATTCGCGCAGGTACCAGGAGCGGAGCCTGGTGATGGTGGTGCCGTGGACGTGCCGACTCTTGCCGGTGACGAGGTTGTGCAGTCCCCCGGGGCTCATTCCCGCCTGCGCGGCAACGGCCCGGATCGAGCTGCGCTTGACCGCCTGCCGCGCGGCAGCGATGAGAAAGGCTGGCCCAGGCTCGCTCGCCTCAATGCGCGCCACTCAGGGCAGCTCCGCGCCCGCGGTGACACCGATCCGCTGCGCGAGCTCAGCCAGGCCGGGCGGCGGCGTCACGCCGTGCTCCAGGTACATCGCGAGCAGGCGGCGAGTGATTCGCCGTTCGCATTCCTCCCGCCCCGCTCCGGGTGGCATTCCGCAGAGCCGGCTGACCCACGTCGCGTAATTGTCGGCCGTAACGCGGCGCCCGCGAGCATTCATCCCGCGATGGGCGGAAGGCGGGGACGGGCGAGAAACGCCCTGCATTCGGCCGAGAGCGAGGAATCCTCCGAGTCCAAGGCCATGCGCAGGGCTTGACGCGCCGCCCCGTCCGCCCGCGCGTCCTCCATCACTTCCGCGCTTGCGCGTGCAAGCGCGAGCAGCAGGCGTGCGGCGGCAGGGGTGGACCCGTACGAGTCGATCAGCCCCAGCCCCCGCTGCCACGTGGCGCCCAGCAGGTCGCGGTCGCCGGCGCCACCCGCCGCCCGAACGATCATCGTCAACGCCCGCACCTGCTCATCCGTGCCGATGCGCGAGCGCAGGGCCTGGTGGAGCAGCGCCGCGGCGTGCGCGTGGCGCTGCCGCCGCAGCTCCACCTCCGCCACGTCCAGCAGCACCTTGCCGCGCTCGGGATGGTCGTGCCCGTACATGCGAGGGATGCCCCTCGCATACCGCTCGGCATCCGGCTGGTCCTCCTCGCGCAGGGCGATCCGCAGCAGCGCTGCCAGCGCCTCGCGGCGGGTTTCGTACAGCCCCCGCCGACGCGCCTGACGGAGCGCCGTGCGGAACTCGAGGCGCGCTCCCCGAAGTCGACCCGCTCCCTCCCTGAGCTGCCCCAGCGCGATCAAAGCCGCCCCGTAGCACTCCCACTCTCCGCTCCGGCGGGCCAGCGCGATCGCGCGGCGCAGCCAGGGCTCCGCCACCGCGGAGTGACCCAGCCGCGCCGCCAGCTGGCCGACTACCAGCGCCGGCCCGGCGGCAGTGGGAACGGCCGCTGCCGCGACCTGCGCGTACCCCAACGCGGTGGCGGCTGCGCCGACCCTTTCAGCCGCCGCCGCGATGGAGAGCGCGGCCGACGCCATGGAACCGTCGTCGCTGCTCCTGCGGACCGCTCGCTGGAGCGTGCGCACCGCCCGAACCGTTTCAGGGTCCAACCCACAGAACGCCAGCAGTTCGCGCCGCCGCGCGGCGCCGGCGTGGCGGAAGAGGCCCACACGCAGCTCCGGCGGTGTCCCCGCCCACAGCAGCACGTCGCGGTAGCACTGCCACACGAGCAGCCCCGCCTCGCCGGGATACTCCGCCAGCATGCGCTCGCCCTCCAGAAGCTCCGGAGAGTCGGGGTTGTGAAGCAGCGCGGGCGGTACGCGCCAGTGGCGCGGAGACCTCGACTGTGCCCGTGTCGCTTTCTGAGCACCGGAGGACGGAGCGAGCAGCACCAGCCACCCCCGAGCGGCGAGGAGAAAGGCGGGAGGACGGGCCGCCCGGCCCTGGTGTACTGGCCAGGGCGCAGCTCGTTTCGAGTCGAGCTCTTAGTACAGGGCGACCTCTGGCGAAGAAGTTAAACGGCGGAATTGGTGTGTGGAAGATATAGGCACAAAGCGGCCGAATGGGCTAAACTGTCGGACGTCTAACACCTTGGGGAGCGGGTTTTTCGCATATTTGGCGCCTGTTGCGGTCGAATCTTACAGGCGGCTAATCTTTCCTCGGTTCTCGTTCATGGTCGCCCCTGTTTCGGCACTCTTGTCCACAGTAACAATTTCACCGTATCGTATCGTTCGTGACGAGAAATGCTCCGGACATCCGCCCGCCAATGAAATGAGAATGCCGCGTCGAACAACCCCCCCGCTCCTCCACTCGCTTGGTGCCATTGGGCCAACTGGAATGGGAATCCTGGATGAGTACGATGGCGTTGGCGGGTTCGTGCTCTGGCTTTCGTTCCGAGATTCGGAGTTGTTCGCACGCTCCGTTGCAGGAGTTACGTTCCGCTCGTCTCTAGCGGAGCGAGTCGCGCTAATCGACCTTCTAAGCATTCCCCAGTTCGAGCCCGTAAAGGGAGCTCTCCAGACGTTGGGCATGCTGCTCGCGCCGGCTCCGCCAGGACGAGATGTGATCGCCGCTGGATGCCAGGCGATTGCCGGATGGTCGGAACTCGGCAGCAAGCTCCAGACGGCCGTCGAATACGCCCAGGTTGCAAGCTTGGCCGAGCCCGTGAATGCCAGCTATGCAGTTCAGGCAGCCAGGCTACTGAGAATGCGCGCAGAGTACGAGCGTGCCGTGAGTTGGTTCGACCATGCCATCTATCTTGCCAAGGTCGAGGGTAATGCGGTCGTCCACTCCCAAGCGTATTCAGGTCTGGGTTGCCTCTACATGCAGCGTGGAAACCTCCCGAAGGCTCGTCGCGTGCTACACCGCTCATTGCGTATCGCGCGCCGGAAAGAGTTACCCGAGCGCGCGGCGGCGGCCTTTCACAACCTGTTTGCTGTGGAAGCGATTGCCGGGAACTGGGAGGAAGCGGAGAGGAACGCACAGCGCGCGCTCAAACTGTATCCCGAACATGCGCGCGGTTTGCCGAGACTCGCACGCGATCTGGCGTTCCGGTGGATACAACGAGGCTACTTTGAACGCGCACTCCCGCTGGCGAAGGAGGTGCTCGTGCACTTCGAGGCACCTGCGGACAGAGCATTGGCGTGGTCTGATATAGCGCGCGCAGCGGCTGGAGCAAGCGAACTCGAGGACTTTGAAACCGCTTGGGCTTCGGCTTGGGTTGCGGTCAAAGCGGGTGCTGTGGAGCCGTTCGGAGCAGATATTCTTCTCAATCTGGCACATGCCGCTTCGGTAAAGGGCGACGCAATGCGAGCAACGATGGCCGGCCGTGAAGCAATCGCCGTCGCAAAGGTGCGCAAGGAGAGCCAAACCATCCTGGAAGCGGAAGCGGTCCTCGATTCGCTTCGTTCCGCGCAGGTGCCGGCTGTCTCCGTGTTTCAAGACCCGGCCCCCTACCCCTTATCTCGCATGTTCGTGAGAGTGTTAGAAGTAGCGAGGGCGGCCCGATAGAAAGGGGCCGCCCTCGACAAATTTCTTATGGTCCAACCCTGTCTCCACTCCCCATGTACCCGCCCCCGTCGTAGGAAGGTTGTTTCGGGGCCGTCTGCGGACTCGTCGGCGTGGCCTTTCCGCACGCCGCCGACCCGACGACTCCCGCCAAGACGAGAGCCACCAAAGAACGCTTCATCTTACCCCCTCCGGATTGGAGTTACCCACGGCGGGGCTCATCCCCCGCAAGGGCAAGATAGTGTCAGTCGCGCTCTATGTCCGCTCCTTCTCGGCCGGATGTGGTGAACTCGCCGCACCAGGGCCCTGGAACGTCCCGCAGACTGCGTCGACATCGCCGCTCTTTTTAGGGCGTTTGCGTCAGGAAGTGGCCATTTGCGCCTCTCCGCCTCTCTAACGTCTGCCCATATCCCACATCTCCGGCGGGAAGATGCGCAACGAGCCAGTGCCCGCGGCCTCGGATCGTCCTCCATCACTCTCATGGACGCCTTCCGCGGTTCGCCGGGCGCGGTGCCACATGGTATATTGGCCGCGCGACCGACCCAATCAACCGAGAAAGAGAACGTGCAGCAGCTCCTGAACCAGCTGGACACGGGCAAGATCACGCTCCGCGAGGTGCCGGTGCCCTCGGCGTCGGGGCCCAACCTGGTGGTGGAGACCCGGGCCACGGTGGTGTCGCCCGGCACCGAGCGGATGCTGGTGGACTTCGGGCGCGCCAACCTGCTGCAGAAGGTGCGCAGCCAGCCCGACAAGGCGCGCCAGGTGATCGACAAGATGCGCACCGACGGCGTGGGCCCCACCCTCGAGGCGGTGCGCGCCAAGCTCGACGCGCCCATCCCCCTGGGGTACTGCCACGCCGGCGTGGTGGTGGAGGCCGGCCCGCGCGCCACCGGCTTCTCCGTCGGCGACCGGGTGGTGACCAACGGGCCGCACGCCGAGTACGCCCGCGTCCCCTGGACCCTGGCCGCCAGGATCCCCGACGGCGTGGGCTACGAGGCCGCCGCCTTCACCCCGCTCGCCGCCATCGGCCTGCAGGGGATCCGCCTGGCCGAGCCCACGCTGGGGGAGACGGTGGTGGTGGTCGGGCTGGGGGTGATCGGGCTGCTCACGGTGCAGCTGCTGCGCGCCAACGGCTGCCGCGTGGTCGGCATCGACCGCGACGCGGCGCGCCTGGCGCTGGCCGAGCGCTTCGGCGCGGTGGCGGTGGACGGCTCCACGGCCGACCCCGTGGCCGCGGTGCTCGCGCTCACCGACGGGGTGGGCGCCGACGCGGTGCTCCTCACCCTCGCGTCGGACTCGCACGAGCCGATGCACCAGGCCGCCGCCATGAGCCGCAAGCGCGGCCGGCTGGTGCTGGTCGGCGTCACCGGCCTCACCCTCTCGCGCGACGACTTCTTCAAGAAGGAGCTCTCCTTCGCCGTCTCGTGCAGCTACGGACCGGGGCGCTACGACGCCGCGTACGAGGAGGGCGGCAACGACTACCCGCTCCCCTACGTGCGCTGGACGGAGCAGCGCAACTTCCAGGCGGTGCTGGGGCTGATGGCGTCGGGGCAGGTAGACCCCCTTCCCCTGGTCACCCACCGCTTCGGCTTCGGCGACGCGGCGCAGGCGTACGACCTGATCAGCGGCGGCGAGCCCAGCCTGGGGGTGGTGCTCGACTACGCGGACCGCGGCGGCGCGCACCCCTCCGCCGCGCAGCGCACGGTGGAGCTGAACGCCGCCGCGTCGTCGCCGGCGGCGCACTCGGCCGCGGTGATCGGGGCGGGGAACTTCGCCACCCGCGTGCTCATCCCCGCCATGAAGGAGGCGGGGGTGCGGCTGCGCACCATCGCCTCGGGCGGGGGGACGAGCGGGGCGGTGGCGGGGAAGAAGTTCGGCTTCGAGCGCGCCACCACCGACGTGGAGGCCGCGCTCGCCGACCCCGCGGTCGACACCGTCTACCTGCTCACCCGCCACGACACGCACGCGCGGCTGGCGGTGCGCGCGCTGGAGGCG
>C688J35102_120989626_pt1 | contig 12263 bp, 15 predicted proteins | sample HopSoiMetagenom2_FD_35102 | JGI IMG/M metagenome (IMG submission 35102)
AGGGGGAGGGGTTGGCGGGCGGGGCGAGGACGAACGAGCGAACGTGTGATGGCGCCGCCGTTCAGAGCCCCTAACCTTGCGCGTCGTTGCGCGCGACGACTCTCAGCGGTGACCTAGCCACCGAAAGTTGAGCTTGAGCCTCGGTGAACGCCATAGACAGTAGAAAGTGTAGGTGGTCTAATTTCATCTCCTTTGCCTGCTCAGATGCCCTTTCAAGCTGCTCCACCAGAATTTCCAACTCCGATTGCCTCACCATTGCTCTAATCCCGGGGCCCCAACGATGCCGGAAGATCCCAAGCCGCGGTCGAAGACGGTTTTGCGTTCGGATGCCCTGACAGCGCAGGGTCTTCGGCTGACGAACATTTTTCGGATGCTGGAGAACGCAGGCGACCGGGAAGAGGTGATTGCCTTTGCCGAGCGTCTCTTGAACGCACAGAACGCGAAGTCGAAATAGGCGACTCTGGTGTCTGCGCCCTCGCAACAACACCGAGCGTTGAAGGATAGCCTTCGCGTGCAGCCAAATCGGATGGCCTTCGCGAAAGATCGTCCGCAAGCCGAACACCTTCATTGAGAAGCGCCATCTTGAGAAGATAGACGGTGGTGCTCGAACGACATGATTTGGCAAGTTCGGTGGCGCGCAATAGCGTGATTACCAGGTCGTCGACCTCTTTTCCGCCTTCGATTACTCTAAAGTTACGCATGGATAGTTCGAACCCCCCTATATCGTTCTTTAGTCGCGCTTCCGAAAACAGACCTATGAACGTTGACCGTATCGCGCACGCGCGACAGGCATTCGTCGCTGACATGAAAAAGAACGGCTACAATCGTTTCATTCTCATGTTTTTGCGGCACTCCCAGCGGCGCAATATCGAAGCCGAAACCTTGCAGTATCGGAATGCGCGAGGTGTGAATGACTGAGGTGTATCCGGCCAAACCTTCGTTCAGGCCATATTCCTGAATGGCGACCAGAAGCTCCCAATAGCGCTCGCTACGGCGTTCCGTCTTGCGCACGGCAAACCGTGTCAATTCGAACAGGTCGGCGCGCCGCGGAACGGGCCCATCCGTCAAATTGGGAAATTGCTCGGATAGCATGTGAGGAAGCACGGTCGGATACAGCCGGAATCCGCCCGCGACGTTTCCTAGTTCGTCGGCAGCGATCAGGTAGATCGCGGAACTATTGTCATATGCATCCTTTTCGTAGATACCGTCTGTCTCGAATTCGGCCCAGCCGCGCTCTTTGACAAAAATCTCGTGCCGCAGCCGAAACTGCCGGTCCAGCAGCTCCGAATATTGGCGCCGGTTATTTTCATGAACCACGTTGATCATGAGAACCTCCCGGCGGCAGGTTCTCATGATCAGGTGTAGTCACCTATTGCGTCCGTAGGGTATTGACAAACCTCGATTTGTTTTCGCAGCAGTTGCGCTAACTACCCACTTTATGCCTCGTAAGGTTGTGTCCAATACTAAGACCGGACCCAGGCTTGGAGATTCTCAGGCGATCTTCCTTACCGGCCGCGTCTGGTCCTCCATCACCGTTCCCTCGATTCCGGCGATCCTTCGCATGCGCGAGAGAATGTCGTCGCTAACCTCAAGCAGCGTTGCCGTGCACATCTCTCCATCGATTTCCTTGGAAAGACCCAAAGGAATAATCGTCATTCCGGCTTTTTGAACGATAGGAATTCTGTGGGTCCGGACCAGATTTGTCACGCCGCAGATGCCCCGTTCCAGGCAATATTCCTGCAATGCGAGAAACAGTTCAAAATACGTTTTGGTCCCGCGCTGACTGCGGCAAATTACGACGCGGGTCAGTTCGATGATGTCACTGCGCTGCGGTACAGCGCCTTCGATCAGCATTGGAAATTGCTCGCTGAGCATATGCGGCAATGTCGTCGGATACAGTCTGAACGAGCCGACGACGTTCTCGTGGTCATCGATCGAGATTAGATATGCCGCCTGATCGTTGTCGTACTGATCTTTCTCGTAGACGCCGTCGCACTCGAAATCCTTCCAGCCACGCTCCTTTACAAAGACCTCGTGCCGAAGTCGAAAGTGCTGGTCCAAAGTGCGAATAAACTTGTGACGATTGGTTCGATCTATGACCCTGATCATCCTGAAGCTCCCCGCGTTTGGTGACGCGGAGAGCTTTTCGTTTGGGGATCGGTTTATCGATCCCGAGAAGACGGAATTGACAAGTTAGGGACTGATCTCGCCCCGCCGAATCGATTCGGCCACGGCTTGGGCACGCGAGTGAACATCGAGCTTTCGCATGGCGGAAGCGATATGTTTGTTCACTGTGTCTGTAGCGATATTCAAGATATTGCCTGTGTCCCATGCCGTTTTGCCGGCGGCGGTCCAACGAAGCACTTCCCGCTCGCGATCCGTCAGTGCCGCTTTTCCCTGGCAGGCGCACTTGAGGTTTGCCAGTCGATTGAAGGCGTAAATTCCGATGAGCTGCAGCGTAGCATTCGCCTCCACCGCGTCATCGACTTCGAAGCCGGCAAACGAGATGCCGGCTTGATAACCATTGAGCCCACGGATTGGAACGCAGAGTCCATGACGCATGCGATAATCGCTCAACGAGATGGTCATGATGGATTTGGCGAGCGGATCATCCGCTGGAATCGCAACATCGGCCCACCTGAACGCCTCTTTTCGCACGCGAAGCGACGCGGCAACCGGATCATGGGCGACGAAATTCGATGTTCGATATTGCTCGAACCAGCCAGCCGGCCAAACCTTCAGCAGCAACCTGTCGTCAAACTCGTTCCTCTGAATGCCAGGCGCCGACACGCAGCACAGGAATTGATAGCCAAACGAGGCAATGGCACGCTGCAGTTGAATTGAAAGGTTCGGTATGTCGTCCGCGCGATCGAATTTCTCGATTGCATCCAGTGCTACCCGGAAATAACGCCCCTTGAACGTTGCCATCTCCAGAGTCCCCTTGTGGGATCGGCAAAAAACACCTCATTCAAATACCGTATAGATCCCGACCGCGTCCTCCGAATCTCATTCGGCATCTTTCTCGGTTCGAAAGCAACACCCCAAGCTGGCTTTTTGGTGGAGCGCCGTGAAGTCCCCGGGACCGTCGTCTGTCACCTTAGCAGAATTTGAGCGCGGGGGCAGGTTATGAATCCAGCGGATTCCCGCCTCGAACCCCATCGGGAAGTCTCGTTGCCATAATTCCCCTGGATCATTCGGACCCCACCTCGAAAACGGCTATCGCCTTGACCTCTAAAGGTTCTTGGTCCGCGCACTTGGGCGCCACGCTACCCATCCGCTGGGCACACCCCCGGTGTCACGTCGCTGTCATCCAACCTCCGTAAAACCTCTACGCGCGGCGCCTACAGAGGCCGCCCGAGGCGCCTTTCGCGTGCGCGCCTCATCCCAGAATGGAGAAACCCTGTGAAATTCATCAAAGCAATGGCGGTTGGCGGCGTCTTGGCCGCGGCGACGCCCGCGCTTGCTCTCGATATTTCGGGCGCCGGCGCCACCTTCCCGTACCCGATCTACGCCAAATGGGCCAACGCCTACAAAAAGGAGACCGGCAACGGCATGAACTACCAGTCGATCGGTTCGGGCGGCGGCATCAAGCAGATCCAGTCCAGGACCGTGACCTTCGGCGCGTCCGACATGCCGCTGAAGCCGGAAGAGCTTGCCAAATCCGGCCTGGTGCAGTTTCCGACGGTGGTCGGCGGCGACGTGCCGGTGGTCAACCTCGAGGGCCTGAAGGCGGGCGACCTCAAGCTCGATGGAACCACGCTCGCCAGGATCTTCTTAGGCGAGATCAAGTCCTGGGACGATCCGGCGATCGCCAAGCTCAATCCAAACGCCAAGCTGCCGAAGCAGGCGGTCGTCGTGGTGCACCGCTCCGACGGCTCCGGCACCACCTTCATCTGGACCGACTACCTGTCCAAGGTGAGCCCGGACTGGAAATCCAAGGTCGGCGCCAACACCTCTGTGGAATGGCCGGCCGGCATCGGCGCCAAAGGCAATGAGGGCGTCGCCAACAACGTCGCCAACACCAAGGGTTCGATCGGCTACGTCGAATATGCCTACGCCAAGCAGAACAAGATGAACGCGGTCAGCATGATCAACAAGGACGGCAAATCGGTCGCGCCCAGCGCCGCCGCCTTCCAGGCTGCCGCAGCGAGCGCCGATTGGGAAAAGGCCGACCATTACCACGTCATCCTGACCGACCAGCCCGGCGCGGAATCCTGGCCGATCGCCGGCGCCACCTTCATCCTGATCCACAAGCAGCCGCAGGACCCGGCGGCGGCGACGGAAGCCCTGAAGTTCTTCGCCTGGGCCTACACCAAGGGCGACAAGATGGCCGAGGAGCTCGACTACGTGCCGATGCCCGACAAGGTCGTGACCTCGATCCAGAAGATGTGGGCGGCGGAGATCAAGGACGGCAGCGGCAAACCGCTGTTCACCGCCTCCAACTGAACGTGCCGCGTTGCCGGACGGAAGGGCGGACCGCGCCTTCCGTCCAGCCCATCGATCATCGGCCGGACCGGCGCCGGCTCGCCGTGGTGTTTGCAAGCGCTAGGAGGTAGGTCTTGGCCGACATGGCTTGGCAGGGGGCCGGGGTGGACGCCGAGGAGGTGGCAAAGCGGACGCGGGTCCTGAACAAGCTCAGGATCGGCGATCTCGTGTTCCATCACGTGACCCGCGCTTCTGCAATCTTCGTCCTCGTCGTGCTCGGCGGCGTCATCGTTTCGCTACTGATCGGCGCTATGCCGGCGCTGCGGGAATTCGGTTTCGGCTTCATCACCGCGCAGAGCTGGAACCCGGTGACCGAGAAATTCGGCGCGCTGGCGCCGATCTACGGCACCATCATCACCTCCCTGATTGCCATGCTGATCGCAGTCCCCTTCGGGCTGTTGATCGCGATGTTCCTGACCGAGCTCTGCCCGATGCCCTTGCGGCGGCCGATCGGGATCGCCATCGAGCTGCTCGCCGGCATTCCCAGCATTATTTACGGCATCTGGGGATTGTTCGTGTTCGCGCCGTTCCTGCAGGCCCATGTGCAGCCGCCGCTGATTGCCGCGTTCGAGAACGTGCCGGTGCTGTCCACGCTGTTCGAAGGCCCGCCATTCGGCATCGGCATCCTGACCGCGAGCCTGATCCTGGCGATCATGGTGCTGCCCTTCATCACCTCGATCTCGCGAGACGTGTTCGACGCGGTACCGCCCGTATTGAAGGAAGCCGCCTATGGCCTCGGCTGGACGCAATGGGAGGTGTGGCGCTACGTCGTCTTGCCGTTCGCCCGCGTCGGCGTGATCGGCGGCTGCATGCTCGGGCTTGGCCGCGCGCTCGGCGAAACCATGGCGGTGACCTTCGTGATCGGCAACGCCCACAGAATCGCGACCTCGCTGCTCGCGCCGGGCACGACGATTTCCGCGACCATCGCCAACGAATTCACCGAAGCCGTGGGCGACCTCTACACCTCCTCGCTGATCGCGCTCGGCCTGATCCTGTTCGTGATAACCTTCATCGTGCTGGCGATCGCCCGCTATCTGTTGCTTCGCATCCAGCGGAGGGCCGGTTGATGGACGCTTCGCTTTACGCCAGCCGCAAGCGCCGCAATATCGTTGCGGCCACCGCATCCTATGCCGCCACCTTCGTCGGGCTGTCCTGGCTGGCGCTGATCCTGGGCGTCTTGTTCTGGCAAGGGTTTGGCGGGGTTTCGCTGCGCGTCTTCACCGAAATGACGCCGCCGCCAGGCGCGGTCGGTGGCCTGCTCAACGCGATCGTCGGCAGCCTGATCATGACCGGGCTGGCGGTCATCATCGGCGCGCCGATCGGAGTGCTGGCGGGCACCTACATGGCGGAATACGGCCGCCACCGCCGACTTACCAATGTCGTGCGCTTCGTCAACGACATCCTGCTGAGCGCGCCCTCGATCGTGGTCGGCCTGTTCATCTACGAGGTGATGGTGCGGCCGATGGAGCATTTTTCCGGGATGGCGGGCGCAGTCGTGCTCGCCATGCTGGTGATCCCGGTCATGGTGCGGACCACCGAGGACATGCTGACGCTGGTGCCCGACACCTTGCGCGAGGCCGCGGCCTCGATCGGGCTGCCGCGCTCGCTGATGATCCGCCAGGTGGCCTATCGCGCCGCCAAGGCCGGCATCGTCACCGGCCTGCTGCTGGCGGTGGCGCGCATCTCAGGCGAGACCGCGCCGCTGTTGTTCACCGCGCTCAACAACCAGTTCTACAGCACCAACCTGAATGCGCCGATGTCGAGCCTGCCGGCGGTGATCTTCCAGTTCGCGCTGAGCCCCTACAAGGACTGGCAGGATCTGGCATGGACCGGTGCGCTGATCATCACGCTCGCCGTGCTGATCATGAGCATCACCGCGCGCGCGCTGACGGCAACAAGGAAGCCATCATGAATATCGCGACCGCCACCGAGACCAGGCCGCCGGTGCCCGGCGCCGCACCGCTGCGCGATACGATCGCCATCCGCGGGCTCAATTTCTATTATGGGGAGGCGAGGGCGCTGAAGAACATCACGCTGCCGCTCTACGAGAACCGGGCCACCGCCTTCATCGGTCCCTCCGGCTGCGGGAAATCGACGCTGCTTCGTGTGCTCAACCGGATGTACGACCTCTATCCCGGGCAGCGCGCCGAAGGCCAGGTACTGTTCGACGGCGCCAACATCCTGGAGCCCAATCTCGACCTCAACCTGCTGCGCGCGCGCATCGGCATGGTGTTCCAGAAGCCAACCCCGTTCCCGATGACGATCTACGAAAACATCGCCTTCGGCATCCGGCTCTACGAGAAGCTGCCGAAGAGCGAGCTCGACGGGCGGGTGGAGCAGGCGCTGCAGCGCGGCGCGCTGTGGAACGAGGTCAAGGACAAGCTCAATGCCAACGGGCTCAGCCTGTCCGGCGGCCAGCAGCAGCGGCTATGCATCGCGCGCACGGTGGCGGTGCGCCCCGAGGTCATCCTGTTCGACGAGCCGTGCTCGGCGCTCGATCCGATCTCGACCGCCAAGATCGAGGGGCTGATCGATGAATTGAAGGCCGACTACACCATCGTGATCGTGACCCACAACATGCAGCAGGCGGCGCGGGTGTCCGATCACACGGCCTTCATGTATCTCGGCGAATTGATCGAGTTCGACCAGACCAACAGGATATTCACATCGCCGAGCGACCGCCGCACGCAGGATTATATCACCGGCCGGTTCGGCTGATCGCGCTGCTTGGGAGACTAAAACATGCAATCCGATCACACCGCCAAGGCATTTGACGACGACCTGCAAGAAATAAACCGGCTGATCTCCGAGATGGGCGGCCTTGCCGAACGCCAGATCGCGGATTCGGTCGATGCGCTGATCCGGCGCGATATCACGCTCGGCACCAACGTCGTGGTTGCGGATGCCGAGATCGACAGGCTGCAGCGCATGATCGAGGAGCGCGCGGTGCTGGTGATCGCGCGGCGCCAGCCGATGGCAGTCGACCTTCGGGAGGTCGTCGGCGCGCTGCGCGTCGCGATCGACCTCGAGCGGATCGGCGACCTTTCCAAGAACATCGGCAAGCGGGTGGCGCAGCTCGACAGCGACTTTCAACCGCTCAAGCTGATCCGCGGCCTCGAGCACATGACCGAGCTGGTGCAGTCGCAGGTCAAGTCGGTGCTCGACGCCTACACCGCGCGCGACCTGCCGGCGGCGATGGCGGTCTGGAAGGGCGACGAGGAGGTCGACGCCATCTGCACCTCGCTGTTCCGCGAGTTGTTGACCTACATGATGGAAGACCCGCGCAACATCAGCTTCTGCATCCATCTGATGTTCTGCGCCAAGAATATCGAGCGGATCGGCGACCACGCCACCAATATCGCCGAGACCGTGTTCTACATCATCGAGGGTCAGCAGATGATCGAGAAGCGCCCGAAGGGCGACATGACCAACTTCGCGGCCGCGAGCGGCTAGCGCGCGGTTTTACCTGAAGAGGGACCAGACATGACGGCCAGGATCCTGGTGGTGGAAGACGAGGAAGCGCTGACCACGCTCTTGCGCTACAACCTCGAGGCCGAGGGCTACATCGTGGAGACGGTAGGGCGCGGCGACGACGCCGATATAAGGCTGAAGGAGCATATCCCGGACCTGGTGGTGCTGGACTGGATGCTGCCGGGCCTGTCCGGCATCGAGCTGTGCCGCCGGCTGCGGACGCGGGCCGAGACGAGATCGTTGCCGATCATCATGCTGACCGCGCGCGGCGAGGAAAGCGAGCGGGTGAGGGGGCTTGCGACCGGCGCCGACGACTACATCGTCAAGCCGTTCTCGGTGCCCGAACTGCTAGCGCGCGTGCGCGGCCTGCTACGCCGCGCAAGCCCCAAGCGCCTCGCCAGCGTGCTGAGCTTCGGCGACCTCGAGCTCGACCGCGACAAGCGCCGCGTCGCGCGCTCCGGCCGCCCGATCGACCTAGGGCCGACCGAATATCGCCTCTTGGAATTCTTCCTCGAGCATCCCGGCCGCGTGTTCAGCCGCGAGCAACTGCTTGACGGGGTGTGGGGACGCGACGTCTATATCGACGAGCGTACCGTGGATGTCCATATCGGCCGCCTGCGCAAGGTGCTCAATCCGGAGGGCGAGCAGGACCCGATCCGCACCGTGCGCGGCGCCGGCTACGCGCTGGACGACCGCTTTGCCAGGGTGGATTCGTAGGCGAGGCGGCTCCCGCAGGAACAATCGCGATCTAACCGGAATTACTGCTCGCCGGAACGACTTGCTGTTCCGGAATGGAGATTTCCGATGCGACCTCTCAGCTTTGCGATCCTCGCCACGGCGACGATGGCGGCCATGCCCGCGGCACGCGCCCAGACCTACGACCCGAACTATCCGGTCTGCCTGCAAATCTACCAAAGCTGGCACGACTACTACTTCGAATGCGCCTACACCTCGATCCCGCAATGCCAGATGTCCGCCTCCGGCCGCGCTGCCCAATGCATCGTCAACCCGTATTACGCGGGGCCGAAGCGAAGGGAGCGGAGGCAGAGGCGGGGGTATTGAGGTTGGAAAGGACTGCGCAAGCTAACAGCGCTCTCGTTCCAGAGCGTCGATCGTCGCCGCGTTGAGGCAATAGTCCGCGTACTGTTCAGGAGAGGCTCCGGCGTCGAGATCGTGGTTACATTGGGCCTTTCGTACACATGATGCGCAGACCCGGGCCATATCCCGCAGCACAAGGGGCTCGGTGTGCGATAACGCTTTCTCGTCGATGCCAAGAGCTTTCAGCAATTTCGGGAGTTCGTCGGTCGCATGTGGGCCCTGGCACACGAGCCCATCGAGTTCGGAAGGTGTGACCCCCAGGTCGCGTGCAATGCCGGCAAACTCGCCGCTGTCGAGGCCGCGGATTTCCCGGATCGCCTGCCTGTGCTTGAGCCAGTCGCCAAACAGATCAATCAGTCCGGTGACGATCGGATATGGCGTGTTCGGGGATGTCATTCTGCCCTCCAATGCTGAGAGGGGCGATGCTAACCCAGAGGCCAAGATCGATATTGAGCCAGATCAAAAGCCGAGCTGTACATGCGTTAGTGCCCGGTCCGCTGGAAATGCGCCCCACTCTTTGCGCCAGCGCAAGCCGCGATGTCCTTCCTCATTTAAAAGGACGCAAATCGAACCGCCGGTGTTATTTGCCCGAATTCATCCTCGCAGTTCTGCTTCTCGAACTCACACCTGGCCCAAACATGGCGTATTTGGCGACGCTTACTCTCGATAGGGGGCGTGCGGCCGCACTGCTGGCGGTCGTCGGCGTAGCGGCAGGCCTTTCCGTTCACGCCGTCGTCGCCGCGCTCGGATTGGGCGCATTGATCGGCCAGGCGCCCTCCATTTATGAGGTGCTTCGCTGGACCGGTGTCGCCTATATCCTTTTCCTTGCGTGGGAGGGGTGGCAACCGCACAAGGAAAACTCTCCGGCTCATGCGCGGGGGACATCAGGCTCGCTAATGTGGCGCGGCTTCTTTTCGAATGTGTTCAATCCAAAATCGATTATGTTCTTTGTTTCGGTGGTACCCGGTTTCGTTAGCTATCAGGCCGGCGACCGTAGCCTGCCCGTTCAAATCGGACTGTACGGCGCTGTATATGTCGCCATAGCGACCGCGATCCACGGATGCATCGTGCTGCTCGCAAGCGAATTAAGGCCTCGGCTGATGACCGGGTCCCGGCAACAAGCGATCAGGCGATTTCTTTCGGTCGCGCTGGTGCTGGTGGCTGCATGGCTCGCATGGACGACGCGCCGCATCTGAAACGATGGCGTCAGGCATCCATGGCGTGCAGCCGCTGCCGGTCCCGGAGCACGATCTGACGGACGCCCGAAAAACCAAGCACGCCTTCATTTTGCAGTTGAGAAAGCGCCCGGGAGACCGTTTCGAGGGTCAGCCCCAGATAGTCGCCGATATCCTTGCGGCACATCGGAAGCGCCATCATTCCCGTCTTGGCCAGACGGCGGTCCATCTCAAGCAAGAAGCTTGCTACACGTTCCATGGCGCTCTTGCGACCCAGCAGCAGCATGTGATTTTCAGCGTGCCGCAGTTCGCCGGCTGTCATGGCCCAGAGGCTCCGCGCTACCTGAACCGTAATGCCGGCCGCCTGCTCGAGGCTGCGGCGTTTCACCAGACGAACGGTGGTATCGGCTATGGCTTCGGCGGTGACACGGTGGGCCGAATCGGGTTCGAGACCGAATACGTCGCCGGGCAAATGAAACGCGCCGATCTGGCGTCTGCCGTCGTTGAGCAGCTTGTAGGTACGAACCGCGCCGCTGATCACCTGGTACACGTATTCGGCAGGCTCGCCTTCGCCGTAGATCTCCTCGTCTTTGTTGTACGAAAATTCGGTAGCGATCACTCCTGAACACGTGGCGATGACGCTGAACTGGTCGGCCGATGCAGCAACCGGTCGGGGGCTGTTGAGAATTTTGGCTGCCGGGGCGGTGATCGTCTGGGTGTGCATTTGCCATTTCCTCGATGCGGGATGGCTTGGCGTAGAGGGGAATTTTGTTCCTGAAAATTCGGTCCGATATCCTAAGGGCGTTCACCTAAGGGGTTTTACGGAGGCGATCTATCGATTGGTCAGGGTTGCGCTGCTGCAGGATCCGGATTGATCTCCTGCCGCAGACACTCGACGAGCCTGTCCTCCAGATCAGGCTTCAGGAGTACGTGCCGCACTCCGGCAGAGCCGGCTTTCGCGTTGATATTGTCGTCCGGGTACCCCGTAATCAGCACTATCGGCGTGCTGATACCCATACCGCGCAGCCTAATGGCCAGCTCCAATCCGTTGATTTCGGCCATCTTGTAGTCGACCACAAGGCAATCCGCGCCGTCCCGGACAGAAGACCAAAGCAATCCGGATCCGCTCCGGAACGTGCGGACGTCAAAACCTTCAGCTTCCAGGAGAAACCGCAACGAGGAGAGGACGTCGTGGTCGTCGTCAACGACGTAAATCAGTGGCCGCCTGGCTGAAAGATCAGTCGTGGCTTGTCCGAATCCGATCTGACGAGCATCTATCATCAGGGGCAAGATAACGGGTTAGTCCCGGACCGAATTGACTTGGCTCAATCTTTCAGGACGCCGGCACGGATCGCAAACCGGACAAGTTCGGAGAGGCTGCCGGCCTGCATCTTGGTCATCACGTTTGCGCGATAGACCTCAACCGTGCGCGGGCTGATATCATATTCCCTTGCAATCACCTTGTTCGACTGACCGGCCACCAGACCCTGCATCACTTGGCGTTCCCGCTCGGTGAGGGAAGCCGCGCGAGCTGCCATCTCGGCCGCAACTGTCTCGCCCTTAGCGCCGCTTTCGCTCTGCGAGAGGGCAGTTTCAATCATTCCGATCAGCCGTTCATCCTCGAAGGGTTTTTCAAGGAAGTCGAGCGCGCCGAGTTTCATGGCTTCGACGGCGAGAGGAACGTCGCCATGGCCGGTCATGACGATGGCTGGAAGCTTTCGAGCGCCAGGGCTGGAGTTCAACCGACGGAGCAGTTCAATACCGTCGATGTGCGGCATGCGAATGTCCGTGACCACGCAGCCGAACGCCAGATCGGGGAGTTCGTTGACGAAAACCGGCGCGGAATCGAACAGACGCACGGTGAAGCCGGCGGAGCCCAGCAGGAACTCCAGCGAGTCGCGCATCGCCGCATCGTCGTCGATGACGTATACTCTACCGCCCTGCGACATCGGTGTCTTCCTTGGCGGCTGCTGCGGGCAAGGTGAAACGAAAGGTCGCGCCACCGGCTTCGTTGGTTTCGGCCCACATCCGCCC
>C688J35102_120989625_pt1 | contig 12260 bp, 9 predicted proteins | sample HopSoiMetagenom2_FD_35102 | JGI IMG/M metagenome (IMG submission 35102)
TCCGCGAGAGCCCGCTCAACTCGATCTGGGAGGGCTCGGGCAACGTCCAGTGCCTCGACGTCCTGCGGGCGATGGTCAAGAGCCCGGCTTCGGTAGAGGCCTTCTTCGCCGAGGTGCAGGAGGGCGCCGTAGCCGAGCCCCGCCTAGCCGCCTTCGCCACCGAGCTGCGCGACGAACTGCCCGGCGACCTCGAGACGATCGAATCCCGCGCCCGCCGCCTCGTCGAGAAGATGGCCCTCGCCCTCCAGGGCTCCCTCCTGGTCCGCTACGGCGACGAAGCGGTAGCCGACGCCTTCTGCGCCTCCCGCCTCTCCGGCGACTGGGGCCAGGCCTTCGGCACCCTCCCCCCCGGCACCGACTTCACCCGCATAATCGAGCGCCACCGGCCGCTGCTCTGACCTAGCTCCCCAGGTCGCGATCCAGCTGCTCGGCTTGCCGGCGGGCCAGCGAAGTGATCGTCAGGCAGGGGTTGGCGGGGCTGACGGTGGGCCAGGCGGCCGCGTCGGCGACGACAGCGTTTGGGACCGCGTGCAGGCGGCCGAACGGGTCGGTGACGGAGGTGGCGGGATCACCGCCCATCATCATCCCCCCGCCCTCGTGATGGCTGTCGCCGGGGGAGAAGCGTTCGACCTCCCCGACCGTGGCGTGCAGGGCGGTGCCGACCGCCTCGATGCCCGCGGCCATCTTGTCGAGAAGCGCGCGATCCTCGTCGTCGTACTCGAGGTGGACGACGTAGTCGCCGGGTCCCTCGCCTGGGCCGAGTTCGATGAAGGAACCGTCGCGCGGCGGCACCGCCGCAAAACTGCGCACCATCGCTGCGTATGGGCGACTGCTCGCCGGTTTCCATGCCGAGTACTCGCTCTGCATGAAGAGGTCGTCGGAGGGCATGTGGACCTCGAGCTGGTACCTGCGGTCTTCACCGGCGCGAACGGCGACGATCGCCGCCTCCGGGGTCTCCGGGTCGTAGAGGGCCGGAGAGACCAGGTGGTAGGCGCGAGCGAAGAGGTGGTCGACGATCCGTCGGCCGAGTAGCCCACTGCGATCGGGGAGCTGCGAAGCCATCGCCAGGCGCACCGACTCGAACCCGCCTGCGGCGAGGACCACGCTGCGCGTCTGCAACTCCTGCTCGCCTCCCCCTTGTAGGTCGCCGACGACGACGGCGGCCGCGCGGCCGTCGCCCCCTAGGAGGATCCGGCGAGCGAAGCTGTGGGCGGCGATCCTCAGCCGCGCCTCCTCGGCAGTCAGCAGGTTCGTCCTCAGCAGCGAGGCGATCGGGTTTCCCACCGTGCCGCCGACCCAGCCCTCGACCGTCGCCCGGGTGTCGACGGCATAAGGTCCCGGCTCGGCCGGCAAGCCCGCCTCCCGCAGCAGCCGCATGACGGTTTGGCCGAGGCCGCCACCGCCGAAGTCGGTGCTGACGCGCAGGTCGCGCTCCCCCCACTTGTAGTACGGGTCGAGGTCCTGTCGCGAGATCGGCCAGCCGGCGAAGTCCTCAGGGGCAAAGCGCGGCGCGGCCCCGTTCCAGAAGAGGGCCCGGCCGCCGATGCAGCTGATCAGATGCCCGAAGTCGCCGCCGGCGGCGTCGCGGGGGCTGTATTCGATCAGCTTGCGCAGGCGCCCCAGCCCGGCGTTGTCGAAGCGCAGGTCGGTGGTGCTGGTGTGGGTGAGGAGGACGAGCGGTCCCGCGTCGAGGACGGCGACCCGGCGGCCCCGCTCGACCAGCATCCGGGCGGCGCTGAGCCCGGCGGCGCCGCCGCCGACGACCACCACGTCCCACGGCTCCTCTTTGGAGGCTTCGGCCAGCTCCGCGAGCGGGGCCAGCAGGTACTGCTCGAGCGGTCCCGCGGCGGCTGCGCTCACCTTCGGCTCCTCCTCGGCACGATCAGTAAAACAGCAGGTAGCAGGCCTGCCCGATCCGGATCGGGACGATCTGGCTCGCGCCTTCGACAGTCGTGACGTTCGCTTCCTGCGTCCAGCCCAGGCAGTCGCTGTTGAAGCGGTTCACGGTCGTCTTCCCGCCCTTCATGTAGGTGACGAAGTAGGGATTGCCGCCGCCGAGGTAGAAGGAGCGGCAGATGTCGATCTCGAGCGCGTCTTCGAGGTCGAGGTAGGTGCCGACCTCGACCGTGCCTTCGGCCGGGTTGTCGCGCACGTGGTCGATGTTGACGTTGAGTTTCCCGTCGTTCGTCTTCAGGAAGAACGACCCTCCCCCCAGCTCGAAGAAGGCGAAGCGGGTCCATTTGCGCGCCCACTGGTGCAACCAGACGGGCTGCGAGATCAACGGCGCCGAGCCCGGCGAGGAGGACGCCGTGACCGCGAGCGAGTAGATGAAGACGTTACCTCCGTCGTAGCTGTAACAGAGGTAGTACACAGCGCCGTTGATCGCGATCGGATGGGCGACGTCGAACCCTTTGGTGATGCCCGGTTCGCGCCGTCGCTGGTACTGGTACGCCGGTTTGGAACTGAGGTCGTCGCCGAGCGGGATGAACGAGAACTGGCCGTCCTCGGAGGTGTAGGCGAGGAGGTGAGGGACGTTGCCGAGGACGAACGGCTCGATGATGTCCAAGGGGCCGCCGAGGTCGAGCTTGGAATCGACCGGCGTCACCCACGGATCGGAGGCGGTGAGGCGAAAGGCGCCGGCCCCACCTTTCGCATCCACCGCGATCAGGTGCGGCACCCCGGCAACTTCGAGCGGGACCAGGTGGCTGTACCCGGCGTCGAGGGGCGAGCTTCCATCTTGCTCCCACACTTTCTCGAGCGTGACCGCGCCCTTGTCGCCGGCGGGACGGGCGTCGTACAGGGTTGGTTTGGGGCTCATCTCTCGCTCCTGCGTTGGAACTGCATGTTCAGGCTCTGGCCCTGCTCGATCGGAAGCCCCGACCACTCCTCCCACAGCTCGACCTCCAGGGAGGTCGGCTCGGCGGTGGCGGTGTGGCTCCAGGCGAGGTGCCCGACGAGCTCTTCCAGCAGGCCGGAGCCGTCCGCGGGCTGCAGGTCGAGCTGCCAGTAAACGAGGTAGTCGTCACCGGCGCAGACGACCGCGCCCTCCGCCCCGGTGCCATTCGCGAACAACGCGGCGACCCGATCCCGGAAGTCCCCGGGCTCGACGCCCTCGGGCCGGGCGCCGGCGAGATGGCGCACCGTCCCCTGCATCCAGTCGGCCGGGCGATCGACTAAGGCATAGGGCTGGTCGGCCTGCAGCTCCCCCGCGAACCCGACCGGGAATTCGGCTCCGCTGGCGGCGGTGTAGACGGCGCCGTGGGTGAGGGTGTAGGTGCGGACGGCAAGCGTCTCGAAGCCGTCGCGATAGGTCTGCTGCGACTCCCAGAAGAGGATCGCGGTCTCGTCCGGCACGGCGTCGGGCTTCTCCGGCAGGCCCCCGAGGACCGTGGGGATATACGCCTGGAGACCGGCGTCGATCTGCATCAGCACCGTCGACGGGACGAAAACGGTTTCGAGCCGCTGGTAAAAGGCGGGCAGGTCGATCTCCGGCGAGCGGAAGCCGCGCCAGACACGAACCGCCGTCGGGTCAGGCTTCACGCTCGACTTCTCCCTTGAGCTCGCTGACGACGCAGAGCGCGAAGCCTTGCGGCGGGAACAGGGTGTTCTGGGCGACGATCCGGATCCGGTACTCCCCGGCGGGAGGATCCTCGACCACCACCTGCTGGACGTTGTTGCGGTTGTCGGACCGCATTTCCTTGAATTTCGGGTCGAGGTACTTTTCCGGCGGCTGCAGCCACGTGTGTTCCTGGTTGCCGCGCCGTCGCAGGCCGCCGGGCCCGACCAGGTCGAGCTTGAGCAGGTTCTGGATTCCCCGCACCGAGTAGTCGGTCCAGGCCAGGACGATCCGCAATGCCTCATTGGCGCCCGCGGGGACGGTGAAGCGGTATGCGTGCGCGGCTTTGCGCTGTGCCTCCGCAGGAGCCCCCCGCTCGAGTGCCTCCGGATCTTCGTGCGCCACGTCGATTAACTCCAGCTTCCGCCCTTTCGGAGCATCTTTGTGGGGGAGCACCGTCCTCAGGTCGATCCTGCCGAACCCCTGATCGAAATCGGGGTATCCACAATCGCGTTCATCGGCCGGTTCGCGCGACCAGGGGATGCGGCAGGCGCTGGCGACGAGGATCGCACGCAGGAGCGCTGAGCTTGGAGCCGACAGCTTGTGCTCCTCGCGCAGGTGCTGGCGCAGGACCGCCGCCGCTCCGCTGACCACGGGAGTCGCCATGCTCGTCCCGACCATGAACCCGTAGCGGTTTTCGAATTTCGGACAGGGGCGCCAGAAGTTCGCTTCCGGGGCTTCGGAGGCGCGGGGGGCGAGGATCGCCGTGCCGGGAGCGATCACGTCGGGCTTCACCGCCTCCGAGTCGGTAGGCCCGCGGCTGCTCAGCGCCGCCGGCCGGTTCGGTTCCCCCACCACGGTGTCGTCACGGGTCGGCGCCGCCGGAAAGCTCGTGGCTTTGAAGCCTCCCCACGTGACGTCCGCGAATTCCTTGCGATCGCTGGCGCAGGCCCCCACCGTGAGCACGTTCTTGGCGGTGGCGGGAGAGCCGATCGAGTAGAACGCCGGGTAGCCCTCCGGAGCGATGCCGGAGTTTCCCGCCGCGACCACCACCAGCACGTCCGGCCTTTCCCGGGCGAAGGTGTCGATCGCCATCGAGCCGTTCTCATAGACGCTGCCGACCGCGGTCCCCCAGCTCAGGTTGATGATCTTCGCCCCCTTGTCGGCGACCTGGCGGAGCAGGTCCCCGAGGTCGATCGGCAGGCAGAGCGTGCCGCCTGCCTTGACGATGCCAAGGCCGACCAGTTTCGCCTTCGGCGCCATCCCCCGAACCTCTTTTTTCGAGGCTTTGCCGGTGCCGGCGATCGTGCCGCTGACGTGGGTGCCGTGGCCAACCTGGTCGGTGGCCATCGCTCCGCCGACGACTTCGAAGGACTCGACCCGGTCATGGAGGTCCGGGTGGGTGGCGTCAATACCGCTGTCGATAACGGCGACGAGCTCGCCCTCGCCGGTCCAGCGCTCGCTCCCCTCGTTGAGGGCCTCGATCCCGACCAGCCGCCTCGCGTGGTCGCTCATAGCGTCGGCGCCTCGTAGACGGAGAGCTGCCGCACCTCCGGTCGCACCGCAAGGGTGGCGAGCAGCGGGACATGGGCCTGGGCGCCGAAGCGGATCCGCAGGTTCGAGCTGTCGAGGACCTCGGTCCCGGGCTCCCCCTCGATCAGGTCCCGCATCTTCGCGAGGTCGTCTTCGCGGTGCAGGAGACAATCGAAGATCTGGGCTTCGGCCTGCTTTTCTTCGCTGCCGCTGAGCAGCTGTGGCTCTTCGCCCTCGCCGCCGTTGGTCACGGCGTCGAGCAGCTCCGGGGTCATCGTCTGGCTGAACCGGTACCGGCGGACGGCAGCCACGTACGGCAGCGCCTGGACCTTTGCGTACTGCTCACGGTCGAGCACGGTTCGGTAGCCGTAGCCGGGTTCATAAGCGGCGATGTCAACCCCGAGCTTGTCGAGCTCGAGCCGCTGCGCGCGGGTGATCGGCCCCATGAGCTCGAGGTTGTAGGCGTCGACCGGCAGCGCCTCCTCCGCGGCCGGCTCAAGCCCGCCGGTGCGCGGCTCGGGCACCTGCCCTTGGAGTTCTTCGATCACTTCGGTACCGGCGGCGATCGCGCGGCGGGCGCCACCGAGCGCTTCCGGAGCCGGGGCGCTGGTGTGCTCGACCAGCTCGACCACCAGGGCCTCGTCGTTGAGCTGTTTCACCTGCGCGGGAGAGAGCCGGCCTTCGACCATCCCGCCGAAGTGAACCCTCCCCTCCTGCTCGAGCTCGCCCAGCACCCCTTCCGCCCGCTTGCGGTCCTGCTCAGAGGCGAGGTAGACGGCGGCTTGCACCGTCTCCGGGCTCTCGCTGCTATTTGCCATAGGAGCCCCGGATCGCGGCGGCGAGCCCCTCGGGCAGGTTGGCCGCCGCTTCGAGCTGCTTCCAGTACGCCTCTTCGTTGACCACAGGGGTATCGAGCGGCACGCTGCCGGCGATCCGCGACCAGTCGGCGAGCAGTCCCGCCTCCGCGCCTTCTTCGAGTTCTTCGGGACTCGGCTCGAACTCGTTGTCGAGGTCGACGGTGAACGAGGGTGCTTCCAGGCCGAAGGAGTTCAGCTGCGCACCCGCCTGTTCGGACTCTTCGCGGAAGGCCGGGAGGTCGCCCATCGCTTTCGTCAGCGTTTCGTTCGCGCTCGCCAGGGTGAGGTCGTTGATCTCCGAGCCCTCGGCGAAGAAGTTGAAGGCACGCTCGGATTTGCCGAGCTTCCAGGTCTCGAGCGGGATCTCCGGTTTCGGGTGAAGCTGTTCCATCAGCTCAGGCTCGCCGTAGCGGGCGACGCCGTGGACGAGCAGGAGCCGGATGTCGGCTTCGCCGGCTTCGATCAGGTGCCCGTAAGGGTCGCCGCCGGTGCCGGCGACGACGAGCACGTCGGCCATCGCTTGCGCCGCCAGGGTGCCGACGTAGGGCGCCCATTTGACCATCTCCGCGGGGGTGCTGGTGACGCAGGCGACCAGCTCCTCGTCGCTGAAGCCGGCTTTCTGCCGATCGGCCTCCCAGCGCGCGACCTTCAGCTCCTGCAACAGGTTCTTCGACCCCGATGGCGACCAGTCGCAGCCGATCGCCAGCGGCGCGCCCGCTTCTTTGAAGGCCGCGAGGTCATGGGTGCGGCCATAGAGCAGCAGGTTGCTGAGCGGCGACCAGACGGTTTTGGCGCCAGCGGCGGCTAACTTCTTCAAGTCTTCGGGCTGCAGCCCGAGGCAATGGATGCCGACCAGCGCCGGTGCCAGCAGGTCGTTTTCGGCGAGGTCGGTGAAGGTCTTGCGAGCGGCGGAATCCACCCCCTCGGCCAGGTGGTAGAAGTAGGAAGCCCGGGTTTCGAGGCTGCGGCGGAAGGCTTTGACCCGTTCTTCGTTGACATAGAGGGTCGGCACGAGGGTCCCCGCCTCGGGCAGGCGCGGGTCGTCGGTGACCTCGACGTTGCGCATCGCTCCGCGGAAGAGCTTCGGCCCCCCGTTGACGCGGGTGCGAATCCCCTGCCCGGTCGTGGTGCCGCCGACGAGGGCCTTGGCCTCGACGTAGCGAACCAGCGCCCGGGCGGAGGTTGGCGCTTCGGCCAGCGCCCGCACCGGCAGCGTCACATCGGCTGCATAGCTGGGGCTGCGCGGCCACTGAGTGCGGTTGTCGAACCGTTTCGGAACCGTCCAGAGGGCGAGGACGTTGTAGACGAAGTGGTTGTGGAGGTCCATCAACCCCGGGTAGATGGTGCCTTCGGTGTCGATCCGGGGGGCGGAGGAGAAGGCGGCCGGCAGTTTCTTGCCTTTGGGAGCGACAGCAACGATCTGGCCGTTGCTGATCGCCACCTGGCCGTCGTCGAGAACCTCCCGCTCGGCGTTCATCGTCACCACCCGGCCGCTGAGAACGAAGGTCGGCCCGACGTCTTCGTCGATCTCGCCGGCGAGCAGGGCCGGCGCCGGCGCCGGCCGTTCGCCTTCTGAGAGCAACTGCGCGCCGGCTTCGGCGGTGGTCGGCGGCTCCTCGACTTTCATTCCCGCGGCCGCAGCCGCGCTCCGCAGCTCCGCGTCGGCGCTGACAAAGGCGCAGGCGCCGATCGGCTCCTCGGCGAGGGCGGCGGCGGCAGCGAAGGCCCGGCGGTCGGGCAACGGTTGCGGCAGGTTGCCGGCCAGAACCAGCAGGTCCGGGTCGAAGTGCCCGTCGATCCCCGCCTCTTCAAGGATGCGGCGGATGGTGCGGCCGCTGCGGCGTGGGCCGAGGTTGCAGAGGACGCCGCGGCGCCACTCGTCGCCCAGCCATGGCTCGAGAGCGCTGGCGGCCACATAGCGCTTCCCCTCGAGCCTCACCAGGGTCCCGAGGAGGTCGAAGAAGACGGGCTGACCGGAAGTGGGCTCGACGACGGGGGTCACCGAGCCGCTCCTTCCGATCCGACGGTCTCGTCGCTACCGGCCCACGCCTCGTCGACCGGTGGCGCGGCCTGGACCACCCCTGCCATCAGCGATTGCTGTAGCTGCTTCTCTTCCTGCAGCTCGGCGACCGGCGAGGCGGCCGTCAACTGCGGAGCGGCCGAGAGGGGCTGCAGTTCGTCGACGTAGTCACAGGGACCGATCTCCAGCATCGGGCAGAAGACGCAGGCGCCCGGAGGGCGGCTGAGGTGTTTGGTCTTTGGGTTGTACGCGAGGCGGCCGGCCTTCGCGGCCTCGACGAGCTGGGCGACCACCTTCGCCCGCGCTTTCTCATACTCCTGCGGGTTGCCGGTGGCGTGGGGCGAGAAGATCACCCGGGCATCGATCTCGCTGCCATCCGGAAGCTCGCCGTAGCGCAGCACGATTTCCCGTTCCATCAGCTCCTCCAGCGGTTCTCCGGGCTTCGGATCGCCGGCACTGAAGCGCTCGCCGAGCTCGCCGATGAAGGCGTTGGCGGTGCTCTGGCTGAAGATGAGCAGAACGGTAGGCAGACTCTGGAACAGCTGCTTGAGGAAGTACTTTCGGTCACGGAAGCATTCGCTGACGATGCCGTCGCGCTCCTCGGTCGTCATCGGCGGCAAGGCCGGTTCCTCGGGGTTCGGCACCGTCGTCCATTTGGCCGAGGGCGTCGCCACCATGTTCCCGTAGCTGAGGTCCTCGCCGACCAGCAGTTCGGCGTCTTTCCAGCCCATCTCTTCGGCCAGCGAATCGAGCAGGCCCTGGTAGGCCTCGTACATGGGCTGCGGCTGGGGTTCGACCTTGATCGGCCGGTTGCCGTCTTTGTCGCGGGCAACGTCGAGTTCGAAGTTCGAGAAGGGAGTGTCCTGCTCACCCCCGCCGTAGCTTCGGTAATCCTCTTCGCTCAGCTGCAGCTTCGAGACCTCGCGGTAGCGGAAGTAGTGCGCGTACTGCTTGTAGTCATCGAAAAGGGGTGAGACCGAGTTACGGTGTTTGGCCCACCAGCCGGGGACGTTCGGGTTGATCCCGACCGCCATCAGCGGCGTCTTCCGGCAGCCGCTGAGGAGCTCCGGGGCGAGCGGAGCACGTCCTACGTAATTGGCCTCGTGGACGATGCCGCGGACGGGGATCTCGTCGAGCACGTAGTCGTAGGAGTGGTAGGTGCCCCACTTGCGGAAGTAAGCGCAGGGGTGGGGTTTTCCCAGCGGTTCCTGGGCGACCCGCATCGCGTTGCAGGACATCACCTCGTATGCCAGCTCGACCTCGGTGGGTAGCCGCGTGACCGTGGACACCGCGGCCTAGGAGCCTTTGTGGAGGCCGGCGATAACGGCCCAAGTGGCAAGGGCGCCGGCGGTGCTCGTCCAGTAGCCGTACTGTTCGTAGTACCAGACGGCCCAATGGGCCTGCATGTCGAGCCGTTTAGGTTTTTCCGGCAGGTCGCCGTTGATCTGCGGATCGGAGAGGTTGCGCACGATCAGCCAGTTCGGTGGATCGGGCAACTCCGAGCAGAGGAGCCCGAGCACGGCGTCCCCCATCTCCACCGCGCAGCCTTCTTTGCCGAGGTGGTTCGAGGAGGTACCGAACTCGAAGAAGTCGGTGGTGAGAACCGGATGGAAGGCGGGCATCTTGTCGCCGTCGCGCCAGATTTGAGGCACGTTCGGCGGCTTGTTCTCCAGCAGCGGCCCTTCATATCCGTAACGCTTGGTCGGCGGCAGGAAGCCGGGCTCGACCAGCTGGTCGGCGTACCGCTTCATCAGCTCTTCCCCCGCCGCCAGTTGACTGGTCGGCACCTCCCAATCGCTTTTGTACGTCTTTCCGTTGAAGGGTTCGTTGCGAAACTCGTCGTTGCAGCGGAATTTGGCTGCACGGGTGACGACGGCGTCGCCGAGGTTCTGGTCGAGGTCGACCCCGCCGCTGGTGCCGACGGTCATCACCACCTTTGGTCTCACCTCTTCGATCATCTGGGCGAAGAAGTCCTTCACCGGCAGCGTCGCCGTCCCCTCGCCGGTAGAGATCCCGTCCTGGTTCAGGTGCAGCTCGGACTTGACGCAGACCACCGTCGTCTCACCGATTTTCGTCGGGAAGTAGCTGCCGAGGCGCTGCGCTTTCTGCGACGGAGCGCCGGGCCGGATCTTGTCGCGGTACTTCTGATCGAAATAGCGGGTGTACCGGTACCAGGAGTTGCGGCCCTGACCGGGGGTGAGCACATCGGCAAGCGCGTTCACCTCTGCAACCGTCCAGGTGACGACGAGGACGTCGGCCGAGGGCATCGGATCATCCGGCGAAGGAGCCGGTGCGATCGGCTGGGGTACCGGCGCCAGGCCCTCGGGAAACGGAATTTCCAGTTCGGCGGTTAGGGCAGCTGCCGCAGTCGGAGGTGGTTCGATCTCGAGGTCGGCCGGTTCGGTTCCCTGCTCCAGCAGGAGCCGAGCGATTTCCTTGCGCTGTTCGGTCTCTTGCGGGTCCGGGTCCACGAGAACTCGACGAGCATACCCGAAAAAAACTTAAAAGGTGAAAAGTTTTTCTACAGTCAGGTACCTATAAGCATTTGTGAACAGGTAAGGGTGACGAACCTCTAGCGGGAGGCGGGCGAGTCCCGCAACGCCCGGCCGACCTGCTCGATCGTCACTACGCCGCTGAGGCGACCTTCGGCGTCTACTGCCATCAGGGCGCCGAGGCGGCGGAGGTTCTGGTTGGCGAGCAGAGAGTCGAGGGGGGTGTCGTCGCGGACGAAGAGGCCGATGTCGTGGTCGACCAGGTCGGAGACGTGGGAGCTGGCACGGGAGATCTCCGGCACCTCGTCGGCCTTGTCGCGCATGACCAGGCCGAGGAAGCGATGGGCGGTGTCGACGACCGGGAACCAGGGCCAGCGGTAGCGGAGGAAGTACTCGTCGAGGGCCTGCTCGACCGAGAGCTCGCCGGGGATCGTCACCGGCTCGCGGTCCATCACGTCGGCGACGCGGACGTCGCCGATGCGGCTGCTGATCGCGGTCTGCATCGTGGCGCCACGGGCGGAGCCGTTGATCACCATCCCGATCAGGATCAGCCAGACCGCCCCGAACGCGGTCAGCACCGCGCCGGTGGCAAGCATGACCAGGCCGGCGCCGATGAAGAAGTAGCCGAAGAGGCGACCGAGGTTCGCGGCGAAGCGGGTCGCCGCGGTGCGGTCGCCGCTGCGCCACCAGGAGATCGCGCGGGCGACACGGCCGCCGTCCATCGGGTAGGCGGGCAGCAGGTTGAAGACGAGGACGAGGGCGTTGATCGTCACCAGCCAGGCGATCAGCGCCATCAACGGCGAGACGTCGGAACGGGTTTCCTGGATCGCCGCCTCGCGGAAGTCGGTCCAGCCCGAGGCGGCCATGCCGACGAGCGCGAGGACGACGACGATCGCGAAGGTCACCGCCGGCCCGGCCAGCGCCACCTTCAGCTCGGTGCCGGGCGAGTCGGCTTCGCGGTCCATCCGCGCCATCCCGCCGAAGATCCAGAGCTGGATCCCGGTGATGCCGATCCCGTTGCGCCGCGCCGCCGCCGCGTGCCCGAACTCGTGCAGGAGGATCGAGCCGAAGAAGCCGACCGCGCTCAGAATCCCGAAGAGGAACGGCGTCGTCCCGCCTTCGTCGAGCAGGCCTTCGAAGAAGTTGGCCATGTAGAGGATGACCAGGAAGAGGACGATGAACCAGGACCAGTCGACGCTGACTCTGATCCCGCGAAAGTGGAAGAGGGTGATCGACCCACCGCCGAACATGGGCCCATGGTAAGCGGCTAGCGTCCCGGACCGTGCCTGGCGAAGCGGACTGGCTGCGGGAGCGGCTCGAGGAACTGGAGCGGATCGGGCGCCCTTCGGCCTCCGAGGGGGAGCGACGGGCGGCCGAGTGGTTGGTCGCGCAGCTCGCCGAGCTCGGCGCCGAGGCGCGGATCGAGGCCGAGCGCGCCCACGGCACCTACTGGTGGCCGCAGGGAATCGGAGCGGGGCTGGGCGCGATCGGCGCGGTGCTCTCGTTGCGCGGGCGCCGCCTCCTCGGAGGCGTCCTCGCAGCGCTCGGCGCCGCCGGAATCGCCGACGACTTCCCGCCCCGGCAGCGCCGTTTGCGCCGTCTCCTCCCCCGCCGCACCACCTACAACGTCCACTGCGAGCTCGGCGACCCTGACGCCGAGCGGACGATCGTCTTCATCGCCCACCACGACGCCGCCCACTCCGGCCTCGTCTTCCACCCGAAGCCGGCCCAGGTCGCCGGCCGCCTCGGCCTGATCGATAAGACCGACACCAGCCCGCCGCTGATGTGGCCGGTGCTCGGCG
>C688J35102_120989624_pt1 | contig 12241 bp, 8 predicted proteins | sample HopSoiMetagenom2_FD_35102 | JGI IMG/M metagenome (IMG submission 35102)
GCAAGCCGCGCTGCACGGTCGTCGACCGGCTCGTCTATGCACCCGCGACGGGCCGGCTGGAGGCCCTCCCACTGCGCGAGCTGACGGCGGAGGCCGATTTCGGGCCCTTCGTCGACGTGTCGGCCGAGGTAGGCCAGGATGTCGACGGGCCCGACCGGGTCTTCGCGACGCCGCTCGTCGAGGTGTACGTCGGCGCCGGGAACCTGAAGCGCGCCCGGGCGCTGTGCAGCGAGGTGCTGCGCGAGGCGCCCGTCGTCGTGCCCGTCACGGCAGCCGTCTGAGCGCCGAACCGCGCAGGGGCCGGAGACGAATCAGGGAGGCAAACGCACCCCGGACGAAGGAGCGACTTCCATGCGTTTCATCCCGACCAAGTTCCACGCCCCGCTCGACTACATCGTGGGCGCCGTGCTGATCGCCGGCCCGTGGATCTTCCAGTACTCCGACAGCACTTCCGCGACGGTCATCTCGATCGTCCTCGGCATCGGGCTGATCGCCTACAGCCTGTTCACGAACTACGAGCTCGGCGTCTGGAAGGTCGCACCGATGGCCGTGCACAACCTGATCGACATCGCGGCCGGCGCGCTGCTCGCGCTGTCGCCCTGGCTCTTCGGCTTCGCCGACGACGGCACGCAGTTCTGGCTCCCGTTCGTCGTGATCGGCGTGGCCGCGATCTTCCTCGGCCTCACCACCAAGCAGGGCAGCTACAGCTACCGCAAGGCCGGGTCGCCGACTCCGGCCGCCGGCTGAGCTTCGCTTCCCGGGCGGCGGGCCGTCAGGGCCCGCCGCCTGCCTCAGTGCCCGGGGTCTACCTGCTCGTTCGCGGCCTCGTCCTCGCCGCGTGAGGTGCCGCGATCAGCCGGTGGAGCAGACCGCCGAGTACGCGCGACCGGAGATGTAGCGCGCCCATTCCTCGCGCGTGAGGTCGCGCGCGGCCACCGCGCATGCGTGTCGCTCCCACGCGTCGAGAGACACCGGCCAGACGAAGCCGTGGCCGTCGTCGTACACGACGACAAGCTTCGAGCCATCGGGTGTGTACTGCGCGTTCCCCCACGCCCCGGGGTCGCCGGGGAAGGTCGCGCCGAACTGCTGCAGCGTGCTCGTCGTCCAGAGCTTCGCCAGCCCGTCCGAGCCGCCTGCGGTCGCAAAGACCTTGCCGCCCGGGGCAAAGGCGATCGATCCGACCGGTGCGGCGGCGACCAGCGTGGCCCGGCCGATCTCGGCTCCCGTGTGTGCGTTCCAGCGCTGCACGATCCCACCCCACGTCCCGGTGGCGAGCGTCCCATCAGGCGCGAAGGCGGCTGTCTCGTACGTCAAGTTGCCGCCCGCCTGCGGCCGCACCGTAGTCCCCCGCGTTCCCGACTCCAGCGCATACAGCGTGACGGTGCCGTCCTCTCGGGAGACGGCGAGTGTCCGGCCGTCTGGCGACACCGCCAGGGAGGTGACGGCGCCCTGCTTCGTCCGCACCCGCCAGAGCAGCTTTGCGGTTGCCGTGTCCCAGACGGCGGCCGTGCCGAATCGGTACGGGACACTATTCGGCGTGTGGTTCACGTCGCCGGCGGCAAAGAGGCGTCCGTCTGGCGAGAAGGCCGCCCGACGGACGATCTCGGGCTGCCCGTTGAACGAGCGCAAGCCCTGGAGTGACCGGCCGCGGCGCGGGCGCGCGCGCACGTCCCACAGCCGGACGAACCCATTCGGGCCGGCGACGGCGAGCGTGTCCTGCCGTGACCACGCGAGCCCGGCAACGTCCCCTCCTGCCGCGATACGGGCGACCCGGCGTGCCGTCGCCGTCGAGTAGATGCCGACGGTGGACGGGCCCGCGACGGCCGCAAACCGCGATCCGTCGGGGGAGATGGCGAGCGGCGGCGGCTCGTTCCCGTCGTTGTCGAGCGCCGGGAGCGGGCCGGACGTGGTGCTGAATGGTGTGCCGAACCGCCGCGTCGACCCGAGGTCCCACTCGAAGACCACGCCGTCGAGGCTCGTGGTGAAGAGCGTGCGGCTGTCGCGGGTGAACGCTGCGCCGGTGACGCGCCCGCCGTGCCCGGTGAGCGTCTCGATCGCCCGAGCCGTACTGGGATCCCAGACAATGACCCGGCCGTCGTCGCCCGACGTGACCATCGTGCTCCCGTCCGGCGAGAAGACTGCCTGCTGCACCACGCCGTTCTGGCTCCCCGACGCAGGAGTGAGCCGCGCCGACCGGAGATCGAGGAACAAGACCGAGCCCAGCGAGGTCCCGTAGCCGAGCGTCCGCCCGTCGGGGCTGATCCCGACGGTCGGCGGGACGGGCTTCGTGAGCGCCACGGGCTGAGGCTGGACGCCGACGCGGCGAAACGGATGCGTCGACCAGGTGATGATCTGATGATCGGTCACGACCAGCAAGCGGCGGCCGTTGGCGACGAAGGCGGTGGCAAGCACGCCGTCGGAACGGAGTGGCGTGACGCTCCTCCCGCCGCTCGCGACATCCCAGCGGACGAGGAACGCCGGCCCGTCGCTGCCGTCGGGGCGCTGGAGCGCGTACGCGAAGGCGACGCTCTTCGCATCCGGCGCGATTGCCGCGGACGACGCGCCTGTCGGCGACGTCTGGAACCGCTCGTCGAGAGGCAGGACGCGCACCGGCTCGAACGTCTTCGGATCGAGCAGCTCGAGGCGGGCAGGCGCGTCCTCGGGCGCCGACAGCAGTTTCGAGCCGTCGGCGGAGTAGGCGGCGACTCCGAACGCACCGACGCGCTCGAGCGGCGGACGGGACTCGCGGTGCGTGCCGGTGTCGAAGAAGCGGAGCTCGGTCTGGTTGTCGGCAACCACGAGCGTCTTTCCGTCCGGGCTCACGGCGTCGTTGAGCGGGCGAGCTCCGAGCGGGAACGGGAACGTGGCGACGGCGGCGGGGCTCCGGAGCAGCGTCGAGAGGAGCGCGCCCTCCGTCTGGGCGGAGCGGTGGAGCGAGACGCCTTCGCGCGCTAGGAGCATCGCGCGGTCGATCCGGGGCTCGATCACGGAGTCGGAGCCGAGCTCACGCGCGAGCGCCACGGTCGCCTCGTGTTTCGCCGACTGCCGCTGGGCGAGGGCGACGACGCCCGCGACGACCGCGAGCAGCAGGAACGCCGCGACGCCGACGAGCAGAAGCTTGAGCCGGCGGTTCTGGCGCCGCTCGCGGAGGACCTCGCGGTTGCTCTCCTGCTCGCTCGCCGCGACGAACTCCCGGGCGCTGTCCGTGAGCGCCACCCGTGACCCCTCGGCCCAGCCGGCGAACTGCGCGAGGTGCCCGCCACGCAGCAGGAAGCTCGGGTCGCGCTCGGAGTCTTCCCATTCGCGGGTGGCTGCGTCGAGACGCCGCTGCATGCGCAGGTCTTCACGTGCGCCGTCGATCCAGCGGCGGAGCCGCGTCCATTCGCGGATCAGCGCTTCGTGGGCGACCTCGATCGTGGCGGCGCCCGTGCGCGGGTCGCGGTCGAAGGACAGGAGGCGTGAGTCGCCGAACCCGTCGATCGCCTCGGTCAGAGCGTCGGCGTCGACGTCGGTCGAGGCAAGCTCGGAGCGCTCGACCCGGCGCCGGGTGTCCTCCACGCCTTCCCCGAGCGTGACCAGCCGGAGGAACAGCTGTCGAGCCGCGTCCTGGGCGGCCTCGCCGAGGACGGAGAAGATCTCCTCGGCCCGACCCGCGAGCGCCCCCGAGACTCCGCCGATCTCCCGGTAGGCCCTGCGCGTGAGCACCGGCCCCTCGCGGCGCTCGTACAGCTCCGTCAGCGCGTACTGCAGCAGTGGAAGCGCGCCCGGCTCCTTGGTGATGTCCGCGACCATCTCCGCGAGCAGGCCGGGCTCGAGCGAGACGTCCGCGCGCTTCGCGGGGCCGATGATGACCTGCTCGAACTCGTCGGGGCTGAGCGGCACGAGCGCCTCGACGTAGTCACGGAGCAGCTCGGCGAACCCGCTGTAGAGCAGCGGCCGGTCGTAGAAATCGGCGCGGAGCGTCGTGACCACGCGGAGCCGGCCCTGGGACTCGGTGGCCGCGCGCTCGACGACCGCCAGGAACCGCATGCGCCGCTCCTCGTCGGGCACGAGCGTGAACACCTCCTCGAGCTGGTCGATCACGAGCAGCAGCTCCCGGCCGTCGGCGGGGAGGATCCTGTTGACGGCGCGGATCAGCCCGCGGTCGTCGTCGCTCTCGAGTTGCTCGAGCAGGCTGGCAGGCGGATTCTTCGCGACCCGCAGGAGCGCCGCCTCGAGCTCCTCGAGCGGATACGCACCCGGGAACATCTCGATGACCTGCCACCGGTCCGACCCGGGTAGGGCGCCCGCACGCAGCGCCGGGACGAGGCCCGCCCTGACGACGGATGACTTGCCGCTGCCGCTCGGGCCGACGACTGCGAGGAATCGCGTGTCACGCAGCCGTTCGACGAGCTCGTCGACGAGCCGGTCGCGCCCGAAGAAGTCTCCGGCGTCGCTCTCCTCGAAGGCGCGCAGGCCCTTGTAGGGGTTCCGCAGCGCCAGGCTGCCGTCGCCGGTCGGAAGCGCCGGGCCGAGCGCGCGCCTGAACGCGAGCTCCTGCGATGGATCGTCGAGCTCGGGGCGAACGACGACGACCTCCACGGCGTTGTCGAGGCCCTTCAGCCGAACCGCACCCCGCTCGACGTAGCGGATGCCCTCGACCTTTCTCGCCAGGTGGCTGACCTCGCGCGACGCAAGCACCTCCGCGGGGCCGGCGAGGCTGCAGAGCCGCGCCGCAAGGTTGAGCGCGCCGCCCCGGAAGCCGCCTTCCACTGCGACTGCCTCGCCCGCGTCGAGGCCGATCCCGACCCCGAGTGGGATTGTCGGCTCCGCAACCGTGCTCTCGACGAAGCGCCGCTGCAAGTCGATTGCGGCGCGGATGGCCTGCCGCGCGGAGTCGAAGACGGCGAGGGCCTCGTCGCCGCGAAGCTCGATCAGCGAACCGTCAGCGTCCTCGACCGCTTCCCGCGCGATCGACGCGAATCGCATGGCGAGCTCGGCGGCGGCCTCGTCTCCGCGGCTGTTCGTGAACGCTGTGTAGCCCCGTACGTCGGCGATCAGGAACGTTTTGATCGATCCTGTGCCTGCTCGGGGCGTGGTCTCCGGCACGTCGGCGGTCTCGATGCGCCGAGTATGGAGCATTCCTCGCGCCGGAAATAGTCACGCTTCGAGGGCGGGCTATGGCAGCACGCCATCCGCGGCAAGCGTGTAACGCTGCCAGGCGAAGTCCTGATGGCCGACTACGGCACCCAGTTCTGGCTTCCGTTCGTCGTGATCGGCGTCGCCGCGATCTTCCTCGGCCTGACCACGAAGCCAGGCCGGCGGAGCCACCCGGACCGCGGGAACCGGGCTCGACCGAGGGTTACCTGACCTCGAGCTTCGCCGTGTCGATGGTGGCAATGATCTGGCCCGTGGACGAGCGAACCGTCATCTGCTTCTCGTCGTCGGAGAGCGCCAGGCTCGCTGTCCAGACGCCTGCGGTCGAGCCCGGCCACGGAACGTCGATGCAGAACGCGGCGCGTCCGTTCGTATCGAGCGCATGGACGAACGGTTCTCCCGCCGTCCGTGTGTAGAGCGTGTAGACCCACCGGCCGACGGCCGTGGTCGCACGTGCGATCGCAAAGCCGACCATCGCCTCGTCGGGCTCACGCTTGTCCACGATCACCCGCGGGAGGAGCCGCCCCGCTCTCAGGTCGTAGGCGCGGACGCGGTAGTGGACGAAGTTGTTGCGGTCCGTGTGCTGGAGCAGGTACAGCGTCCGGCCGTCCGCTGACAGCGCGTCGAACCCGAACTCGCCCTTCAGCACGATTGTCCGGAGCACGTCCAGGTGCGCCGTCTCGACCAGTACGAACCGGCTGTGCGCGCGCAAGGCGGAGTACGTCGGAGGCTCGACGAGGACCAGTCTCGTCCCGTCGGGAGAAAGGCCGCCGCCGGTGCCGGTGATCGTCACAGCCGGAATCCCGTACAGCCCTTTCACGCTGCGCGAGGCGATCAGCTCGCCGCTCGCGACCCGGGTGGCGCGCACACTGGTGGCGCCGTGGACCCGCACAGCCGCGTACCTGATCTCGGCACGGCTTGTGGAGACACTGCGGGCGAGTCCCGGCCACGGTGCCACGGCCACCGCCGTGCCGGCAAAGACAAGGGCTGCCGCGGCGATGACGCCACCGCGAAACAGAAAGTGCCTGCTCATCGCGTCCTCCTTCGGTCCCGGTTATACACCGGTCCGGCCGCGACGGTTCCGCTTCAGGGTCGGCGCGCGGTCACGCGGAGGGTGAGCCGACCGCCAGTTGCGAGCGTGCGGATTCGCGTCAGCCCTTGATCGCGCCGCCGAGGCCGGTGCCGCGCAGGAACGAGCGCTGGAAGATGAGGAAGCCCGCGATCGGGATGAGGCAGGCGATTAACATCGCGGCGAGGAAGACGCCGAGCGGGGTTTGCGACTGGATGGCGGGCAGGCGGACCGCGAGCGGCTGCTTGTTCGGATCGGTGAGGACGAGCAACGGCCAGAGGAAGTCCTTCCACGACGCGAGCACGGCGAAGACCGAGATGACGCCGATGATCGGCTTCGACAGCGGCAGCACGATCTTCCAGAAGAGGGTGAACGGGCCGGCGCCGTCGATCCGGGCCGCCTCGAAGATCTCGCGCGGGAGGTTGTCGAAAAACCGCTTCGCCAGGACGACGTTGAACGCGCTCGCTCCGGCCGGCAGCCAGACGGCCCAGTAGGTGTCGATCAACGAGTGATGGACGATCGGCGGGCGGACGATCTCGATGTAGAGCGGGACGAGCAGCACGATCGCCGGCACGAAGAGCGTCGCGAGCAGCAGCCAGTAGATCAGGGTCGCGTAGCGGGGACGCAGCACCGAGAGCGCGTACCCGCCGGTCATCGCGACGACGATCTGCGTGAGCCACGAGCCAAACGCCACGACGATCGTGTTCCAGAGGTAATGGCCGACGTGGACGTCCACCCAGGCGGCGCGCAGGTTGCTCAACGACGCTCCGTGTGGGAAAAGCGCCATCGGTTGCGTGATGGTGTCGTTCGTCGGCGTGATCGCCGCTTTCGCGAGCCAGAGGAGCGGCCCGAGGCCGACGATGACGAGCAGCACGAGCAGCAATCCGTGGGCGCCGCCGAGGCCGAACCGCACGAACGGCCGCCGCCAGTCATTGGGCGTGACCAGGGTGGGAGGGCGTTCGCTCACTCTTCGCTCCACGAACGGGTCGCGAACAGATAGACGAACGAGAACAGCGCGAGGAAGACCGCCAGCATGAGACTGAGCGCCGTCGCCTTGCCGTAGTCGCCGCCCAGCGAGTTCCCGAACGCATAGTCGTAGATCTGCAGCAGGACCGTCAGCGTCGCGTTCGCGGGGCCGCCCGACGTGAACAGGTACGGCTCGAGGAAGACCTGCGCCGTACCGATGATCTGCAGGATCAGCGTCACCAGGAGCACGCCGCGCAGCTGCGGCAGGGTCACGTGCCAGACCTTGCGCCAGATGCCCGCGCCGTCGACCGATGCCGCCTCGTACAGCTCGGGGTTGACCGCGGTCAGTGCGGCCAGGTAGATGATCACCGTTGCGCCGGCGTTCGCCCAGGTCGACTCGAGCACGAGCGACGGCATCGCCCACGACTGCGACTGGAGCCAGGGGAACGGCCCCAGGCCGATCCAGCCGAAGATCGTGTTGAAGACGCCGGTCCCGCTCGCGTCATAGAAGGTCTTCCAGAGGAGCACCGCCACGACCGGCGGGATCACGACCGGCAGGTAGGCGAGCACGCTGTACGTTCCGCGGCGGTTCCGCACCTCGCTCATGAGCACGGCCGCCGCGAGCGGGATCGGATAGCCGAAGACGAGCGCGAGGAGCGCGAAGTAGGCCGTGTTCTTGACGGCGGTCGGCGTCTGCGGGTCGTGGATGACGGCGCTGAAGTTCTGCAGCCCCACCCACGTCGGCGCCTGCACGAGGTTGGTGTGCTGGAACGCCATCACCGCCGTGCGGACGATCGGATACCACGAGAACGCCCCGAAGATGACGAGCAGGGGCAGCATGAAGACGAAGGTCGACAGGCCGCCCCTGCGAACCCACGTCAGCGGCGTGCGCCGCGTGCGGTAACGCTGGCTCGCCCGCGGCGCCGCTTCGACCTTCGTCACCTCGCTGATCGCGTTCACTCGACCTCCGTCGACGGGTGGTGGACGGCGGCCGCGAGCCTGCCGTCCACCTTCCCGCCTGAGCTGATCAGGCGCCGCCCGAGATAGCCTGCTGCGCCTGCTGGTTCGCCGACTGCAGCAGCGACTGGATGTCGGCGCTCTTGTTCGTCAGCACGGCCTCCACCGCCGCGTCGAGCGAGTGGTAGACCGCCTGTGTCGACGCCTCCGGCTCCGGGATCAGCCTCTGGGCGAAGATCCCGGTCGTGAAGGGCTTCATCTGCTTGAGCGGCACGTTGATGTAGGGCTTGATCCACGTGTTCGCCAGGTCGTACTGCTTCCTGTTGAAGACCGGCAGCGCGGGAACCCCTACCGGCTGCTTGTCCGCGACGAGCGATTTCGCGTCGGCGACCGCCTGCGCCTTCGTGATCAGCTTCCGCTCGTAGAAGAAGTCGATCCACCGGACAGCCGCGGCCAGTTGGGTCTTGTTCGCGCTCGGCTTGACGGCGACCAGCGTGCCGCCGCCGAGAACGCCGGCGTTCTTGTTCTTCGCGAGCGGGATCGGGGCGAGACCGTAGAGCGACGGATCGATGCTTGATGCCTGCACGAGGTTGGTGTAGACGTCGGACCCGCTGATGTACATCCCGACGTTGCCCGCGGCGAACGCCTGGTTGATGTCGCTCCAGCCGTAGTCGAAGTTCGCGCCCATGGAGTTGTCGACCCACCGCATCTGGTGGAGCATGTTCAGGGCGGTGACGGTCTGTGCATTGGTGAGGGTCGCGACCGCGTGGGTGCCGGTCCCGCGCTCCATCCGGCCGCCGAGCGCGTAGGTCAGCGTCGTGAGGATCCAGCCGGCGGTGTTGTCGTCCTTCGCCATCTGGACGTAGCCGGGCTTGCCGGTCTTCTGCGTGATCCTGGCCGCGTCGGTCCGGAGCTGTGCCCATGTCGTCGGCGGCTTGTTCGGGTCGAGGCCCGCCTCGGAGAACAGCTTCCGGTTGTAGTGCAGCGCCTGTGCGTACGCGCCCTTGGGCAGGGCCACGATCTTGCCCTTCGCGTTCGTGCCCTCCGCGATGACGGCCTTGTTGTACTTGGAGAAGTACGGGAGCGCCTTCGCATAGGGGGTCAGGTCGGCGAGCTGGCCGTTGTCTCCCAGCGTGCGGGCGTCGGTGAACGGCACCTCGAAGACGGTCGGCAGCGTCCCCGCCGCGAGCTTCGCGGCGAAGGTCGGCCCCGTCCACTGGTACTCGACGGCCTTGATCTTGATCGACGGGTTCGCCTTCTCGAACGCGGCGACGCGCTGGTTGAACTGGTCGGTCGCCGCCTTGGTGCTGCCGGGGATCAGCGATGCGACGCTGATGGTCACCGTCTGCGTGGACGCGCCGACCGCGGCGGCCGTCGCGCAGATGGCCAGCAGGCCCGCAGCGGCCACCGCTGTGATGAACCGGGTGGACTTCATCGTCCTTCCTTTCCTTGAGCTGTCGGGGCCTTCTCGGCCGGGTGGAGCCAGACCGTCGTCTCGGGCGGGACAGCACCTCCTTCGAGGTCGCCGCTCGCGATCAGCACACGCGCGCCGAGCGGGAGCGGATAGGGATCGGGGCCGAAGTTGACGACGCAGACGAAGCGCTCACCTCGGCCGAACGCGAGCACGTCGTCGGGTGCGGGCAGCCAGTGCAGGCGGTCGGAGTCGCCCCACGGGGCGGCGCCACGCAGGCGCAGGCCGGCGCGGTAGAGGCTGAGCATCGACGCGGGATCGGCGTCCTGCGCCTCGACGGTGCGCAGAGCCCAGTCGTCGGGCTGCTCGAGCCAGGGTGTGACTCCCTCCTGGGTGAAGCCGTACGGCGGCCTCGAGCCGAACCACGGGATCGGCACCCGGCACCCGTCGCGGCCTGGATCGACGCCGCCCGAGCGCGCATGCATCGGGTCGCGCCGGAGGTGCGCCGGGATGTCCTCGACCTCGGGCAGCCCGAGCTCCTCGCCCTGGTAGACGTACATCGAGCCGGGCAGCGCCATCGTCAGCAGTGCCGCGGCGCGGGCCCGGCGCGTGCCGCGCGCCAGGTCGGTCGGGGTGCCGGCCCGCTTCGCCTCGAACGAGAAGGAGGTGTCGTCGCGTCCGTACCGCGTGACCGGACGCGTGACGTCGTGGTTCGAGAGCACCCACGTCGGCGTCGCGTCGATCGGCAGGTGCGTCTCGAGTGCGGCGTCGATCGTCTCGCGAAGCCTTCCGTGGTCCCACGGGCAGGCGAGGTAGTCGAAGTTGAACGCGGTGTGCAGCTCGTCGCGCCGCAGGTAGCGGGCGAGTCGGTCGGGCTCGGGGAGCCAGATCTCGCCGACGAGCAGCCTCGGCTCGTCGTAGCCGTCTGCGATCGCGCGCCACGCCCGGTAGACGTCGTGGAGCTCGTCGCGGTCCATGAACGGGTGCTCACCGGGCGCTGCGTCCGGCGTTTCCTCGCCGAGCTCCGGGTCCTTGATCAGGAGCGCGGCGGAGTCGATCCGCACGCCGGCGACACCCCGGTCGAACCAGAAGCGAAGGACGTCGAGATGCTCCGCCAGGATGTCCGGGCTCGACCAGTTGAGGTCAGGCTGCTCCGGCGCGAAGAGGTGGAGGTACCACTCTCCGTCCGGGAGGCGCGTCCACGCCGAGCCGCCGAAGATCGAGCGCCAGCCGTTCGGCGGCTGCGACCCGTCCGCGCCGCGACCCGCCCGGAACCAGAATCGAGAGCGCGCCGGTGAGCGCGGCCCCGCGGCGACTGCCTCGCGAAACCACGGATGCTCGTTCGAGACGTGGTTCGGGACGACGTCGACGATCGTGCGGAGGCCGACCGCACGCGCGGCCGCGATCAGCTCCTCCGCGTCGGCCAGCGTTCCGTATGCCGGATCGACGTCGCGGTAGTCGATGACGTCGTAGCCGTTGTCGGCGAGGGGTGAGGGGTACCAGGGGCTGAACCAGAGCGCGTCGATGCCGAGGTCGCGCAGGTACGGAAGCCGGGCCCGGACACCGGCGAGGTCGCCGGCGCCGTCGCTGTTCCCGTCGGCGAAGCTCCGCACGTAGACCTGGTAGACGACCGCGTTCCGCCACCACGCCGCGGCATCTGCTGCGACCCGAGCGGGCTCGCTCGCGGGGAGGAGGATCGACTCCGCCTGCGCCATGGCGGTCGACGGTTCCAGATCCGTCAGTGATTTGCAAGAACTAGATGAGTTCTTGCAATTTTTTGACTGATTGCGTCAGCCTTGCGCAACCGGCGCGGCGCCGGTGGAGCCGCGGGCAACAAGCTCGGGCTCGAAGAAGAGCTCCTCGTCCGCCACCGGCGATCCCTCGACCTGTCCGACCAGCATCTCCACCGCCGCCCGGCCGATCGCCTCGATCGGCTGGCGCACCGTCGTCAGCGGGGGATCCGTGCAGGCCATCAGCACGGAGTCGTCGTAGCCGACGACGGAAACGTCCGCCGGGACCCGGCGCCCGGCACGGCGCACCGCCCTGACCGCCCCGAGCGCGAGCGGATCCGAGGCGCAGACGATGGCCGTCGCGCCGCGGACCAGGAGCTTCGTCGCCGCGGCGTGACCGCCCTCGATGGAAAAGCGAGTCCGCTCGACGAGCTGCCCGTCCGGCGCGTCCGCGATGCGTGCGGCGATCTGCTCGAACGCGTGCAGCTTGCGCAGCGACGGGACGTGGTCGAGTGGTCCGATGATCAGACCAATGCGCTCGTGCCCCAAATACGTGAGGTGGGCGTACGCCTGTTCCATCGCGACCGCATCGTCGGTGGAAACGCGCGGGAAGTCGATCCTGTCGGCAGCCGCATTCACGAGCACGACCGGCAGCCGCAGCTGCTTCAACCGCGTGTAGTGGTCGTGCGGTGCGTCGGCCTCGGCGTACTGCCCGCCGGCGAAGATCATCCCGGACACCTGGCGCTCGAGCAGCATCTCGACGTACTGCGCCTCCGACATCGTCCCGGTGCGGGTGCACAGCACAGCGTTGAAGCCACGCTGCGCGAGCGCGCCGGCGACGACCTCGGCGACGGCCGGGAAGATCGGGTTGGCGAGCTCGGGCACGACGAGCCCGACCATGCGTGCCTTCCGCGAGCGCAGGTTCGTCGGGCGCTCGTAGCCGATCACGTCCAGCGCCGTCAGCACCGCCTG
>C688J35102_120989623_pt1 | contig 12226 bp, 10 predicted proteins | sample HopSoiMetagenom2_FD_35102 | JGI IMG/M metagenome (IMG submission 35102)
GGCCGTCTTTCCGCAGAGACTTCCGATCGGTCGGCCCGGATCGGCACGGCCGGCAGGTCCTCGCCGCGCTCGGCAGCCAGCTGCGCACGCAGACCCGCCAACCGGCGCCGGGCGACGTCGGCGACGACCGGCTCGGACGAGGGACGGTTGCGTCGGGACGGCAGCGGCATGGCCGCACCGTAGGAACGTCATTGCCCGGCCGGCCACCTCGCCCGAGGCATCTGTGGACAACCGGTGTGGTCACTCACCTGGGGGTGAGTGCGACCCCCACCAGGCCCGGACCCACGTGCGCGCCGATCACGGCCGGCACCTCGAGGATCTCGACGCCTCCGTCCCCGAGGGCATCGGCGAGCCGGGTCTCGAGCGCACTGGCCAGCTTCGCGGCGGCGTCCGCGTTGGCGAGATGGCACACGGTCACGTCGACCTCCGCGTCGCCGGCGGTCTCCACGGCCAGGTCCTCGAGCCGCGACAGCGCGCGAACCGAGGTGCGCACCTTCTCCAGCGGGCAGATCCGCCCGTTCTCGACCTGTAGCAGTGGCTTCACCGCAAGTGCCGAGCCCACGATCGCGCCCAGCGCGCTGACCCGCCCGCCCCTGCGCAGGTACTCGAGCGTGTCGACGTAGAACCACGTGTGCGTCCGGCCGGCGTGCTCCCGCGCCTCCTCCGCCGCCTCCTCCGCGCTCGCTCCCCCGGCGACAGCGGCCGCGGCGACAAGGGCTGCGTGCCCGGTCCCCGGCCCGACCTGGCGGGTGTCGACCGCGCGGACCGGCACTGGCGCGTCACGGGCCGCGAGCAGGGCCGACTCGTACGTCGCACTCACCTCGGCCGACAGGTGCACCGAGACGATCTCGTCAGCTCCCTCGGCCGCCAGCCGCCGGTAGGTCTCGAGCATCGCGGCCGGACTGGGCCGCGACGTGCTGACCGGCAGGAACTCCTTCAGCGCTGCCGCGACGTTCTCCGGGCTGGCCTCCGCGTCGACGCCGTCCTCGTAGGCGTGTGCGCCGATCACCACCTGCATCGGGACGACGACGATGCCGTGCTTGTCGGCGACTCCGGGCGCAAGAGTGGCCGTGGAGTCGGTGACGACGGCGACCTGCGGCATGGCCGAACGATAGCCGTGTCGGCCATGGCGGCCGAGGTCGGTTTCGAGACGGCCGCTGCGCGACCCCTCAACCTCCGAGGACGACGTTGACCAAGGTCGGTTCGCGCACGACGACCTTGCGCACCGCTCGTCCCTCGATGCTTCGCACGACGGCGGGGTCCGCCAGCGCGGCGGCCTCCAGGTCGGTTGCGCTGATCGCCGGCGAGACCTCCAGCTTGGCCCGCAGCTTGCCCTGCACCTGCACGATCGCCGTGACAGTCTCCTGCACCAACAGGGCATCGTCGACGGCCGGCCACCCCGCTCGGGCGACCGTGGGCTCGTGGCCCAGTCGCGCCCACATCTCCTCGGCGGTGTACGGCGCGACCAGGCTCAGCATGATCGCCACCGCCTCGGCAGCCTCCCTGACCGCAGGGTCGTCAGGCCCGCAGCCAGTGTCGATGGCCTTGCGGGTGGCGTTCACCAGCTCCATCACCCGGGCCACCATCACGTTGAACCGGCGGTCCTCGATCAGCTGCCCGGCCTCGTGCACGGCGCGGTGGGTCGTACGTCGCAGCGGCACATCGCCCGTCGCCGGGTCGGTCCCGGGCGCCGACGTCACGTCACCGGACAGTCGCCACGCGCGCTGCAGAAAGCGCAACGACCCGGCCGGCGACATGTCCGCCCAGTCGATGTTGTCCTCGGGAGGTCCGGCGAAGACCATGGTCAGCCTGACTGCGTCGACGCCGTAGGCCTCCAGCTGCTCGCCCAAGTTCACGCCGTTGCCCAGCGACTTGCTCATCTTCTTGCCGCGGTTGATCACGACGCCCTGGTTCAGCAGCGAGCTGAACGGCTCGACGAAGTCGACCATCCCCATGTCGTGCAGGACCTTGATGAAGAAGCGGCTGTACAGCAGGTGCAGCACCGCATGCTCCACGCCGCCAACATAGATGTCGGCAGGCATCCACTCGCGCACGGCGTCGACGTCGAAGGGGCCGTTGGTGTCGTGCGGCGAGCAGTAGCGCAGGAAGTACCACGACGAGTCGACGAAGGTGTCCATCGTGTCGGTGTCGCGCCGACCGGCGCCTCCGCACTGCGGACATTCGACGTTCACCCACTCCGTCGCACCCGCCAGCGGCGAGGTGCCCTTCGGCTTCAGGTCGCCGCCTCTCAGCTCTGGCAGGGTAACCGGCAGCTGGTCGTCGGGGACGGCGACCTCACCGCAGTTGTCGCAGTGCACGATCGGGATCGGCGCACCCCAGAACCGCTGCCGGGACAGCAGCCAGTCCCGCAGCCGGAAGTTCACCGCGGACTTGCCGTGGCCCTCCCGCTCCAGCCGCTCGACGATCGTCGAGATGCCGCTGCTCTTGTCGGTCAGCCCGTCCAGCTCCCCGGAGTTGACGTAAGCGCCGTCCCCGGAGGTGGCGACGCCGGTCTCCTCGGGATTCGGCTCGCCGGTGTCCACGACGCGGCGCACCGGCAGGTCGAACGCGCGCGCGAAGTCCAGGTCCCGCTGGTCGTGTGCCGGCACGGCCATGATCGCGCCGGTGCCGTAGTCGGCCAGGACGTAGTCCGCTGCCCAAACCGGGATCCGCTCCCCGTTCACCGGGTTGACCGCGTGCACCCCCAGGAAGACGCCCGTCTTCGCGCGGTCGGTCGCCAACCTTTCGATGTCCGAGGCCTTGCGCACCTCGTCGACGTAGGCCGCCAGCGCGTCGCGCTGTTCGGGCGCACACAGGTCCTCGGCCAGCTTCGCGTCGGCCGCGACCACGAAGAACGTCGCGCCGTACAACGTGTCGGGTCGCGTCGTGTAGACCGTGACGGTCTTGGTCTCGCTGTCGCCGTAGGTCGAGCGGCCGCCATCCGTGGCGGCCGAGACCTGGACGTCGAAGTCGACCAGTGCGCCCTCGGAGCGACCGATCCAGTTGCGCTGCAACGTCAGCACGCGCTCCGGCCACGTGCCCTCCAGCGGCTGCATGTCGTCCAGCAGCCGTTGTGCGTAGTCGGTGATCTTGAAGTACCACTGGGTCAGCTCGCGCTTGGTGACCTCGGCGCCGCAGCGTTCGCAGCGTCCGTCGATCACCTGCTCGTTCGCCAGGACGGTCTGGTCGACCGGGCACCAGTTGACCGGGCTCGCCTTCCGGTAGGCCAGCCCGCGCTCACGGAAGCGCAGGAACAACCACTGCGTCCACCGGTAGTACTCCGGGTCGGAGGTGTGCAGCCGGCGCGACCAGTCGAAGGCGCAGCCGTAACGCCGGAAGGACTGGTACTGCGTCTCGATGTTCGCGTAGGTGTAGGTCGCCGGGTGCGCGTCGTGACGGATCGCAGCGTTCTCGGCTGGCAGGCCGAAGGAGTCCCACCCCATCGGGTTCAGCACGTCGTACCCGCGCTGCCACCAGTAGCGGGCGATCACGTCGTGCAGCGCCGTCACCTCGGCGTGGCCCATGTGCAGGTCGCCGCTCGGGTAGGGGAACATCGTCAGCGCATAGCGCTTCTCCCCCGGCCGGCCGTCCTTCGCGTGGATGCCGCCCTCCCCGGCGGTGAACGGGTGCTTCTCCCACACGGGCAGCCACTTGTCCTGGACGGCATGCACGTCGTACTGCGCGTCCGGGCCCGGACCGGGGGCGGTGGTGCTCTCCGGCTCGCTCATCGCTCTCTTCCGTCCTTGTCGGTGACCTGTCTGGTGGCACAAAAAAACCCTCCAGACGTTGGAGGGTTGCCGCTCTGGGCTCTCGACCCGCAGGTCGAGGAACTACTCAGAGCGGCCGGCCAAGCAGGAGGCTCTTGCGCATGGGATCAGGGTACCGCACACCCGGCCGGAGCATCCTCACGCGACCGTTAGGGTCGGGGCCCATGAAGGTCTTGGTCACCGGCGGCGCCGGGTACATCGGCTCCACAACGGCGAAGGCACTCGAAGAAGCCGGACACACACCGGTGATCCTCGACTCGCTCCTCACCGGTCCACGCGTGTTCGTCAAGAATCGGATCTTCTACGAGGGCGACATCGCCGATCGCGACCTGCTCACCCGAGTCGTCGAGGATCACCCCGACATCGACGCCACCATTCACATGGCTGCCCGGATCATCGTGCCGGAGTCCGTGGACCTGCCCTACGCGTACTACCGCGACAACGTCGCGAAGTCTCTCGAGCTCTTCGATCAGCTCGTGCAGCTCGGCAAGCCGCGCGTCCTCTTCTCCTCGAGCGCGTCGCTCTACGCGATGGTCGAGGACTTCGAGGTCACCGAGGAGTCACCGCTCGCCCCGGGTTCGCCGTACGCGCGGACGAAGCTGATGATGGAGATGGCGCTGACCGACATGGCAGCTGCGACCGACCTGCGCGCCATAATTCTTCGCTACTTCAACCCCATCGGGTCCGATCCCGACCTGGAGTCGGGGGTATATGTGCGCGAGCCTTCGCACGTCCTCGGCCAGCTGGTGATGGCCGCGCAGGGTCTGAAGGACGCGTTCACGATCACCGGCACAGACCACCCGACCCGGGACGGCACGGGCATCCGCGACTACATCCACGTGTGGGACCTCGCCCGGTCGCACGTGGTAGCGGTCGAGCGGTTCGACGACGTGCTCGGCAAGGTCGACTCATCCAGCACCGTGATCAACGTCGGCACCGGCGCAGGCGTCACCGTGCGCGAGCTGGTCGAGGCCTTCGAGAAGGTGTTCGGTGAGGACGTACCCGTCCGCGAGGCACCTCCGCGGCCCGGTGACACGGTCGGAGCGTTCGCCAACGTCGACAAGGCGCGCGACGTGCTCGGATGGGCCTCGGAGCTCACCATCGAGGACGGGATCGCCTCCGCCCTCGCCTGGGGCCGCAAGCGCAAGGAGATCCTCGGCTATGACTGACGGAGGTCACCGATGACGGTCCTCGACCTCTTCCGGCTCGACGAGCGGGTTGCGATCGTGACCGGTGCGTCCTCGGGTCTCGGCGTTGCCTTCGCGAAGGCGCTCGCCGAGGCAGGTGCGGACGTGGTGCTCGGCGCCAGGCGGGCGGACCGGCTCGAGGAGACCAGAGCACTGGTCGAGGCCGCAGGACGCCGGGCGGTCGTCGTCCGCACCGACGTCGCCAGCCCCGAGGACTGCCAGGCACTCGTCGACACCGCCATGGACGAGCTCGGCAGAGTCGACGTGCTGGTCAACAACGCCGGCGTAGGCACGGCGGTCCCCGCCACCAGGGAGACGCCGGAGCAGTTCCGGCAGGTGATCGAGGTCAACCTCAACGGCTGCTACTGGATGGCCCAGGCGTGCGGTCGCGTGATGCAACCGGGAAGCAGCATCGTCAACATCTCCTCGGTCCTCGGCCTCACGACCGGCGGACTGCCCCAAGCGGCGTACTCGGCATCGAAGGCAGGCCTGATCGGACTGACCCGTGACCTCGCTCAGCAGTGGACCGGCCGCAAGGGCATCAGGGTCAACGCGATCGCCCCGGGCTTCTTCGAGAGCGAGATGACCGACCAGTACCCCGACGGCTACCTCGAGTCGATGGGCGGTCGCATCCCGGCGGGACGCAAGGGCGATCCCGCCGAGCTCGCAGCCGCACTGGTCTTCCTTGCATCTCCGGCCGGCGCGTACGTGACCGGTCAGACGATCCCGGTCGACGGCGGCATGACGATCACGTGAGCACCGAGGCCGCCCAGCCTCAGTCGCAGCCTCAGCGGGACAGCAGGTTCGAGCGCTGGCTCGTCATCGTCGGTGTGGTGGCGCTGGCGTTCAACCTCCGGCCTGCCGCGAGCAGTGTCGGCCCCGTGCTGGCGGAGGTCAGCCACGGGCTGCACATGGGAGCCGCGGAGTCCGGTGTCCTCACCGCTCTCCCCGTGGTCGCGTTCGGGATCTTCGGCGCATTGGCACCGCTCGCTGCCCGACGGGTCGGCGTCCACCGGGTCACGTTGCTCTCCCTGGTCGCACTCATGTCGGGTCTACTGGCGCGCTCGAGCGTCGACTCCGACCGGGCGTTCCTCGCGCTGTCGGTGCTTGCCCTCGGGGGCATGGCCATGGCCAACGTCCTGCTGCCGTCCTTGATCAAGCTGCACTTCCCGGACCGCATCGGGCTCTTCACCGCGCTCTACACGACGTCTCTTGCGATCGGGCTCACCTCGGCTTCGGCGTTCACGGTCCCGCTGGCCGACGAGCTCGGGTCCTGGCGTGGTGGCCTCGCGGCCTGGGCGGTCACCGCAGCCATCGCGGCGGCGCCCTGGGTCGTGCTTATCCGCCACGACACGGTCCCCGCCGAGGCGCCACGACACGTGTCGATGCGCCAGATCGCGCAGACCCGGCTCGGCTGGGCGATGGCTCTGCTCTTCGGTCTGCAGTCGGCACAGGCGTACGCGGTGTTCGGCTGGTTCGCGCAGATCTACCGCGACGCCGGGTTCTCGGCGACCACGGCGGGCGTCCTTCTGGGCGTCGTCACCGGAATCAGCATCCCGCTCTCGTTGATCCTGCCGATCCTCGCTGGCCGCACGAACGACCAGACGCGGCTGATGCTGCTGCTCATCGCCTGCTACCCGATCGGCTACCTCGGCCTGGCGTTCTTCCCCGTCGGGGGTGCGTGGGCGTGGGCCCTGCTCGTCGGGGTTGCCGCGAGCGTGTTCCCCGTCGTACTCACGCTGATCGGACTGCGCAGCCGCACCCCGGAGGGCACGGCGGCCCTGTCCGGCTTCACGCAGAGCATCGGGTACGTCCTCGCCGCCCTGGGTCCGTTCGGCATCGGAGTGCTGAACGACGTCACCGGAGGCTGGACCTGGCCGTTGATCGTGCTCACGGGAGTGGCGGTCGCAACGGGGTTCTTCGCGGTCGTCGCGGCCCGGCCGAGGTACGTCGAGGACGAGTTCGCCACTCCCGTCTGAGGGTTACCGGTCGATGTGGCGCGACCAGGCGAAGCAGTAGAGCCCGAAGCACGCGATGCCCAGGGCCACCAACGACACCAACAGCGGCCCGAGCGGCTGGCGGAGCAGCTGGTGCAGTGCGACGTCAAGGCCACCGGAATCCTTGGGCTGGTGCTGGACGGCGGCGATCACGAACAACGAGCCGACGGCACCGAAAGCCAACGCCTTGCCGAGATAGCCGATCCGCCCGAGCACCTTGATCGGGATCCGCCGCTCGGTGTCCTCCGCCTCGTCGTCCAGCCGCTTCATGAACCGCCCCGAGATGCCGAGGACCGCCAGCCCGACGCCGATGCCGACGATCACTGCACCCAGCAGCCCGACGAGGAACTGGCCGGCCGGCGCCGACATCAGCTCGGCGGTCATGTGCTTCTTGCTGCCACCGGACCGGGCGCCGGCAGCGAAGGACGCTGCTTCGTAACCGAGCACCGCGTAGACGACCGCCCGGGACGCCGACGCAAGCCGACGACCGAACCTCACGATGCCCTCGGAGTCGAGGTGACCGGTGAAAGCCTCGACCACCTGCCACGCCAGCAGGAGCAGCATGCCCGCGGCGATCAGCCACAGCATTACCGCGCCGAGCGCGTTCTGGGCCAGCAGCGAGAAGGCTCCCTCCGAGGACGCGCCGGGTGAGTTCCCGCTGAACGCGAGCTGGAAGGCGATGCCGGCCACGAGCAGGTGCACGATGCCGTACGCCACCAGTCCCGCCCGGGCGATCCAGTCCAACGTGTCGCTGCGCTCCGCCTTCCTCTCCGCCTTCAGGGTCAGCCAGTCGGGCAGCACTCCCACGTGCTCAACCTCCCGCATTAGTCCTGACACCGGTGAGGGGGCAAGATCGCAACATGAGCAATCCGCGCACGCTTGCCGCCATGCGTTCCGGCCTGACACTCCAGTTTCCCCAGAGTCTGGGGGTTTACGACGACTACGCCGCCGCCCAGAAGGCGGTGGACTTCCTGTCCGACAACCAGTTCCCCGTCGAGAACTGCCTGATCGTCGGCACGGAGCTCAAGCAGCTGGAGAGAGTGACCGGCCGGCTCACGACGAGCCGCGTCGCCTTGGGCGGTCTCCTCTCGGGCGTGTGGCTCGGGCTGTTCGTCGGTCTGATCCTGTCGCTGTTCGGGGAGCAGCATCCGCTCGTCACGATCCTGTCGACGGCTCTCTTCGGCGCGTTTTTCGGGATCATCTGGGCGCTCGTCGGGTACGCCGCGACGCGCGGCCAGCGCGACTTCAGCTCGGTCAGCATGATCGTCGCCACGAAGTACGAGGTACTCGTCGAGCACAAGTTCTTCGCCCATGGCCGCGAGCTGCTCGACCGCATGCCGGGGGCGCGCAGGGCCGCGTTCGAGTGATGCCGGCTCGCGCGCAGGTCCTACTGGACGTGCCTGGAGTGCATCCGGATCGTGTTCCAGTTCTTGATGTACATCCCGTAGGCGGCCCGTGAGTCGATGTTCAGCGTCGTCTCGTCGCTGAGACCGAGCGAGCCCTCCACCCAGTTCTGCGAGCCGGTGAACACGCGCCAGGCCTTCTTGTGCACGCCGAAGTGACCCTTGATCAGCACGTACTTCGCGTGGGTCCGGGTGTCGAAGATGCCGTCGAAGTTGCGGTCGAGCCGGCTGTCGAACAGGTTGAACACATGGTGCCTGGCGGCCGCCTTGAGCCGTGCCGCGATGAGCCGTGACGGGGCCCCGTAGATCACCGACACCTGACATCCGTCCCGCGCGAGGTTCAACAGCTTGCTCGCGAGGTACTCGCCGCGGGGGCCTTTCCAGTAAAACATCGACACATAGATCTTGGTCGGCCCGAGCGGGCCGTGGCACTTGATGTTGTCGAGGTCGAGCAACGTGGGGTCGTTCTTCTTCTTCGGGTGCACGAGCGGGAAGAAGCGGGTCCGGTACGGCCCTTCCTTCACCTCGTAGTGACCGTGGCGCACGACCCGGTCCCTGGTCATCTGGTCGAAGATCTTGGCGAAGTAGCGGAACTGCAGCGGGCGGTCCTTCATCGTCCACAGGTCGTTCCAGCCGAGGGTGCCGCCACCGACGTTCAGGTTCGACGAGCTGATCATCACGACGTTGTGGACGTGCTTCACGCGAGAGAACGCGTAGAACTTGCTGTGCATGTTGCCGCCGAAACCGCGGCCGCGGCAGGTGCCCTTGCACTTGATGGCGAAGCTACGGTCGTGGCCCCAGGTCTGCGCCCGGGTCAGCGGCTTCGGCTTGTGCTTGTGCTTCTTGTGGTGCTTGGGCTTGTCGCCCTTGTGCTTGCGGTCGTGCTTGCCGTTCTTGCCGTCGTGCTTCTTCCGGTGACCGGTCTTGTCGCCGTGGTGGCCGCCTTTGTCCTTCTTCGCCTTGTTCTTGTTCTTGCGGTCGTGCTTGCCCTTCTTGCTGTCGTGCTTCTTCCCGTGCTTGGCCTTGTCGTGCTTGTGCTTGTGCTTCTTGTGCAGCTTCGTGTCACAGGGCCCGCGCCGGGGCTTGTGGTCAGGCTTGCCGTCGCGGTTGCGGTCCCGCACGTTGTCGGCGTTGAGCACACGCATGAGTCGGTGCGAAGGGCCGCTCACGATGTCGCCGTCCATGACGACCCGGACCGAGACGCCCCTGCGACAAGCACGCACCAGGGCGTTCACGCTCAGGACGCGGTCGAGCAGGAAGGTCGAGATGTAGATCCGGGACCGCCGTCCGCCGGTCCGCGGCGGCGTCTCGTTGATGGCCTTCTCGACGCGATGGATGATGCGGAACTGCTCGCCCCGCGTGCCCCACGGCGCCGGGACGTTGAACGTCGCGCGTTCGTCGGGGGTGGGCTTGTGCATCGCCACCGCCGGCGCGGCGCCCAGCACCGACAGCACCAACGCAAGCAGCACGATCCAGGTCGTTCTCCTGCGCACGTCGACCCTCACATTCGTCCCGTGAGCCCCTCATTTCACATGCGTCACAGGAGCCTAGCGACGAATCGGACATACCCTCGGCATTGCGGAGGTCGGCGCGCGTCGCGGGAGCGCTGACCGGGTCAGCCGTCCTGGGTTGCGTCCAGACTCACCGAGATCACCGCGTGGATGATGCGGCGCCATGCCTCCGCATCGAGAGGTCCGGGTGAGCGCTCCGCGAGTCGTCTGGCGATCTCGTCCTCACGGTCCGGGTCGCGCCCGGCCTGCCCTCCGACGTCCTTGAAGTGCTGGATCGCCGCGGTCACGGCGGCCCGTCGGGAGACCACCCAGGCCAGGTCGTCGTCGACCTCGTCGATCTGTGCGCGCAGATAGGCGACGGGGTCGGTCCCCGGCCACGCCATGCGCAGGTCTGGGGCCCGCTCCTCGTTGCGCTCCCCGGTGGTGTGCTCGAGCTCGACGAGCCCACGCCGGGTGTAGAAGCGCCGCGCGGGGCCGTTGGAGGCGAACACCCACAGGGAGAAGCCGTCCGGGTGCCGAACCTTGACGAGGTCGAGCAACGCGGAGCCGACGCCCTGCCCCGCCGCGGTCGGAGTGACGTAGAGGTCGTCGAGCCAACCGGGCGTCACGCGCGCGTAGCCGATCGGCTCATCAGCGTCCTCGGCCACCCAGAGCTCGTCGGCACCCTGCAAGCGGAAGGCGATCCAGTTCCGGATCTCCGCCTCGCTGTGGATCGGAGAAGGCATGGCGGGAACAGCTCCCCGGCGGGCCGCCACGAACACTGCCGTGATCGCGTCCGCGTCGTCCTCGCCGGCCGGCCGGATGGTGAAGGAGGGCTCAGTCGAGGTCACGGATCACGTCCAACGCGTGCTGGAGGTCCGGCGGGTAGTCGGACTCGAACTCGACGTACTCACCGGAGTCGGGATGCTCGAACCCCAGCCGTACGGCGTGCAGCCACTGCCGGTGCAGCCCCAGGCGCTCTGCGAGCACCGGATCCCCTCCGTACAGCGGGTCACCGACGCACGGGTGCTTCAGCGCCTGCATGTGCACCCGGATCTGGTGGGTGCGTCCAGTCTCCAGCTGCAGCTCGAGCAGGCTCGCGAACCGATGGGCCTCGAGGGTGTCGTAGTGCGTCACGCTGTGCCGACCGCCCGGCATGACGGCGAACTTGTGGTCGAACTTCGGGTGCCTTGCGATGGGGGCGTCCACGGTGCCGCGCAGCGGGTCGGGATGCCCCTGCACGAGTGCGTGGTAGGTCTTGTCGACAGTCCGCCGTCTGAACGCGTTCTTCAGTCGCGAATACGCATGCTCCGACTTCGCGATCACCATGAGTCCCGACGTGCCGACGTCCAGGCGCTGCACGATCCCCTGCCGCTCGGGGGCACCGGACGTGGCGATGCGGAAGCCCGCCGCCATCAGATGACCCGCCACCGTCGGCCCCGACCAGCCCGGGCTCGGGTGCACAGCGACGCCGACCGGCTTGTCGATCACGACGAACGCCTCGTCGTCGTACACGATCTTGATGCCCTCGACGATCTCCGGCACCACTGCGACCGGGTCGACGGCCTTGGGAATCGCCACCTCGAGGAGCGCTCCACCGGCCACCCGCTCCGACTTGGCTACCGCGTGGCCGTCGACACGGACGTGGTCGTGGGCCACCAGCTCGGCGGCCCGGGTCCGCGAGATCCCGAACATCCGGGAGATCACGGCGTCGACGCGCTCCCCCGCCACTCCTTCCGGAAGAGTGACGACCCGGTGGTCCAGCGCCGTGTGGCCGGGGTCCGTCACGACTGCTCCGACCGGTGCCGCCGCTCGCCCCGCAGCGAGATGCCGCGGAAGGCCTGCAGGATGATCACGGCTGCAGCGACGTTGATGCAGATGTCCGCGACGTTGAACACCGGCCACCGTGGAAGCTGCAGGAAGTCGACCACGTGGCCGCGCAGGAAACCCGGCTCGCGGAAGACGCGGTCGGTGAGGTTGCCGAGGACGCCGCCGAGGAGACAGCCCAGACCGAACGCCCACAGCGGGTCTGACAGCCGCCGCGCGAGCGTCAGGACGACGACGATCGCCGTGACGGCGATCAGAGACAGCAAGATCGTGTACGACGTGCCGGTGCTGAATGCGGCGCCCGCGTTCTTGACGAGTGTCAACCTCAGGAAGTCACCGATCACCTGGACCGGCTGGTCCGGCTGCAGCCGGCCCAACGCGATGCTCTTGGTCAGGAGGTCGAGCAGGTAGCAGGTGAACGCCGTGGTGGCGAAGACGACGAGGGATCGTCGCGACGTGGTGGTGGCGGAGTCGCCCGGCGTCAGCGACGCTCCTCTCGCTGCTTGCATGTCAGGCACAGTGTCGCACGCGGAAAAGCCATCAACCTGTTCTTGC
>C688J35102_120989622_pt1 | contig 12203 bp, 12 predicted proteins | sample HopSoiMetagenom2_FD_35102 | JGI IMG/M metagenome (IMG submission 35102)
CGAGCGCCGCGAACAGGACGATCGCCAGCAGCAGCAAGACGATGCCCCAGGCCCAGCTGCCCGTGGCGAAGAGACCGATGGCGGCTCCGAACGCCGCGAAGCCGAGGCACAGAAGGACGAAGCGCGCAGGCAGCCCGAGCCAGCGCCGCTCGACGTTCTCGTGCACCACGGGACCGGGCACGGTCTCGACCGGCGGCAGGTCGCCCGTGGCGGCGCCGCAGCTCGGGCAGAAGCGCGCGCCGTGCGGGAGCTCCTCCCCGCAGTTACTGCACGCGTTGTCCGGAATCGGGGACGCGCTCATGCCGGGTCTGTTCCCCGGCCTCCAGAGCCCGTAACACCTCCGCCGCGCGCCTGCGCAAAGGCCCCACCTGCGCCCGGTAGTCCTCGTCCGAGACCTTGCCCGTCCGATGGTCGAACTCGAGCTCCTTCAGCGCCGCCAGCGCACGATCTCGCTCCTCCGCGAGCGCGAGCCTCTGCCGAGCCTCCGGCGCGAGCTCGTCGAGCCGGTCGCTCGCCGGAGAAGGGTCGCGGAGGAACGGGCGCGCCACGAAGACGACGGCGACGACCGCGAGCATCGCCCCGACGGCGAGCGCCCAGTCCATCGGCCTAGATCCCGGCCGGAGCCGCGCCGGCCGCGTACCGCGCGGCGAGGCGACGCTGCTCGACCGCGTCCGGCCACATCGCGATCAACGCGCCGGCCACGAAGACGAAGCCGGCCACCCAGATGAGGTTGACGAGCGGCTTCACGAAGACCTGGAGATCGATGCTGCTCGTCCGCTTCCCCGCGAGCGCCGCTTTGGTGAAGACGTCGCCGATCGAGCGCGGGTCGTGGTAGATGGACGCTTCGTTCGACGGGCCTTCGATGAAGTAGTTGTTCTGGCCGGGCCGGAGCTGGAACCGCTCGCCGTGGCCGGAAACCGCGAGCAGCGCCCGGAAACCGGTGTAGTTCGACCCTTTCAGCCCCTTCAGCCCGGCGTACGTGAACGTGTAGCCGGCGGCCTCGACCGACTGCCCCGGCCGCAAAACGCGCTCCCGTTCCGTCTGGTACGCGCTCGAGCCGGCGACGCCGATGGCCAACAGGACGACCGCGGCATGCACGATATAGCCGCCGTAACGCCGGCGGTTCCGCGCGATCAGACGGACGACGCCTCCCGCCGCCGCGCGACCACGCACGAACTCGAGGACGATCGAGGCGAAGACGAAGGCCGAGAACGTGTACGTGAGCAGCCCGGGCCAGGAGCTCCCGAAGCCGAGCGCGAGCAGCACGACCCCGGTTGCGACGGCCACGGCGAATGGGATGACGAACGTCTTCCCCAGCGAGCGGAGCGACGCCCTTCGCCACGCCACGAGCGGGCCGAGGCCCATCAGGAGCAGCAGCGGGAGGCCGAACGTGTGCAGGAAGAAGTTGTAGTACGGCTTCGAGACCGAGCGGGACTCGCCGCGCACCGCCTCGGAGAGGATCGGATAGAGGACGCCCCAGAGAATCGTGAGGCTGAGGGCGACGAGCAGCAGGTTGTTGTAGAGGAACGTCGCCTCCCGAGAGACGAGCGACTCGAGCTTCGTCTTCGTCCGCAGCAGCGGCAGGCGCCAGCGAATCAACACGACCGAGAGGACGATCATCAACGCGAGGAAGGCGAGGAACCAGCCGCCGATCGGGCTCCGCGAGAACGAGTGGATCGAGTCCACCACTCCCGACCGGGTGAGGAACGTCCCGAAGAGCGAGAGGTTGAAGGCGAGCGCGACGAGGATCATGTTCCAGACCTTCAGCATCCCGCGCTTCTCCTGGATCATCACGGAGTGCAGGAACGCGGTCGCGGCGAGCCACGGCATGAGCGCCGCGTTCTCCACGGGATCCCAGGCGTAGTAGCCACCCCAGCCGATCTCGACGTACGCCCAGTGGGCCCCGATCAGCTGGCCGACGCCGAGGAACGTCCAGGCCGCGAGGGTCCAGCGGCGCGTCGCGACGATCCAGCGCTCGTCCGTCCGCCCGGAGAGGAGCGCGCCCATCGCGAACGCGAACGGGACGGTGAGGCCGACGTAACCGAGGTAGAGCAGCGGCGGGTGGGCGAGCATGTACGGGTTCTGCAGGCTCGGCACCATCCCGTTGCCGTCCGGGCGCAGCGGCTGCACGTTGAAGGGGCTCGAGACGAAGCAGAGCATGAAGGCGAAGAAGACGCCGACGAGCCCGAACACGGGCACCGTCCACGCCACAAGCTCGCGCGAGCGGCGGTTGAGCCAGACCGCGAGTCCCGCGTAGCCCGTGAGCACGAGCAGCCAGAGGAGCAGCGATCCCTCCTGGCCGCCCCAGAACGCGGACAGCGCGTAGCCGAGCGGGAGCTTGTGGCTCGTGTGCTGCCAGACGTAGACGAAGCTCATGTCACGGCGGCCGAGCCCCACGAGCAGGACGGTCGCAGCCACCAGCGTCACCGGAAAGGCGGCAAGCAACGCGTTCTGCGCCGACAGCGCGAGCCGTCGCCGCCGTTTCCACGCGGCGTACGAGCCCGCGACCAGCGCGTAGAGGACGAGGCCGAAGGCGAGGAGAAGCGCGGCGCGCCCGAGCGGGGCCATCAGGTCAGGTCTTGGAGCGCTTCGCCGCGTAGTGATCCGGGCACTTCGTGATCAGCGAGTCCCGCTTCGCGACGAACACGCCGTTCCGCAGCGTTCCCTCGACGACCACGTCGCGCCCCGTCTTGAACTGGTCGGGGACGGTGCCGCGGTACATCACCGGGACGCGTGCGGGGGCTTTGCTCCGGACGTCCTTGAGCAGGAACCGCATGCCGTCGTGGTACGAGTTGCCGTGCGGCTTGCCCACCACCGTGCCGACGAGCGAGACGTCGCCGGTGTGCCCGGCAACGGTGCTCGGCGAGAGGTTGGCCACGCCGTTGCCGGCAAGCGCCGTGTAGACCACGAAGATGGCGAGCGCGGCCGCTACCGAGAGGGCGATCACGAGCCGCGCAGGACTAGATCCCACGCGCGCATCGTAGCCCTCGCGCTGCGGCGCGAGCGCCGGTTCTAACCCTTCGGCGCCTTGGCCGGCTTGCGGGCGGGAATGCGGTATCCGTGCTCGTGGCAGAGCGAGCCCGGCGCGTCCTCGGTGAGCGCGTCGCAGTATCCCTTGCCGTAGGCGGCCCGGAGGAAGGCGGCGACGACTTCGAGGTTCCAGTCCGTCACTTCGAGGGTCTCGCGCCAGAGATCGGCGAGACGGAGGTCGATGTCGAGCTCGAGGAGATCGATTCTGGAAGGGCTCTTGGGCATGGCAAAAACGTAGAAAAAGGGTCGGACGGCATAGGCTCCTCGAGTGGGCGAGATCCGGTACGGGCCCGGCGGGCTGCCCGCCGCCCCCACCTTCGAGGAGGCGTTCGCTGCGCTTGCGGCCGAGGGCTACCGGGCGTGTGAGGTCGGGTTCGTCAGCGGCTTCTGGCTCGACTACGAGACGGCTCCGGTGTTCGGGGCTGCGGCGGCCGCCGCGGACGTCGTCCTCTCGGTACATGCCCCGCTCGCCGCCTTCATGGGCCATGCCGACCGCGGCAAGAAGTTCAAGATGGCGCTGGGGATGCTCGACCACACGGCGGGGCTCGCCCAGGCCTGCGGCGCTCGGCTCATCGTCCTCCACCCGGGGTTCCTCCTCGGCCGCGAGCGGGAGCACGCGATCGCCGACGTCGTCGATCAGCTCGGCGACCTGCGCGATCGGCTCGAGGGCAAGGGCCGCCTCGTCCCGTTCGGCGTCGAGGTGATGGGGCGGGTCCGCGATCTCGGCACCGTGGACGACGTGCTTGCGATCGCCGAGCGGGTCGACTTCGTCCGCCCGGTGCTCGACTTCGCCCACATGCACGCCACGAGCGACGGCGCGTTTCTCGAGGCCGACGCGTTCGCGGACGCGCTCGCCGGCGCCGACGCGGTGCTGGAGCCCGGCGCGCCGTTCCACATCCACTTCAGCGACATCCAGTACGCGAACCGCAACGAGACCAAGCACCTCCCCTACGGCGAGGGGACGCTGCGGGCCGAGCCGCTGCGCGAGGCGCTCGATCGCTTCGAGCGGCCGGCGACTGTGATCAGCGAGGCGCCCGACTCCGTCTCCACGCGGTTGATCGGGGACGTGCTGCTCTCGCCCGCGTAGCATCGCGCCCGTGCTCGATCCGAAGGTCTTCAAGGCGTACGACGTGCGCGGGATCTATCCCGACCAGCTCGACGAGGCGGGCGCGGAGGCGATCGGACGCGCGTACGTCGAGCAGTTCGAGCCGCGCCGGCTGGCGGTCGGCCGCGACATGCGGCTCTCGTCGGCGGTCATGCAGGAGGCGCTGATGCGCGGCGCTGCGGCGGCGGGAGCGGACGTCGTCGACCTCGGCCTGGTAGGCACCGAGATGGTCTATTTCGCGGTCGGCTCGCTCGGGCTCGAGGGCGGTGCGATGGTCACGGCCTCCCACAATCCGAAGGAGTACACGGGGATGAAGCTCGTGCGCCGCGGCGCCCTGCCCGTGGGCGGCGAGTCGGGCCTCCTCGACGTCCGCGACCGAGCCATGTCCGCAGCGGACACGGCCGGTGTCAGACACCGTGACGCAAAGGTCACAGTGGGAGCGGTCGAGCCTTACGACATCTGGCCCGCGTACGTCGACCGCGTCCTCTCGTTCGTGAATGTGTCAAAGATCAAGCCGCTGAAGGTCGTGATCGACGCGGCGAACGGGATGGCCGGGGCGATGCTCCCGCCGGTGCTCGAGCGGCTGCCGATCGAGACCGTCCGCTGCTACTTCGAGCCGGACGGCTCGTTCCCGAATCACGAGCCGAACCCGCTTCTGCCCGAGAACCGGGAGTTCATCATTCGCAAGACGCTCGAGGAGGGCGCCGACCTCGGGGTCGCGTTCGACGGCGACGCTGACCGCTGCTTCTTCGTGGACGACACCGGCGAGTTCGTCCCCGGCGACTTCGTCACCGCGCTGTTCGCCGAGAGCGTGCTCGAGAAGGAACCGGGAGCGAAGGTCATCTACGACGTGCGCGCCAGCCGCGCGGTGCCGGACACCATCGAGGGTGCCGGCGGCGTGGCGCTCGTGAACCGCGTCGGCCACGCGTTCATCAAGGCGCGGATGCGGAAGGAGGATGCCGCGTTCGCCGGTGAGGTCTCGGGCCACTACTACTTCCGCGACTTCAGCCAGGCCGATTCCGGCGTCGTCCCGTTCCTGCTCATGCTCGAGCGCATCTCGAAGAAGGGTGGGCGACTGTCGGAGATCCTCGCGCCTCTGCGCTCGCGCTACTTCATCACGGGCGAGCTCAACACTCCCGTCCCGGACGTCGCGCTGAAGCTGCAGGAACTGAAGGAGCGCTACGCCGACGGGCGCGTCTCCCATCTCGACGGCATCTCCGTCGACTTCGACGACTGGCACTTCAACGTCCGGCCCTCGAACACCGAGCCGCTGCTGCGGCTCAACCTCGAGGCGATGTCGGAGGAGCTCATGGAGCGCAAGCGGGACGAGGTGCTCGAGATGATCCGCTCGTGAGCGGCGAGTACCCCTTCTCGACGCGGACGCGCGTCGGCTTCTCCGACACCGACGCGCAGGGGATCGTCTACTACGGCCGTTACAACCCGTACTTCGACCTTGCACGCGTCGAGTACCTCCGCGCGCTCGGGCTCCTCTTTCACGAGGCCGGCGGCGAGTTCGTGATGCGTGCGAACGACGTCGAGTACTTCGCTCCCGCTCGCTTCGACGACGAGCTCGAGATCCACATCCGGGTCTCGCGCATCGGACGGACGAGCATGACCTACGAGTTCGCAGCCTTCAAGGTGCCGGATGGCACGCTGCTGGTGACGGCGCACCAGACGCTCGTCTTCATCGATCTCGACAAGCGCCGGCCGATCCCGATCCCCGACCCCTACCGGGCGCCGTTCGATGTCGGTTGACGCAGACGACCTGCTGCGCCGGGCCGTGTCCGAGCTCGCCGCCCGGCAGGGCTGCACCTGGGCGGGGGTCTACTTGGTCGAGGAGGGCAGCCTCGTGCTCGGTCCGGAAGCGGGAACGCCGAATCCCGAGCGGCGGACGACCGTGCCCGTCCTGTGGCGCGACACGCGAGTGGCCGAGCTCGCGGCGGACGGCGACGTCGAGCGGACCGACCTCGAAACGGTCGCCGCAGAGATCGCAGACCTCTGCCTCGTGGGCTGGGACACCGGGGGCGAGGTGTGGCAAAGCTGACGATCCCGTCCCTCGTTCGAGGGGCAGGCCCCGCACCCGTACTGACGTCTCCCTCGAACGGGGTAACCCCCGGTCGGCGAACCTGGATCCCTCGAACGAGGGAACTACGAGGGCGTGACGCGACGGGCGTCGAAGACGCCGTCGATGTTGCGCAGCGAGCTGAGGAGGGCGCGCAGGGCCTTGACCTCGCCGACCTCGGCCACGTACCAGTTGCGAGCCATCTGGTTCTCGACGGTGCCGCCGTAGGAGACGATGTTGGAGCCGTGCTCGGCGAACGTCCGGGCGACGTCCTCGAGCAGCCGCGGCCTGTCCCAGGAGTCGACGGCGATCTGGACGCGGAAGCTCTGGCTGCCGCCTCCCTCCCACTCGACCGGGGTGAACCGCTCGGGGTTGCGGCGGAGCGCCCGCACGTTCGGGCAATCCCCGCGGTGGATGGTGATCCCCTTGCCGAGCGAGATGTAGCCGACGATGTCGTCCCCGGGTACCGGTGTGCAGCACTTCGCGAGCCGGACGAGGACGTCGTCGACGCCGATCACGTTGATCCCGTAGCTGTCGCTGCCGGCGGCCTCGTGCGCGCGCGGCTTCTTGACCGGAACCTTCTCCTCGGCGACCTCGCCGACCTTGAGTTGCTGGAGGACCTTGTCGACGATCCTGGAGGCGGTCAGCTTCCCGGAGCCGAGGGCGATGTAGAAGTCCTCGGCCTTCTTGTAGCCCGACTCGCGGATCACGCCGGCGAGCACGGCCGAGCCGACGAGCTTCTTGTACGGGAGGTTCTGGCCCTTGAGCGCATTCTCGAGCGACTCGCGGCCCTTGGCCTCGAGGTCCTCCTTCTGCTCGCGGGAGAAGAACTGGCGGATCTTGTTGCGGGCGCGTGACGAGGCGACGAGTGAGAGCCAGTCACGCGACGGGCCGCGAGCGGCAGACTTGCCGGTGAGGATCTCGACCCGGTCGCCGCTGCGGAGGCGGTAGTGGAGCGGCACGATCCGCCCGTTCGCCTTCGCCCCGACCGTGCGGTGGCCGACGTCGGTGTGCACCGCGTAGGCGAAGTCGATCGGTGTCGCTCCGGCGGGCAGCGTCTTCACCTCGCCCTTCGGCGTGAAGACGAACACCTCCTCGTCGAACAGGTCCGTGCGGAAGCTCTTGACGAACTCGCGCGCGTCGGCCTCGTCGGCGTTGATGTCCATCAGCTGCCGAACCCAGGCGTTCCACTCCTCCTCGGCGACCTTCGAGCTGCCGTCTCGCTTGTACGCCCAGTGCGCCGCGACGCCGAGCTCGGCGGTCTGGTGCATTGCGCGCGTCCGCACCTGGATCTCGAGCGGGCGGCCCTCCGGGCCGATGACCGTCGTGTGCAGGCTGCGGTAGCGGTTGAACTTCGGCATCGCGATGTAGTCCTTGAAGCGGCCCGGCATCGGCTTCCAGAGAGAGTGGATGAGGCCGAGGGCGCCATAGCAGTCGCGCGTGCCCTCTTCACCGCCGCGCTCGACGATCACGCGCATCGCGGTGAGGTCGTAGATCTCGTTGAACTCGCGACCCTTGCGGGCCATCTTGTCGTAGATCGAGTAGAAGTGCTTCGCGCGGCCGGCAATGTCGACGGGGATGTCGACCTTCTCGAGCTCGCGCAGCAGCACGTCGGCGGCCTCCGCGACATGGCCTTCGCGGTCGGCGCGCCGCTCGGCGACCATCGTCTTGATCTCCGCGTACTTCCTGGGGTGCAAGGTCTGGAACGCGAGGTCCTCGAGCTCCCACTTCAGAGCGTGGATGCCGAGCCGGTGCGCGAGCGGTGCGTAGACCTCGAGCGCCTCCCTCGACTTCTGGATCTGCTTCTGCTTGCCGAGGTACTCGATCGTGCGGAGGTTGTGGAGGCGGTCAGCGAGCTTGACGAGGATGACCCGGATGTCCTCGGCCATCGCCACGACCATCTTCCGGTAGTTCTCGGCTTCCGCCTGCTCGCGGGTCTGGAACTGGACGCGCGTCAGCTTCGTGACGCCGTCGACGAGGACGGCGATCTCGTCGCCGAACTCCTCGCGCAACGTGTCGAGCTCGACGCCCGTGTCCTCGACGACGTCGTGCAGGAGCGCGGCGGCGATCGTCTGCTCGTCGAGGCGCAGGCCCGCACAAATCGACGCGACACCGACGGGGTGGGTGATGAACGGCTCGCCCGAGCGGCGCTGCTGCCCCTCGTGCGCGGCCGCCGCGAACCGGAAGGCACGCGTGACGAGCTCGACGTTGACGTCCGCGTGCTGCGCGGCGAGCTCGGCGAGCAGCCCTTCGAGCAGCTCCTCGTGCCTCTCACCTGCTTCCAGCGTCGTCACTGTCTCAGTGTACTCCCGGGTTTTCGCGCGGATCTGTGCGGAAGGAACGGCCGTCAGAGGATCGAAGTGACGCATCCCATGACCGCTTATCGCCGCTATCGCGCTGCCCTACGGCTGGCGCTCGCGCTCGCTCATTGCCTGAACAGCTCCGCGTAGCCGGAGCCCGTTCGCATAAGCAAGGGGATCAGGCCGCGCGCGCGAGCGGTGGCTCCGCGGCAAGGTGGGCGCGGAAGCGTGGAGACTCGAGCAGGTGCCGTTTCGCGCGCTGACCGCGCTCGACGTCGTCGAAGCCAAGCTCCGTGAAGATGGCGGCAGCCTCGGCATCGCGGCTCGCCGCGGGCTTCTCGTACTCGGCGACGAGCCACACGCGGAGCTCGTCGAATCTCGCGGCACTCCGAAACACACGGCGGACGACCAGCTGTGGCGCGACCGTGCCGTTCCAATGGTTCTCCTCGAGGCGGAAGGCGACGTCGTAGAGGGCGTCGGGGCGGAGCGCTTCGAGCCGTGGGCCCTGTCCGAAGGCGATCCCGCTGCCGGCATCGCGCCCGTCGCGCCGAATACGGAAGCGAAGATGCTTGCCGTCGCCGACGGTCGCGAGCTCGGCTAGCCCGCAACCGGGGGCGAGCAACGTCGGCGCCGGATTCCCGAGCCCGAACGGTGCAAGCCTCCGGAGCTCGCCACAAAGGTCGAGCGAGAGGTCCGCTCCCCGCGCGACGACAGCGTCGATTGAGGTGACGGGCTCGAGGTCCTCCGAGCCGAGCACGGTGACTGCCTGCTCGGCAAAGGCCTCGGCGAAGGCCTCGACGTTCTCCTCCATGATCGACAAGCCCGCAGCTGCGCGGTGACCGCCCCAGCGCCCGAGCAGGTCGGAACAGGCGCCGAGCGCACCGTGGAGGTCGAACGCGGGGATCGATCGGCCGGAGCCCTTCCAGTCCCCGTCGGTGCCCGCGATGAGCACGACGGGGCGGTGGTAGCGCTCGACGAGACGCGAGGCGACGATGCCGATCACGCCCTCGTGCCAGTCGGCCCCGGCAACGGCGTAGGCACGGCGTGCCCGCTGCTCCGGCGGCCAGGACTCGACCTGGGCCACGGCCTCGCGGAGGATCCGGCCCTCGACCGCCTGGCGCTCGCGGTTCAGCTCCTCGAGCGAGTCGGCAAGCCGGCGCGCCTCGGCCTCGTCCTCGGTGAGGAGGAGCTCGAGCGCCTCGCGTGGGTGCCCGAGCCGTCCGGCCGCGTTCAAGCGCGGTGCGAGGCGGAAGCCGACTGCCCCCGCGTCGACCCTGGCCGGATCGACCCCGGCGCTCCGCATGAGCGCCCGCAGACCTGGCTTCGCCGTGCGCGCGAGGGCGCGTAGCCCGGCGATGGCGAGCGACCGGTTCTCGTCGACGAGCGGGACGACGTCGGCGATCGTCGCGAGCGCGACGAGATCGAGATGACGGCGCGGAATCTCGGACTCGATCCCAAAGAGCGCCTGACCGAGCTTGTAGACGACCCCGGTTCCGCAGAGCTCCGGGAAGGGATATGCCGAGGGGCGCGTGGCAACGACAGGGCAGTCGGGCAACGTCTCGCCCGGCCGATGGTGGTCGGTGACGACGACGTCGAGGCCGCGCTCCCTCGCTTCGGCCACCTCGGCAGCCGCGGTGATGCCGCAGTCGACGGTGAGGACAAGGCCGCAGCCTTCGTCCGCGAACCGGGCGATCGTCTCGGTGCGGATGCCATAGCCCTCGTCGAAGCGGCTCGGCAGGTGCCAGGCGACGTCCGCGCCGAGCTCGCGCAGGAGGAGCACGGCGAGCGTCGTGGCGGCGATGCCGTCTACGTCGTAGTCGCCGTGGACGCAGATCCGCCGGCGCGCCTCCACGGCTGCGCGGATCTGGGCGCAAGCCGCCTCCATGTCGCCGAGCAGGAAGGGGTCGTGGGGGGGTTGCTCGCCGTCGAGAAAGCGGCGCGCAGCATCGGGATCGGAGTACCCGCGGCGAACGAGCACGGCAGCCGTCACGTCGGAGATCCCGAGCTCGTGCACGAGCTCGGCCTGGGCGGCAGGCGGGCAGGCGGCGAGTGTCCAGGTGCCTTCGTGCATGTGCAGCCAAGCTACGGGGACGGGCGGACGGAATCGGCCCAGGCACCTGGCCGAACGAGACGGGCCGGATCGGAATTGCACGCCTCTCGTGACAGAGCCGCGACTCCAGCGTCAGCGGTGAAGCGGCACGCTTCACCGGTCCCCGGGTGGGTGGGGGTTCGGGATGGAGCAGAAGAGGCCAATGGCCCGCCCGCCCCGGTAGAGCTTCGACGCGTGACCGGCTTCTAGCCGCCCTCGTTCGGGAGCTTGACGCCGAGCACGGTCAGCAGAACGAGTAGCCCGAGGCCGACCAGCCAGTAGGCGAGCACGCGCCGTGGGTGGCGCGACTCGTGCAGCGAGTTGAGCGCGATCTTCCCCCAAAGGAGCAGGAGACCGACGGCGGCGGCTCCGCCGATCACGATCACGGGAGCGAGATAGACCGCCTTTTCGAACGGCCACGAGAGCGCCCAGGCGGTCAGGGCCACCAGCCCGAGGACGACTGCGAGCGCTGCCAGATAGCGGAATGCCCGCACGCGGTCAGGGTACGCTGCCGCCGTGGAAGCGGCCGGTAACTACCACTCGGGCGACGACTACATCGTCGAGTTTCTCGGCTACCGCTTCTCCTTCAGCAGCGAGGATTTCGAGGAGCGCGTCACCGCCGCGGCGGTGCGGCTCGGGCTGGTCTCCGACCCGGAGCTGGACGAGGACGAGACCGCAGACCTCGTCGAACTCGTCGAGCGCGACGCGATCGAGACCCCGCGCAGCGCGCTCGGGGAGTACCTCGTTCGCCACTGGGATTCGCTCGCGCTCGTCCGCGGCGAGTCCCTCGTCTACTGGCTCAAGAAGCTCGTCTTCCGCGGCGCGTGGCTCGACCACCGCGTGAAGGAGGGTCTGCTCGAGGTCGATTGGGACGACGAACGGCAGGACTTCACGTTCGCCGACACCAACGGCGGGCGTGCCCTGCTCGAGCTCCTCCCCACGCCGAGCTGGCACGAGCTCCAGTACCGGCGATGACCGTCCCACGCCGGTACGCGGTCGTTCTGCCGGCGTACCTGGCCGGCCTGCTCGCGCTCGACACCCGCGTCGCGCTGTACGCGCAAGTCGCGCTCGGCGTGCTGACGTTCATCGTGCTCGCGGCTGCCCTTTGGCCCCTCGCGCCGCTCCTGCGCGCGCAGACGGTCGGCGTCGTGCTGTTCGCGACGATCGGAGAGGTGACGGGCTCGCTCGTCTGGGGCGTCTACCACTACCGGCTGCACAACCTGCCGCTCTTCATCCCGCCCGCCCACGGGCTCGTCTACCTGAGCGGTGTCGCGCTGAGCCGGAGTCTCCGGTCCCGTGCGGTTGTCTGGGCCGCGGCGGTAGGTGCCGCCGGCTGGGGAATCGCCGGCCTGACGGTGCTGCCGCGACTCGATGTCGCCGGCGCGCTCGGCGTACCGCTCTTGCTCGTCTTTCTCTGGCGCTCTCGCTCGCGGGCCACCTATGCCGGCGTCTTCCTCGCAGTCGCGGCGCTCGAGCTGTACGGGACGTCGATCGGCACGTGGCGCTGGGCGTCCGCGCTGCCCGGTCTCGGCATCCCGGACGGAAACCCGCCGAGTGGCGTCGCGAGCGGCTACGTCTGGTTCGACGTCATGGCGCTGCTCGTCGCGCCGTGGCTCG
>C688J35102_120989621_pt1 | contig 12202 bp, 13 predicted proteins | sample HopSoiMetagenom2_FD_35102 | JGI IMG/M metagenome (IMG submission 35102)
TTTCCTCGCCGCTGAGGGTCCGGGCTACCTGCAGTCCCGGGCTCTCTTTCTCATAGGGGTCGAACTTCGGAGAAAAGCCCTTCCACGCAATCGGGCGAATACTGACGGTTTGTGGAGCTTCCCATGGCGTGCTTGGAAGCGGGGTTGTTGGTACCGTTGGGGCAACATTGGGGCAACGAAAGCGGCCCACGAGGGGGAGCGTGAGATGTCGGAAGCGGAACTGGACTTACGCCTCCAACGCCTCTTGTTCTATGCCGACGGCGTCTACGCCATAGCCACCACCCTGCTGGCCGTGGAGCTAGTCCTCCCGGAAGCGGCTGCGGACCTCCACGGGCGCGAACTGCTAGATAGCCTCATCGAGAGCTGGCCAAGGGCGCTCGCCTTCGTGACCAGCTTCTTGTTCATCGCCAACTTCTGGGTGGGACACAATATGCTCTTCCACCAGATAAGGCGCTTCGACGGCGGCCTGATGTGGCTGGCGCTCTTGCAGCTGTTGTTCATAGCCTTTTTGCCCTTCCCGACCTCGGTGGTAGGCGAGCACGTCTCGGACCCCGTGGCCCAGCAGTTCTACCTAGGCAGCCTCCTCGTAAGCGGGTTGGCGATGTGGGCGCTGTGGTGGTACATGAGTTCGGGGCACAGGCTCGTCGATCCGGATCTCGGCCTACGAGTCATCCGGCGGCACCACCTCATCTCTTCGGGGGTACCGGCGTCCATGCTCGTGGTGATGGTCCTGGTGGCCTTGGGCGTGGGGCGGTGGGTGAACCCGCTGCTGGTGGCCTACCTGGTGGCCTTCGGCTACGTGGTGCTGGGGGTGATCGAGGGACGGGAGTCGCTGCCGGCCGAGGTCGAGCAACAGGGGGCCTCGGAGGACGCCGGGGCGGAGGATGGAGGGCACAGTAAAGGTTCGGGCCGCTCCAGCGAATCCAGCGAATAGTCGAACTTCCTACAGCGGGTTGTTGAGTAATTCTTCGGTGGAACCGTCTGCCTGTACACACCAGGCGATACGGGTCAACCACACTGAAATTCGCTGTAGAACACAGCGGTTCCCGACCTTACTTCGCCCCTAACAGTGCGCTGCAACGGCCTTCGCATTAACCGGGCGGCGGGTAAGGGTCCTTGCGATAGGTGCGCTCCTCCTGGATCGTGCCGTCCTGTTTATGAATGACTAGCCGACCTTTCTGGCCTTTCGCCAGCTCTCTACCTCGCTGCACGGCCTGCTCTTTCGTAGCGAATCGACCCGAGGCACGGCTGGCCCCTCGACGCTCTACGCCCCAACCACTCTCGCCGGGTGACACGTCGTACACGTTCTCGTCTGGCATCTCTGTTTCGACCCCTTTCCACTGCTCCGCAAACTCCGCCATGTACTGCCGGGTGCTCTCGGCCGCCTCGTCGAGCTGGTTCTGGGTGCCCTTCTCCTGGAATGCCTGGTCTATGGAGCCCTCGAGCTCGCAGTAGGAGGCGGTCATCTCCTGAATGCGGGCTTGCAAGTCCCCTTCGGGAAGCTGCTCGGCGTACTGCTCGAGCTGGTCGCGGTAGTTCTGGATTTGGGCCTTCAGACTACCAATGGACTGAACGAAGAAGTCTTGCGCGCTTTGCTGGGCAAGCTGCTGGTAACGATCCTGGCGCGGCGCGGGCGCCCGCACTCCCCGAAGCATGCCCGCCAGGCTGAGGTCCTCGTCGATCTGGGGCCAATGGATCCCTATGCCTCCTCCGATTAGTTCCCAGTCGTCGCGCTCTTCCTCGGAGGCCTCGAGCAGCCTGGGGTACCACTCCAGGGGCGTGGAGATCGTTCGTCCGTCGACGAGCCAGACGGTCAGCGTGCTCTCGTCGGCGTGGACGTCCTCTATGAGATGCTTTTCAGGTGCCGAAGTGCTCATGCCATTTCCTCAACATCGCCTCTTGGTGTTGCTCTATCATCGATTGTATCCGTGTTAGGCGATGGCTAGCAAACCCACAGTTTTCTGCTAGCTTTACGTCCTCCAACCAGAACTTGGCTGCGAACTCGCCGTGCTGGACGTGGACGTGCGGCGGTTCGTCGTTCTCATTGCTGAAGAAAAAGAACCGGTATCCTCCCTCTCGGTGTACCGTTGGCATGGAGGGTAATCGTACAGGGGTGCGAGATCGCGCGCTGGCCTCGCCGCTGTCCTCCACCGCCAACTTCGTGCTCTCGGCCTCGATGGCGGGGCGTCCTCGGTCATGAGGCAGCAGCCTGATCCTGTCTCTTAGTTCGAGGAGGATCTCTCGGTGCTCGGGCGGTATGTCCGGCCACACGTGCGCTTCGAGCATTCCCTTGCACCACCAGAACACGAAGGCGTCCGCGAGCAGGCCGAGGCCATAGGGCAGGCCAGCCAGCAGACCGTAGATCCCCGGCACGGCGAACAGGCCGGCGGCGACCACCTCTGAGGGTACCGTTCCCCAGCACGACACCAGGCGGGCGAGAATGTAGGAGTAAGCCCTCATATAAGCCTTGCTGCCTTCTGCGGCAAATGGGGACTGCGCTCGGGCATGCGGTGGCCGGACCGCCTCTCGGCGGGCATGAAAAAGGCCGAGGTTTTATCCCCGGCCGGTATGCAAAGACCATGCTCCGCCACCCGAGCGGGCAGCATTATCCGCCTGGCTCCACGTCGATCACTCTCCGAAAGAGAGGGACCGTCCCATCGGGGCGGTCCCGTTTGTAAGTCTATCGGTCCCGGTTTAGGACCGGTGATTTACGCCTCCACTCCTACCAGCCGCCTTCTTCTTGGGGCAGGCGAGCACACCTCTCCCAAGGTTGGCAGGTGTCGGTGCGGCGATGTTGGGAAACTAAAAAACCGCCCCGGTGGGCGGCCTGATGTACTTCTGACAACTTACCTGAAAGTTACCATAAAATGGTAAAAGCTGCCGGAACGCACACTTATCCCTGGAGGCGGTTGTTCGCTTTTTTACGGGGTGAATATGGGCAAAAAAAGAGGGCGACTCTCTCGCCTCTCACTACTTATATCGAAAACGATACAAGATCTTTCGCCCGGCACCTCTAATATCCGACGAAGTCGTCCCAGTCTGGGCCAAAGACATCCTCCATCTCGAAGTTCAGATCGGTGTCTCTGTAATACCGTCGTGCCTCGTCCAGCATGCGGTTGCGCACGTATGCCTTCACCCAAGGATCGAACTCCGATCCTCCCGTGTCCCTGAACTTCATACAAGCCTCGACGAGGCCTTCGTGACCCGCTCCTTTGAAATCTTCAACATCGGCAGGGCTACGGGCGATCCTGAAGGCCAAAGTGGCTATGTAGCCCTCGAACTGTCTCCCGATCTCGGGCGTAGGCTTCACGCCTGGCGGCTTGCCTCCCGGCCTGGTGAACAAGCCTGGCGCTACCTCCCAGGGAGCGACTCCCAACGCCTTAGCGAGCTTCTTGATCGTCGCTCGGCGGGGGACTGCTGGCCGTTCTCGATCCGGTGGATTGCCGGTCGTGAGACACCCGACAAACCGGCTAGTTCCTCTTGGGTGAGGCTGCGTTCTTCCCTGATCTTTCTTAGATCCATGCGTGTTTTCTCAACGTTCCCACCCTTCGTTGATCCTCACCCGCCTCCTGGCCTCGATCAGTGCCGCCTCGACCGCCGCGTGCGCAGCCTCCAGACAGTGCCTGAGAGCGGCGTACTCCGGATCGGTGAACCAGTGGGAAGCGTGGCCTTGAAAGGCCACCAGCTCCCCTGCCATGCCCGAAAGGTCGCGGGCCAGGTCCCTCGCTACGTCCTTAGGGCCTTGGGGGTCCCATGTCAGAGACAACTATTATACGGGGTCGGTTCCCAGACTCCCTCCGGCTACCGCGGCCCTGACGGGTCTTGCTCCCTGCGCGCGAGGAGGATTGAAAATCCTCCCCGTGCTCGGGCTCCGAAGGACAGCGAGGCGTATCGAGTTTGGACCAGGAGGCTTTCTGTACAACTGTTTGCCGAACCCTTCTTCAAGAGAAGCAGCATTGCGTGGGATCCGGTGCGGCGTACCGGGATGCCCGGCAAGCGCCGGAGTGTTCGACAAGCAGCTTCTGCGGGACATACCGCGAAGCGGCATTCTTGTCTTCGCTTTTTGGATCCCTCGGCAGGCCCACAACCGAAAGGCACGTCCACGCCGCGGGAGGTGCCGGCCCACGCGTTGTTCTTCCCCACCGGTACGGTAATCTAGGCCGATCCGGGACACGGCCGTCCGTCGTCGCTCTGAAAGGCGATCCGGGACAGGCAGTCGAGGGGCGCTTCTTACGCGGATGCTCGCGTGTCCGCGAAGTTCCACTGTGCGAACATACGTCTCGCGTTGCGGAAGGATGGGCCTCCATACCGTACCGGTGGGGAAAGAGTGAGGATTCTCGTGGTCTCCCGCGGAAAAATACCGTTCTCGACGGGAACTTAGCGCGTGATCTCGGCAGACCTTACCGTACCGCGCGGGAAGTTTTACCGTTCTTGCCGGGAAAAAATGGCGTACTCGTAGGGAAGTGTTACCGTACCGGTGGGGAAGGATTACCGTACTTCACGGGAAGTATTACCGTACCGGTGGAGAAGGATTACCGTACTTCACGGGAAGTTCTTCAGAGATTTTTCCTGCAAATTGGGAGAAAATCTAAGAGAGCTGGCGTTGCGCCTGTTTATGTTAATGCATTAATGTAGTTGTTCTTGTTTGGAAGAAAAGGGCAGATAAGGGTTTGGATAACGGCACGCAGGAGCTGAGGTTGTTCGAGCACGAAGGCGGACCCTTGATCCAGGTCGAGATCAACCTGGAAGAGGCGCCCCTGTTCATGCTGCAGAAGAACGAGCAGGACGGCGAGGACGTCATCGAGTCGCGCAGCGTCGTCATGACTCGCGAGGGGCACAGGATGGAGCAGTACTGGCGGGTGACGGCGCACAGGGACTTCGGCCTCCCCGGAGCGGTCGACGAACACGTTTTCATCGCGGTCATGCAGCTGATCCAGCGACGCGGGGGCATGCCGCCCGACGGCCGTCTAACCTTCACGCTCTACGAACTCCTGGAGATTCTCGGCAAAACCCACGGGGGAAAGAACTACGAAGAGCTGCGCGATTCGCTAGACCGCATCGCCTCGACGAACGTCTACGCCGAGAACGCCTTCTACTCCTTGGCCGACGAGGACTTCAAGAGCCACCGCTTCCATCTGTGGGACGTCACGTTCCGCAAGAAGAAGCGCAAGGGCAGGGCGAGCGAGCACCACACGCTCAAGTTCAGCGACGTCCTGGCGAGCTCCTTCGCCGCCGGCTACCTGAAGAGCCTCGACGCCGATTTCTACAACTCCCTGAAGAAGGATCTCGCCAGAAGCCTCTACCGCCTGGTGGACGCCAAGCGGAAGAAGCGCCTGTCGTGGTCCGTGGAGCTCCAGCAACTCAGGCAAATGGTCTCCATGCCCCCGAGCTACCGCTTCGCCTCGAAGATAAAGGAAAAGCTCCTCCCCGCCCACGAGGAGCTCCAACGGCGCGGTTACCTCGATCGGGCGGAGATAGAGGAGATAGGCAGGGGACGGGAAAAGCGGCACGTCGTGCACTATCGGGTCTCGCCCAGGTTCGTCCGGGAGCGCACCGACCCCACTTCGGACCTCCCGGAGCCCCAGCGCTACGCGGTGGAGGCCCTGGCGGCCCATGGGGTCTGGGCAGAGACCGCGCGGGAGTTGGTCCTCGAGCACGGCCCGGACCACTGCCTCTACTACGTGGAGCTGCTCCCCTACCAGAAGGGCGTGCGCGACCGCGGCGCCTGGTTGCGCAAGTACGTGGAGAACGGCTGGCCCTTGAAGGCGCCCGACGAGGCAGACACCCCGTCCCGGGAGGCGTCCGCACCCCCGCTACCGATGGAGCCCGCAGACGCGGATACGGATCGTCCTCCCGTGCCCAAGAGGAGCGAAACCGAGGCAAGCGAACTATTCGCCGCCCTCCTCAGCGACCTGGGAGACGTCTCTCCAGACGTCGCCACCCGCTCCTGGTTCGGCGCCTACCGCGTGGCCTCGTTGGAAGGCCACACCCTGACCTTGACCCTCCCCACCACGGCGGCCCGCGATTACGTGGACGGCGAGCTCCGCCCCGGCCTCGAGAAGGCCCTCCGGGACCGCCTCTCGCCCGACGCTCGCCTCCACGTCACCTGCCCCGCCGCAAGTCCCGCGGACCGAGGCGCCCACGAGGCAGAGTTCCGCGGCCGCCTCGCCGCCGGAGAGTTCGATCGCGCGGTCTCCACGTTCGAGTCCCTCCCCTACGAGGAGTACCGCAAGTGGGTCGGCCAGTCCCCCACCCACCCCGACGGCAACCGTTACCACCTCGGCCTCGACGGCGACCTCTTCGTCTACGTCGGCGGCAAGGATCCCGAACACCGCCACTTCCTACGCCGCCTGGAGCGTCACGATCGGTAGCGCGCAAGCCACGAAGTAGGCAGAGAGTAACTAAACATAATACTGGGGGTGCTTTCGTCGATGCCTTCTTCTTGTCCGCTGTTATGTCCTTCTGCTGCTCCCCCGGGATTCCCATTTCTGCGCGGTTGTGGGTATTATCCATATTTATTCCGGACAACTGTCCCGCTCCCCTAAACCCTAAACCCTTGCGAACCATGAGCCATAACTACGGCGCCTCTCGGGTAAGGACGATCGAGTCGTAGCGGTTTGCGCAGGGCAACCTGCACGCTCCTTGTTATGTGCGCTGTCTTCGCGAGACCGACGAACGACCACTCGTGCATGGACGCCCTCTGCTAACGAACCTACGCTCCACCGACGGCAAGTATTATGGGAGCGTATGAGCCACCTGCGCTGTCCGAGCTACACGTGCTCCTCGAGCACGGACCGACCTTCCCCGAGAGGCACCCAGAAGCCTCACTGAGCGCCTCGAACTGTCGCGGAATGGGACGGGATGCCAAATCGGCCACGGGCCCTTCTGAAGGCTCTCGAGCCTGTGCACCATACCATCCCGGCCCGCGTCTCAGCGTTCGTCTTCGATAACGCCGCTTGTTGCTAGCAACTTAGCAACGTAGCATCGAGGTGCTAGCAACGCTAGCCTGCTTGACTGCTTTCATGCTGCATAGCTATACTGCTAGCAATATGGCACAGACTACTATAGCGTTGACCAGCTTCAAGGGTGGGGTGGGGAAGAGCACCCTGGCGGTCAACCTCGCCGGGGCGCTGGCGCTGAACGCCCCCACAACGCTCGTCGACGAGGACCCCTTGCAGTCTTGCTACCAGTGGGCCAGGCGGGACGGGCGCCTCCCGATGCCGGTCCTGCTTCCCGGGGAAGCCCGAGGGGCGGATCTCGGTTCCTACAGGTACTTGCTGGTGGACACCGAAGGTCGACCTCGGATGGGGGAGCTTCGGGAGCTCATAGGATCCTCGCGTTGGACCCTCATCCCGTGCGGGACGAGCGGGCTCGAGATCGACGGCACGCTGCGCCTCGTTGCGGACCTGAGAAAGGCGGGCGTCGACCTGGACAAGGTAAAGGTAGTGGTCACCAAGGCGCCCCCGGTGGGGACCGTTGGTCAGCAGGCCCGCGATGCACTGCGGGAGGCGGGGATACCGGTCGCGAGCTCCATCGTGAGGAGCTACGTGGCCCACCAGAGGGCCGCCGAGCTCGGGGTCCTGGTCAAGGACGTCCCCGATCCCAGGGCCGCACGGGCTTGGGCCGACGTTCTAGAGCTGGCGATGGAGGTCGTCGGGTGAGCCAGTCGAGGGGCAGCAAGAAGAGGTTCGGCTACCTGGCCTCGGAGCCGCCATCCGAGGAGCGGGCAAAGCCCGCGGTGGGCCGAGGGGCAGAGAGCGGCCAGCGGGACGGCGGCCAGGGTCCAGCAGAGGATTTGAACGAAGGCGGGGGAGAGGGGAGAAGCGCCGCCCGGCAGAGGTCGAGGGCCCGCCGCAAGCCCACGGCGCAGCAGCTGACGAGCGTGCCCAAGGGCCAAGGTAGGATGAAACAGGAGAGATCTCAGCTCAACGTCCGCATCCCGACAGCCCTCAAGCGCCAGGCCTCGGCCAAGGCCGTACTCGAGGGTAGGGACATAGGCGAGGTCGTCGAAGACCTCCTGCGCCAATACGTCGAGCGGTAACCGCAGGACCGCGGACAACAACCTGCAAGCAACGTAGCAGACTCCTTCGCCCTTTCTTATGTATCGTATACGGTGTAGCGCTTCTTATGTTGTACATAAGAAGCGCTACACTGGTGGCCTTGGCGATCACAGCGAGCTTGTCCATACCCGGGTTGTCGATCCGGCCCTTGCGGAGGATGGTCACGTAGGAGCGGGTGACGACGCTCCCTGTGGCCCGCTCGAGCTCGATGCCGCTCCATTTGCCGCCGTCCTCGCGGCGATAAGTATCCAGGAGACGCTCGAACTTCCTGGCGACGTGGGACAAGTGCCAACCTCCAATTTCTTATACGTTCGTCTGATAAATTATACGACGATGCGGAGGTCGTCGACCCGATCCCGCAGGCCCGCGGATGGGTAGGCTCTGGCGGGAAGCTCGAACCGCTTCGTGCACGTAGGCGTGGCGGCGTGACTGGCGGACCGCTCACCGGCGACACTTCCGTCCCTCATGGTGCTCCCTTCACCGTCGTACGGCGAGGCGCCTAGGGGTAAAAGCCCCGGCAGCAGGGACGAGCTCCTTAACGAAATCCTTACCGCTACTTTACACATGCGCGCTTAGCAGCGCTCAAAGCGTGGGTATTTTGGAGGAATGTAGACTACAGAAAGGAAGTACCTTGAGCCACGCCCAGCAGATGCTCGAGACTCATCCGGACTCCGCCGCCGTGGATGCTTCCGCGCCGGTGGAGTGCACCGATGCCTGCTTCGACCGCGTCTAGAGCCGCGCGGCTTGTGCCGACGCCGGCCTGGTAGAAGGGCACCCCAAGCCGCTCTCGCGCCGCATGCGGCTCAACCTCGACCGCGCCGACGTGCGCGACGCTACGGGTGGGATCCTCTCCCGCCAGACGCGATTCGAGACGCGGGTGGCGAGGGCGGCTCTTCGGGCTTGGGCCCAAGCCCGTCGCCCGCGCGGGGACGAGCGCGAGCGCCACGGTCAGCATGGCACGCAGCGCTGGGGGTGTGCGCCGAGGCTTGCCGCCGCTTCGCAGGGCCCGCAACGGTATCCTCTCGGCCCTACCGGCTTAGGGTTCCGTGCGGGTTTCATGGTGGGTGGCGGGCGTCTCGGCCCTTATTCGCGTGCCAGCCTCGAGAAGACGCCGTCCGGGCGCGCCGGTGAGAATGCCCGGTTTGCGTGAACGTCCGGCGGGAGGGCGAGTCTAGGTCCGTGGAGGGAACGCTCACCGACCGCGGTCTCCTTCGGGCGGTTCTGGTCGCCTTCGCGCTCGTTATGGTCTATCGGTTCCTGGCGGCGGCCGCGACGATCGTCCTCTTGCTCGCTACGGGAGTGCTCCTGGCGGTGGCCCTCTCGGCGCCCGTGGAGGCGCTCCACCGGCGCAAGATGCCCAGGCCGGCGGCTGTTGCCCTTATGGTCGCATTGGCTCTAGCCTTTCGGGGCCTCGGCTCTTACCTGCTCTTGCCCGTGCTCGCCGGCCAGGCCTCGCAGCTAGCCGATTCCCTGCCCGACGCCTTAAGTCGGCTTGTCGAGCGTGCCCGGGAACTAGCTGGCCGGTTCGGGATCGAGATTGGCGGCGGGGGGATCTCGCCCTCGACCCTGGCGAGCGCCGCGCAAAAGGTCCTGGGAGGGGCGCTCGGTCTCTTCTCTACCCTGACCTCGTTTCTGGCCGGCCTCCTCGTGGTCATGCTTGTACCCGTCTACCTCGCGTCGTTGCCGGGGCCGGTGGTTAGATGGGTAGTGAGGCTCTTCGCCCCTGGCAAGAGGGACGAAGCCCACCGGATCCTATCCGAGGCACGCTCGAACCTCCTCGGCTGGCTCGTCGGCCGCCTCGCCTCCATGGCGATCGTCGGGGTGCTCTCGACGGTCGCCCTCTACCTTATAGGCAACCCGGGGGCGCTCTTTCTAGGCCTGTTCTCGGGGCTCGTCTCCTTCGTTCCACTGCTCGGCTCCGTAGCCGGGGCGATACCACCGCTGCTTCTGGCACTCGCCGGCGATCCGCTTAACGCCTTGTGGGTGGTGCTCGCCTACGTGGCCATCCAGCAGATCGAGAGCAACCTCCTCACGCCCGTCGTGATGGAGCGGACCGTCTCGCTGCACCCGGCGGTGGTGATAGCGTTCGTGACGGTAGCCGGGGCGGCCTCCACGGCCGGGCGCTCGCGCCCGATCAGGGCGAGTAGTTCGGAGGAGGACGCCCACCTGTTCTCCTCCCAGATCAGCTTGAGCGCGAAACCACGACTGTCCAACAATCGGATGAGGGCCGGCAGGTCCTCGAAGGCGACGATAGCATCGAAGTCCTTGTGCGGGCGGGTCTGCCTACCAAGGAGCGCGTCGATGCCCCAGCCACCATCCACCCAGACCCGGACCCCCTCTGTCCGTAGGGCCGAATAGAGCTCGATGACGTCTTCGGCCGTCGCCCGTGTCAAGTGGCCTCCTCGCTTCTACGGGATCAGCAGGCCCCACCCGTCCAGGGTGCGGCTTTGACCGTGCTCATCCCCCGCGCATCCTACGCTATTCAGCGGAGTGCGTGGAAGGATGATTCTCCGAAGTTCGTACACACGGAGTTCTCGGAAGTCGTGAGCGTGCCGAAAAGATTGCTAACGGTTCGCCTAACCCCCGGCGCCCCCGCGCCTCAGGAAGACGATCCTGCTCGGTGTCACGCGAAGCTCCACCCTCTCGGTGCTGTTCCAACGCTTCTGCCAGCGCTGGTCGGAGCCGATGTCCGGGTCGAACCACACCCCGGGACCTTCCGGGTCGGGCACCCCTTCGTAGGAAGAAAAGTCCTGCGGGTCGTACAGCGTCGAGGTCCTCGCCTCGCGGCGGTAGATGGCGTTGCGCGAGCGAAACGATTGCACCGACCTCGGGCTCGTCCCTAGGGCGCTTGCGATCCACTCGTCGCTCCTGTCCTGGTCGACCCAACGGCGGATGTCGTCCGCGAACTTCCTGAGCGAAACCCTCTGGTTTATCCCCACGCGCGCCACCGCCTCCCTATCTTGGGGGTAGCCGGTTGCGCCACTGGCTCCACTCGTCCCATTAGGTGCCCAAGGTGCGGGACGGGCTTCAAGGCCTCTACCGTGTTTCTTTCCCTAGTAACGTACTAGCATAAGGCTGTGCGCGTGAGGGCGCAACCTCCGTGGCATCCCCTAGAGGAAAGTGCTCTCCTATTAACGGGGATGCGTGGAAGGGCAGTTCTGCGAACTTCGCCCAAACGGCGTTCTGAGAAGTTCGTTCCTGCTACACCCAGCGGCGCACCTGCTCCTTGTAGGCTAGGTACTCCTCCCCGAAGGCGCGTTCGAGGTAGCGCTCCTCGCGCCCTATCACCTCGCGCCCGATCACCATAACCACCAAGGGCAAGAAGAGGATGGTCCACAAAGAGTTACGAAGAAGGGCTATCCCGGCGTAGATCATCGCCAAGGCCAGATAGCTCGGGTTACGGCTGTAGCGGAACGGCCCTTCGATGGTAAGCCTCGGCACGGGCTTGTCGGTGCGTATGGGCACCTCGGCGTCGCGGATGGTCTTCAGGAACCACCCGTTGAGTACCAACCCGCCGCCCAAGAGCGGCCACCCCAGGGCCCGTCTCGCGCCGCGTGGCAAGAAGGGAACGTGTCTCCTCCTGTCGAGCAGCGACCCCAAGAGAAGGGGTGCCACGTAGATCAGGGGCGGTGGCACGTTGACACCGGGGTTGTCCCGCTCGTCGGTCATGCGATCTCCTCTGCCTTACGACTCCTTCGAACATCCTACGCTATTCGGCGGAGTGCGTGGAAGGGGTATTCTCAGAAGTTCGGCGGGTTGCTAGCTACGCCGAACTCAGCCGCAAGCGCCCTCTGCTTCAGATTCACGATCCCTTTCCTCGCCAACACTCCCGGTGAAGGCCAGTTTAGCCCTGTGAGAAAATCGGCGTCCCGAAGCCCCCCGATTTCCGGTAGCTATTGGTCCGGCTGCGTGGAGGGGGCTGGCCTGCCGAAAAACCCCTCGGTGGCCGCTCGTGAGCTCAAATCGGCCCACAAACGCCGGGACCGGAGCCTCCTCAGTCCCCATGCACCCGAAAACGCGCTTGGGCTGAGGTTTTCGGCAGGCTGGGGCGTTCCGAGAGGGGGTAGCAAGAAGGCTGCAGTGGGAGTACCCGGAGGGCGCAAACGTGGTGGCCGAATATTGGCTGGAGACGGAAGCGCCGA
>C688J35102_120989620_pt1 | contig 12199 bp, 8 predicted proteins | sample HopSoiMetagenom2_FD_35102 | JGI IMG/M metagenome (IMG submission 35102)
CCCCGCCTGTGCCGTCTTGCGGCGGCCGGCGCGTTTCGGCGCCGCCGCCTGCTTGCGCGGGCGCCCGCCCTTCTTCCCGTTCTCGCGCGCGGCCGCGGCCTTCGCCTCGCTCTTCGCGCCGCCCAGCCACTTCGCGTACCACGCCTTCACGTTCAGCAGGTGCAGGAGGAGCCCGGGCACAACGATACCGGCGTCGATTTCGTCCCAGAGGAGCACTCGTCCTCCGAAGTCGACTTCCACCTTCGCAAGCTGCTCGGGCGTCGCATCCGCCAGCTCCCAGTAAGGGTCTTCCGGGGGCGGAAAGCCGAAGACGCAGCCGTTCTTGAGCTCGAACATGACCACGCCGCGTTCGGCATCGTACCAGGCCTTGACCGCACGTGGCTCGATCCTGTCTTCGTATTCGGTCAGCGCATGCGCAGCCGCAATCTGAGCATCGAGATCGTAAACGACTTCGTCATCTCGGCCAGTGGACATGTCAGGACTCCTCCGGTAAACGCGTCTTGGCCCACGCCGTAAGCAACTCGTCACGGTGAGCACGAACGAGCGTCAGCGCCGTGGCGATCTGCGGCTTTTTCATCCCTTTGATACTGCGAACCAGATCCTGCTCGATCAAAACGATGGCTTCCGCACCTGCGTTCCGGACGTGCACGTGTGGAGGATCGTGATCTCCGGGATAGATGCTGAACGAGAATCCCCCGACTCTGAGCACCGTAGGCATAGGAAGTATATCCGAACAGTTGGGTTTGTCAACCGGGAGGCGCGGCTTTCCCGGCGGAGTGGACCCCACCAATACCGTTCGTAAACAAGGTGCCCATCAAGACACGATTCGGAGCTATCTCTTTGTGCCAGCGCGGGTAACAGGTCGTTGACCTGGATGGAGTTGAGAAATGGACGAATATGAATGAATCCTAGCGGTACCCCGCCGCCTGCAGCGCGAAGAGCTCGGCGTAGCGGCCGCCGAGCGCCACCAGCTCGTCGTGCGTGCCCTGCTCCACCACGCGGCCGTGCTCCAGCACCACGATGCGGTCGGCCATGCGCACGGTGGAGAAGCGGTGCGAGATGAGGATGGCGATCCTCCCCTCCGTCAGCTCGGTGAAGCGGCGGAAGACCTCGTACTCGGCCCGGGCGTCGAGCGCGGCGGTGGGCTCGTCGAGGATCAGCAGCTGCGCGTCGCGCATGTAGGCGCGGGCGAGCGCCACCTTCTGCCACTGGCCGCCGGAGAGGTCCACGCCGCCCTCGAAGCGGCGCCCCAGCATGGTCCCGTAGCGCTGCGGCAGCTCCTCGATCACCCCCGCCGCCAGCGACCGCCGCGCCGCCTCCTCGATCCCCGCGCGCACCGCCCCCGTGTCCGCCGCCAGCGCGCCGATGCGGCCGACGGCGATGTTCTCCTCGGCCACCATGTCGTAGCGCACGAAGTCCTGGAAGATCACCCCGGACTGGTCGTGCAGCTCGGCCGGGTCGTAGGCGGAGAGCGGCACGCCGTCGAGCAGCACCTCGCCCCGGTCGGGGTCGTAGAGCCGGGTGAACAGCTTGGTGAGCGTGGTCTTGCCCGCGCCGTTCTCGCCCACCAGCGCCAGCCGCTCGCCCGGCGCCACCCGGAAGCTCACCCCCCGCAGCACCCAGCGCGGATCGTCGTCGGAGAGGACCTCTTCCACGGCCGTCGTTTCGCCCTCGCCGTCCTGCGCGAAGGCGTCGCCGGTGGGCGCGGCGGCCTCGGGGTAGCGGAACCAGACGTCGCGGAACTCGAAGCCCTGGCGGATGGGGCGGGGGAAGGGCACCGGGTGGGCCGGCCGGCCGATCTCCGGCGCCATGCGGAAGAAGATGAAGAGGTCGTCGAGGTAGAGCGCCTGCTCGTAGAGGTCGCTGAAGGAGAGGAGCATCCGCTGGATCACGTCGCGCGAGCGCGAGAAGCTCCCCGCCAGCAGCGTCAGGTCGCCCACGGTGATCGTCCGCTGCACCGCGCGCACCACGATGGCCGCGTACGCCGCGTAGTAGCCGAGGGTGGAGACCAGCGAGAGCCCCGTGCTGGCCAGGTTGCGGCGGACGGCCAGGCGCTTGTTGGCGGCGTAGAAGCGGTCCGCCAGCTCGCGGTACTGCTCGATCAGCCAGCCGGAGAGGCCGAAGAGCTTCACCTCCTTGGCCGTCTTGTCGGTGGCGGCGACGAAGCGGTAGTAGTCGAGCTTGCGTCGCTCCGGCGTCCACTGGTAGAGCAGCGAGTAGCCGAGCGCGGCGTAGTGCGTCTCCCCCAGGAAGCTGGGGATCACCGCCACCACCAGCAGCCCGAAGAGGAGCGGGGAGAAGGCCAGCAGCGTGCCCGTGAGGGTGAGCAGCGTGAGCGCGTCCTGCGCGAGCCCCAGGAGCTGGCTGAGCAGGGCGATGCGCCCCACCGTCTGCCGGCGCGCGCGCTCCAGCCGGTCGTAGAAGCCCGGGTCCTCGAAGTGCTGCAGGTCGAGCGCCGCGGCGTGCTCCATCAGGCGCACGCTCAGGCGGTTGCTGAACAGGTCTCCGAGGAGCGACTCGAGCAGCGACCCGGTGCGCGCCGCCGCCTCGCCCACCGCCACGATGGCGAGCTCGGTGAGCAGGAGCGTGACGATGCGGCGCCAGTGGGGCTCGCCGGTGCGCGTGGCGGTGACCACCGCGTCGATGATCAGCTTGCCGATCCAGAGGGTGGCGACCGGGACGAAGGCGCGCAGCAGCCGCAGCGCGCAGATCCCCGCCACCATCCCCCGGTGGGTGCCCCACACCATGCGCAGGAAGGGCGGCAGGTTGCGCATGGCGCGCAGCCGCTCGCCCCAGGAGGGCGGCTTCTCCGCGGGCGAGCGGGCGCGGCGCCCGACGTGCTGACGTGCCTCGGCCATGTGGGGGAGAGTAACATCTCAAATCAGAAACAGCATCTCTCACAGAGGTCACGGGGGGCGCAGAGGAAAAACGGCATTGTTCCTCCGTGTCCCCTGCGACCTCTGTGAGAGCCATTCAGTTTCGGCGTCCGACGAATGCACGATCGATTGTAGAAACCCGTATGAGACGATCTGTTGCCGTTCCTTCGGTCTACAGGCTCAGCCAGTAGTTGAACTTGATCAGCAGCACGTTGGTGCTCGGCGCCTCGCGCCCGTCCAGCAGCCGGCCGAAGTCGCGCCCGAAGCGGAAGGCGCCGTTGGGCTCCACGTTCTCGCGCCCCTGGCTCCACACCACGAAGACCGTCGACCCCGGCCGGTACTCCCAGCGCAGCACCGCGTTGGAGCGCAGCGCCTTGTAGTTGAAGTCCGGCCTCCCGAACCGGAAGTCGGCCCTGCCGTCTCCGTTTCGATCGACGGAATAGACGCCGCCGTCCAGCGAGAGCGCGTCGCCGAAGCGGGAGAAGCGGTCGTCGAAGTGCTTGGCGCGCGGGTCGCTCACCTCCTTCAGGCCGCCGTAGTCGCCCGCGGCCACGAAGGGCTGGGCGTAGAAGTCCAGCGTGAGCCTGGGGGTGAAGGCGTAGCTCATCCGCGTGGCGAGCGACACCGAGGCCTGGCGGATGTCGGCGAACACGTAGTGGGGCTCCCCGGCGGAGTCCACCGGCGCGGCCACGAAGATCCAGGGGTCGCGCCCCCAGGTCACGCTCGGCCCCGCGGCCAGGCGCAGCCGGGCGCCCGCGCGCAGGGTGAGGTCGGTGCCCACCGTCCAGCTCTTCCCCACCGTGCTCCACTCGTTGTAGCCGTCGAACCAGAGGTCGCCGGCAATGCGCTTGCGGCCGTCGCTCTCGATCCCCGCGTTGTAGTGCGTGTAGGCGGGGCCGATGAAGGCGGGGCCGCCGCGCAGGATGTCGGCGCGCAGCGCGGGGAACTCGGTGTCGCTCCCCCACCAGCCGCCCCAGTTGTTCTTCAGCGTCCAGCCGCCGTTGACGTTGATCCCCGTGGTCAGGTGCTCGCCGCCGAAGTTGTAGCCGTTCCAGGCGTTGAAGTTCGCGTTCCAGCGGCGGAAGACCTTCCCCGGGTCGAAGTGGTTCCAGCCGACCCACATCCCCTGCAGCACCCAGTCGGTGGAGCGCTGGAAGCCCATGTCGTTCATCTCCAGCCCCGGCGAGCGGGCGTGGCCGTACAGGCCGCCGCGCAGGTGCCCGCCCCCCGTCTTCTCCACCTGCAGGTCCGCCAGCCATCCGGTGAGCGAGGTGCGGGTGGGGTCGAACTCCACGTGGCCCGCGTCGGGGCGCTGGAAGTAGTGGCCGGGGCCGAGCTGGATGCGGCTGATGGCGTCGGTGCTCCCCGCCACGTGGCTCCCCAGCACCGCGGCGGTGAGCTCGTAGTTCCCCTTCCCGAAGCGGTGCCGCGCGTCGAGCCCGGCGGTCACGGCGTCGTGGGTGAGGATGGAGAGCCGCGGGTCGCTCTCGTCGAGCGCGCGGTGCATGGAGGTCACGATGCCGCCGACGGCGCTGCGCCCGCCGTTGAAGTCCTTGATGGCGCGGGCCACCAGGTAGTTGGTGGCCGGCTCCACGGTGGCGCTGCGGTCCACCCCCGCCATGTCCACGTAGCGCGTCTCCTCGCGCGCGGTGAGGGCGTCGAGCAGCCCGAGCGACCAGCCGCCGGCCGTCTTCCCGCTCACCTTGGCGGCGCCCAGGATGGTGGTGTTCTCCGGCCGGTCGGCGAAGCGCGCGTCGGGGTCGCCGGCCTGCGGCGCGCGCCCCAGCCGCCGCGAGTAGAAGGGCTGGTCGTTGCCGAAGCCGCCGCTGCGCACCCAGTAGGGGAAGTTGGCGCGGAAGCGGAAGATGTCGGCGCCCTCGGTGAAGAAGGGCCGCCGCTCGTCGAAGAAGGTCTCGAAGGCGGTGAGGTTCACCTGGCTGGGGTCGGCCTCGACCTGCCCGAAGTCGGGGTTGATGGTGGCGGTGAGGGTGAGGTTGCTGGTGAGGCCGTACTTGACGTCGCCCCCCACGCCGCCCGCGCCCTGGTTGCGGGCGTAGAAGGGGTCGCCCGGGCGGTCGGGGGCGCGGGTCATCCGCGCCAGGGTGTAGGGGAGCACCTCCAGCCGGCGCGCGGACCGGAGCCCGGTGATGCCGCCCAGCTCGCCGAACTGCGAGACGAAGCCGTTGCGGTCGGGGCGCACCACCGACCAGTCGTCGGTCTCGCTGCGCCGCGCGATCTCGCGCGAGACCTGCAGCCCCCACACCTGGCTCCCCTGCCCCGACGCGGCGCTGCTGAAGCGCAGCTGCGAGAGGGGGATGCGGAGCTCCGCCGACCAGCCGGCGCTGTCCACCCGGGTGGCGGACTCCCACACCGCGTCCCATCCCACGTCTTCGTTGTTGTCGTTGGAGTGGAAGACGTCCTTCTGCACCCCGGCGGGGTTCACCGTGAAGCGGAAGGCGGTGCGCTTGTCGTTGTAGCTGTCCAGGATCACGTGGATCCAGTCGGTGCTCACCCCGGCCATGTCGCGCCGCCCCACCGGCGCCGCCAGCGAGTCCGGGTGCGGGTCGAAGGCGCGCACCGCCACCCAGATCGCCGCGTCGTCGTAGACGATGCGCGCCTCGGTGCGCAGGGTGGCCGGGGCGCCGGGGTTGGGCTGGCGCTGCACGAAGTCGGAGATGGGCTGCGCCTGGGCCCAGGCGGCGTCGTCGAGCACGCCGTCGAGCCTGGGCGCCGCGCCGGTGTAGCGCACCGCGCCGGCCATGCGGCGGGCCTCGGGCGCCGCCGCGGGGCGCGCGGCCGGCTGCGACTGCGCGCCGGCCCGCGCGGCGAGAAGGACGAAGACGGCAAGCGCGGGGAGGAGAATTCTCGACCGCATGATCCGGATCTCCAGCTCTGGTGAAGGTGGCGCCGAGGGGAAGGCCGTGCGGGTTGGATACATGACCGCCCCGAATGGTTGGGCGGTACCGGCCCCCGCGGCACGATGCGCGTGTAGGATGTTAATTTTTTAGCAGCCAGGGGCCAGTTAAAGTACCGTTAGATTTTTAGCACCCATGGACGGGCAGGCGCGCCGCCGCCGCATCCCCGGGATGCGGCGGCGGCGCGTGCATCACGCGGCGACGCGGGGGCGGCCCCGGCTCAGAACAACGGAACCACGTCGAGCGTCACGGGGAGGTAGCACGGCGGGATCGTGGCCGCCGTGGCGCCGGTGGCCACGATCTCGAGCGTTCCGAAGTACGGCTGCTCCGCGAGGCCCGTGGGGTCGACCGTCACCGTGAAGATCCCCGTGGTGGTCGGATCGGTAGGGCTCACCCCGAGCCACCCCCCGCCCGCCGGCTCCGCGACCGACGCCTGGAGCGGAACGCCGGGGTCGGCGCCGGCGAGGATCACCTGCGCGGGCGGAGCCAGGGTGCCGTGGTGGTGCAGGAAGTAGAGCGAGCTGGGGCCGGCCATGAGGGTTCCCACGAAGAACCCGGTGTCGTTCACCGGCGAGGCGGTGAGGCCGGGCGCCAGGCTGGGGGCGGCGGCGTCGCGCCCGGTAAGCGGCGCCGTGGCCCCGAGCGGCGCCAGGATCAGGTCGCGCACGGTGGTGATGATCGAGGTGTGATCGAAGGGCGGACCCCCGGCGGGGGCGCGGAAGAGGGTGCCTTGCGGCACCATCGGCGAGGCCACGATGGTTGGCACGCGCCCCCCGAAGACGGTGTAGTTGAACCCGTTCGCCGCCGGGTCGTCGTCGAACCGGGCTGCCGGAACGGCGCCGCCCGGCGGCGCCGCGTAGGGCGGCGCCACCCCGTCCCACACGCCGCCGTGCTCGTCGTAGGTGACGATGAGCAGCGTCGTCTCCCAGAGCCCGCTGCCCCGGAGCAGGTTGTACACCTCCATGAGCAGCAGCTCGCCCGTGGTCGCGTCGATCGGAACGTGGTTGCCCAGGAGGTTCCCCAGCGGCGTCCACGCCGAGCCGGGGTGGTTGCTGTTCGGGGGCAGCGGATTCTGCGCGTAGTTGTCGAAGTAGCGCGGCTCGATCCACGAGAACGGCGGGAGCGTGCCGTTCTTCACGTCGTCCACGAACGACGATGCCACCGGCGAGCTGCCGAGCTGCGTGGGCGTCTGCGAGCCCCAGTCCGAATCGTCGTACGTGCCCACGTTCCGGCCGGCACCCGCCGCCACTGCCGCACGGACGTACTGCAGCGTGTCGTAGGCGATCGAGTAGTCGTGGAAGTAGACCTTCCAGTGCGGCCCCGTGACCCCGGCGCCCCACGGCGCCTCGTCCAGCTGCGAGAGGATGCTCGGCAGCTCCGCGATGGAGACCAGCTGCGGGGGGATCTTCGTGTCGAAGTACTGCGCGTCGTCGATGAAGCTGTATGCGCCGGACGGGCCGGACGGGCCGGTGACGGCCGGCGCCGCCGAGAGCGCGAACGAGCGGTTGACATACGTCTGCGAGGGTACCGAGCCGAACCACTCGTCCGACAGGCCGTAGTTGCGGGCCAGGAACGCGCTCACGGGGAGCTGGGCCGGGGTGAGGTAGTTCATCACGTCCGGGTAGTTGTACGCGGGCGGTGGAGTCTGCAGCGCGAACATCAGGTTCGCCGTGCCGCCGAGCTGGGAGTAGTTCAGCACGTACCCCTGGCACGCGCTCGGCCCCGTGGGCGAGTACCCCGACCACGGCGGCGAAAGCGGGACCGACTGCAGCCCGAGGAGCTGCTGGGACATGTCGCAAAAGAACTCCCCCGGGTCCACCAGCGGGATCGTCGTGGGCGAGTAGGTGGGCCCGGCGGCACCGACCGACGTGGGCCCCGTCTGGTTGTGCGCGAAGACCGGTCCGCTGCCGTCGAGGCCGGGGTTCGACGCGGTGGCCGAAATGCCCGCGAGCGCGGCCTGTCCGGTAGGGGCGGTCTGGTAGGGAGGCAGGTTGTCCGGGCCGTACAGACCGCCGAGCACGTTGTCGAACGAGCGGTTCTCCAGCATCAGCACCACGATGTTTTGGATCGACATTGTCCAGTTCCTTTTCTGGGTGATTTCGTGAAAGACCCGCACGCGGCCCGTCTTCCTGCTCACCTCCATCGTCAGGGGAAACCGGGCGTCGCGGATGACGGTGCCCGCCCACGGAATCGTCGCCTCTGGACCTTCGTCTCATGAACACGGGTCGTCTGCTTCGCTACGGCACCTCCGGTTCCTCCGGCGTCCAGGGAGGTGAGCGTTGCGTCCGCTCGTCGAGAACCTCTTTCCAGGCGCGCGGTGCACGTGAGCACGAGGACCGGCGGACAGGCCGGTCAGCTCACGGCCAGGACGGGGCCTTCGTGCCCGACCACGGCCACCGGGCGCGGAAGGGTGTAGTAGGCCAGCGCGTCGCGCAGGACCTCGGCGTTGGCTACCAGGTGCGAAGCGGAGGTGCGGTAGTTCGTCAGGTTGAGGTGGTGCGCGCGGGAGAAGGTGTTCCGGCCGTGGTACTCGTAGAGGTAGAGGTGGCCGGCGCCGCCGAGATGCGCGACGGGCACGGCCGCGTGGACCTGCTCCAGCAGCACGGAGTCCTCGCCCTGGCGCGCGAACGGGCCGCTCTCTGGGTACCGGAAGCGCGGGTCCGCGAACATCATCAGCGTGCCGGGGAAGAGGCGGGCGGTCCCCTGGCCGCCGCCGAGGGTCCAGTCGATCCAGCAGAGCGTGCGCTGGTCCGCCATCAGGTGGAGGTGGTCGGTCATGAACGACGCGCGGGCGCCGCGCGCGAGCATGTCGCCGAGCTGCACCCGGAGCCGGTCGGGGTGGCTGCAGTCGTCGTCGTCCCACTGGCAGACGATGTCGCCGCGCGCCTCGGTGAGCGAGAGGTTGCGCAGCGCGCCCAGGCTCTGGCCCGCCGGCGCGTGGACGAAGCGCACGCCCGCGATGCCGGCCACTTCCACGTGGCGCTCCAGGGCGTCGGAGAAGCGCGCCGTTCCGTCGGTGACGATCACCAGCTCGCGGTTGGGATGGCTCTGGTCCGCGTACGACTGGATGGCCCGCTTGGCCAGCGACAGGCGGTCGAGCGTCACCATCACGCAGCTGATCACGGGCTGCACGGCGGCGGCCGCCGCCGGCCCCACCGCGCGGACGCGGGGCCGCGGCCCGTCGCCCCGGATGGTGATCGGGACGTCGAGAAAGTGCGTCGCCCCGAACCCGGCGCACCGCCAGCTCTCGTCCAGGGAGCCGCGCCAGGCGTCGGCGCGCACGGCCACCGCCGAGCTGCCCGCGAGAGCCGGGCCCCGCGCGCGGAAGTCCGCCTCACCCGCGGCCGGCTCGGCGTGGCCCAGCGAGCCCACGGGGGAGCGGAACTGGCCGTACGCCACCAGGCAGCCCGGGTCCGCGAACGCCGCGCGGATCCGGCGCAGCGCCCCGGCGTCGGCCAGGCGGTCTCGCGCGGAGAGCGGCAGCACCACCACGCCGGGGTCGGCGACGCCGCCCAGCTGTTCGGCGATGCGCGCTTCGACCCCCTTCGCGGCGTCGTGCCGGACCCGCGTCACCCGGGGATCGTCCGGGATGCGGACGCCCGGGTCGCGCGCGGACCCGTCGTCGATGAAGCACGCGTCCCATTCCGCGAGGTCCTGCTGCATCAGGCTGTCGACGCAGTCGTCGAGCTCCGGCCCGGCGTCGCGGAACGCGACCACCACGCGCACGCGCCCCGGGTCGCGCGGAGGCCCTTCGCCCTTGGGCACGAGCGCGTCCACGCTGAAACGGCGGTTCGCGACGACCTGGTCGATGGCGTGCGCCGGCAGGAGGCCGCCGCGCAGCACCGCGTTCGCGGCCGCGATCGCGTTCGCGTACTCGCCGGCGTAGTGCGCGGACACGGCGTATTCGGCGGCGATCTGGAACTCGTACAGCGGGCGCTCCACGAAGAGCCGGTTCGCCGCCGGCGCGGGGATGGCCGCGGCCCGCGCGAGGAAGAGGTGCGCCGTCTGGTACTCGCGCCTGGCCGTGTAATGCATCCCGATGCGGTAGAGCGGACCGGCGCGGTCGGGAAGGAACTGGTGGGCGGCCAGGTACGACTCCAGCGTCTCCGGCCACGGCGCCTGCATTCGCTCCTGGAGCTGCGCGACCTGGTACAGCGAGTACCAGACCTCTTCGTTCCACCCGCCCATCGCCACGCGCTTCCGGTACCAGCGGAGCGCCAGCTCGAAGTCGCTGGCGTCGCGGTAGCTCTGCGCGAGGTAGAACACGTAGCGGGTGTTGTCGGGCTCCTGCAGCAGGGCCCGCTCGAGCTCCAGCGCGTCGCGCCGGTAGGTGAGCGGATCGCGCGCGCGGGCGCCGTCGTGCCGCGGCACCAGGGTCAGGCCGGCCAGGCCCGCCTCGCGCGCGACCCCGGGGGCAGCCACGTGCTCGTGCAGCACGCCTTCGTACCGCCAGTCGATGCCGTCGCGCAGGAACTGGCGGCGCGTGTAGGAGCAGCCCGAGTAGCGCACCATCACCGAGTAGACGTCGCCGGTGAGCGCGGGCATGGCGAAGCCGGCGTCGATCTCGAGCACCTCGTCGGCGTCGATCAGGACGATGTAGTCGGCACGCCCCCGCGCCAGCTCCAGCGCCTCGGTGCGGTTGTGCGCGAAGTCCACCCACGGCCGCTCGTGCAGCTCGCCGGGGAGATCCTTCAGCGCCTCGCGGACGATGTCCTGCGTGCCGTCGGTGGACCCGGTGTCGACGATCACCCAGCAGTCGATGAGCGGGCGCATCGAGTCCAGGCACCGGCGGATCACCGGCGCCTCGTCTTTCACGATCATGTTCAGGCAGAAGGTCTGGCTGCGCGCTCCGGGGGCTGGATGGCTCATTTTGCGGGAAGGGGAACCAGGGGGGAATGATGGAAGCGGGAATCAAGGCGAGTCCTTCGATCGCGCGCCTGCAAACGATTGCTTTGCGTTCCAGTGCCCACGGACACGAGGTTGGGCTTTGTCGCCGGGATCGTCAGTGCTTTCGGTGTGTTTCATCAAGGTGTTCCCGACAAGGGTAAGCGACGCCGACCGGATACGCAATTACCGCGTAAAAGTGCAGCCGCTCGGCGCGAGACCGCGGTCGCGGACCCGCTGATCGGCGAGGTCGTGGCGAGGGTGGAGGCCGGGTGCGGGAGAATGCCGGCATGACTGCTACGCTGTGCCACTTGCCCGCGGAGGCGGACGCGACGATTTTTGTCCGTGCCGGGCGAGGGTGTGGAGTGGACGACGTGGGTGGCTCGCCGGCCGCAGTGGCATCATCCGAAAACCGACCCGCGCACCTGGAGTCCCCCCCATGCTCGCCCTCCTCGCACTCGTCTCCATCGCCGCCGGACTGGTCATGGTGCTCACCGACGACCGCATCGGCCGGCGCGCGCCGCGCGGCCCCGAGGCGGGCGCCGCGATGGCCCGCATCCTCGGCCTGATCCTGCTGGTGGGCGGCGGCCTCGCCTTCCTCAGCTGGTCCCGCTAGGCAGCTTCCGCGCGTACCGCGCGCCCGTCCGCTCGTACCCCAGCCGCTCGTAGAAGCGATGCGCGCCCTCGCGGTGCAGCGCCGTGGTCAGGTGCAGCTGCCCGGCGCCGTGCTCGCGCGCCCACCGCTCGGCCGCGGCCACCAGCGCGGCACCCGCCCCCGTCCCGCGCTCCCCCGGCTCCACCACCAGCGACAGGAGCCGCGCGTACGGCGGATCGTACACGTACGAGAGGCCGTGCATCACCCCCGCGAACCCGATTACCCTGCCGCCGCGCTCGGCCACGTAGGTCTCGTAGTCGTTACGGCCGTGGATCCGGTCGAAGCGCTCGCGCATCGCCTCCGGCGTGGTTGGGTACCCCAGGTGTGTGGCCAGCCCGGCGAGCGCGGCGACGTCGCCGGGGACGGCGGTGCGGATCAGGACGGGGGATGCGGTCGGGTCCATGCGGCACGGTCCGGCGGGCGGGGGATGGACGACGGGAGGAAGATGCTCTCCACCGCCGCCCCGGGAAACCTTCGCGGAGGGGAATGATGCTTGCCGCACCGCCCGAACCCCTGGACGGGAACGCTCGAACGGAGGGAAGACGATGGGCGGCAGGAAGATGGAAGGCGACGAGGCGCAGCAGCAGGCCGCGGCGCGCGAGGCGCGGGCGCAGGGGAAGCGACCCAGCGAGATGGGGGCGACCACCGGCGCGAGCAAACAGCACACCGACGCGAAGCCGGGGATGAGCCACCAGCAGCGGCTCGACCTCAAGCGCGAGGGGAAGGCCGACCAGGACGACGCCCCCGAAGCGCGCCCCGGCAGCCGCGACCCCGACACGCTCGACCACGAACGCCACCCCCGCGGCTGACGCGGGTACGGTTGGCACGGAAGCGGGCCGGGAGAGACGATCTCCCGGCCCGCTTCCGCA
>C688J35102_120989618_pt1 | contig 12187 bp, 7 predicted proteins | sample HopSoiMetagenom2_FD_35102 | JGI IMG/M metagenome (IMG submission 35102)
TGGTCTCGTTCACCTCGCGGTCGTGCACGTTCGGTCTCAGCACGACAAGACCATAGGCTTGCGCTGCAGCTTCAGACGCAAGGACCGCCTTCGCCGGGTCGTCGAGAGACTGTGCAGCGACCGAAGTGCTCGGCGCCTCCTGGGTATCGAGCCCGAGCGAGCGCAAAGTCTCCGTGCATTGCTTGATCGCCATCGGATGGCTCACTGCCGTGCGCACTTGATCCATGCTCGAACCGGGCAACCCCAGCAGGTGGATGCGGATCGGCAATTTGTGCTCGGCAAGAACGGTGAGAGACGTCTCACCGAGCAGTGCCTCCACCTCGCTGACGCCCCCGGCATTGTTGTTTTCAAGCGGCAGGATTCCATATTCGATTTCGCCGCGCTCAACCGTGCGGACCACGTCCGCGAACGTCGGTAGCCCAACCGGCTCCTCCTCCGGAAGGAAGCGCAGGCAGGCCTCGTGGCTGAACGCCCCAGGGACTCCGTGATAGGCGACGCTCATTGGATCGCCGCGCCGATCGAACGCATCAGCGCGACGAAATCGGGAAAGCTGGTCGCAATCATGTCCGCGCTGTCGACGGTCACTGGCTTGCGCGCAGCCAATCCCATAACGAGGAAACTCATTGCGATCCGGTGATCGTGGTGGGCGCGGATTACGGTGCCACCGGGCGGCGTATCGCCAAGACCCTCGACGACAAGGCTGTCGCCTTCCTCGCGCGCCTCCACGCCGCAGGCACGCAGGCCGGTCACGGCGGCCGCGAGCCGGTTGCTCTCCTTCACCCGCAGCTCGGCGAGACCATGCATAACCGTCCGCCCATTGGCGAAAGCCGCGGCCACAGCTAGGATCGGATATTCATCGATCATCGACGGCGCGCGATCGGCGGGCACTTCGACACCGCTCAGCCTTGATCCGGCGACCGTCAAGTCGGCGACCGGCTCCCCGCCTTCGACGCGCTCACTTTCCATGCGCAGATCCGCTCCCATTTCGAGGAGCGTCTTGAATATGCCCGTGCGAAGCGGGTTCACCATGACCTTGCGGATCGTCACGCGTGAACCGGGCATAAGGAGTGCTGCAACGACCGGAAAGGCCGCCGAGGACGGGTCGCCGGGGATCAGCACCTCCGTCCCTTGGAGCGCGCGCCATTCACCGAGGCGGATGCGTCCGCCTTCGCTTTCGACCTCGCACCCGAACGCCCGGAGCATATTCTCGCTATGGTCGCGGCTGCGCGCGGGCTCGATCACTTCGACAGGCCCGGATGCGCGGAGACCCGCGAAAAGGATCGCAGATTTGACCTGGGCCGACGCCTTCTTGTTGACGAGGCTTAGGCCATGAAGATTGCCGCCGTGGATGGTCACCGGCAGCGAGCTGCCGTCGGCCCGCGCGCCCATGGCCCGGAGCGGCGTCAGCACCCGCTCCATCGGACGGCTGCTCAGGGACGCATCGCCCACAAAGGTTGCGCGGATCGGGAATCCGGCGGCGGCACCCATCAGCAGTCTCGCCCCTGTGCCGCTGTTGCCGCAATCGACGGGGGCCGTAGGGCTTTGCCACTCGGCGCCGCGCACCCGCCATTCACCCGGACCGAGCCGCTCAACCTCGGCGCCGAACGCACGCACCGCCTTTGCGGTATGAAGGACGTCGTCGCCTTCGAGCAGACCGCGGATGCGCGTCTCGCCAGTTGCGAGGCCGCCGAGGATCAGCGCTCGGTGCGACATCGACTTGTCCCCCGGCACTTCGATCTCGCCACTGAGCGCATTGGACGGAGAGCCGGTGAGGAGCGCCTCCGGCACAGCCGCGATGACCGCGCTCATGCTGCGTCGGCGCGGCGTAGTGCCCGGTCCGTGAGCTGGGAGGCGATCGCCTGGGCGACGTCGAGCGCCTGCCGCTCGTTCAGGCGCGGGTCGCAGTGCGTCAGATAGCGCCAGCCGAGATCCTCACGCGCGAGTTTCGAGCTTCCGCCGAGGCACTCCGTCACATTGCCTCCGGTCATCTCCAGGTGCACGCCGCCGGGGTGTACGCCCTCAGCCTCAGCGACCTCGAAGAAAGTCTGGATCTCCGCGACAATATCCCCGACCATCCGCGTCTTCACGCCGTCGATGGTGCGCGTGTTGCCATGCATCGGATCGATGCTCCAGATGATGTTGCGGCCGGCGCTGCGCGTCGCCCGCATGAGCTCCGGAAGGTGCGCGCCGATCTTCTCCGCGCCGAAGCGGCCGATCAGCACCAGGCGTCCCGGCACGTTGTCGGGATCGAGACGCTCAATCAGACGCAACAGGTCGTCGACGGCAAGGCTCGGACCGCACTTGAGGCCGAGAGGATTGCCGATACCTTGGGCGAACTCGACATGAGCACCGTCGAACTGACGCGTACGGTCGCCGATCCACAGCATGTGGCCGGACGTCGCCCACCACTTCTCGCTAGGCTCGTCGTAACGCGTGAGCGCCTGCTCGTAGTTGAGGAGCAGTGCTTCATGGCTGGTGAACATCGCAACCGGGCGGGACGGTTCCTTGAGGCCGACCTCATGATGGACTCGCGGCAGGTCCGCATATGAGGCCGAGGCATAGGCCTGCAGCAGCTCGATCGTGACCTGCGCCTGTCGATGCGCGTGGAGCAGCCGTTTGGGATCGGGCGCCCGAGCCGCGGCGGTGAAATCCGGCCCGTTGACGGCGTCGCCGCGATAACTCGGCAGCGTGCGGCCGTCGACCGTCTCCATCGACGACGAGCGAGGCTTGGCGAACTGACCCGCAATGCGCGCGAGATGGACCACTTTGCCGCCGTTCGACGCACGGAGCATCGCCCCCATGCGCAACAGCAGATTGTAAGTGACGCGGACCTTGTCGGCGTTGAATTCTGCGAAGCTCTCCGCGCAGTCGCCTCCCTGAAGGAGGAAAGCCTCGCCCTTGGCGACGTGCGCCAATGAAGCCCGCAGGTGGATGATGTCGGCGATCTCCACCAGCGATTCCGATCCGGTCAGGCGGCGCTCGACCCGGCCAAGGGCCTCAGCGTCCAGATAATCCGGGAGCTGCTGCGCCGGCCGGCTACGCCAGCTTTCGGGCGACCATTCGGCTGCAGTGGCCGGCCGAGGGACCTGTCGCGATACCGGCGGCTCGACCGCAATGTCGTCAGCGGCTACGCGGCCCACGGCATAAGCGACCGCACGTCCATCCTCGGCCCTGAGAACGTCAAAGATGCGGAGTGGGCAGTTCGCCTCGGGCAGCGCCGGGCGAATTATTGCGATCGCCTCACCGGCGAGGGCGGATCGGATGGCGTGAGACGCACTCGCCGCCCAGCGGATTGGGGCTGCCGAGCCGAAGTGGGCACGCACCTGCGCTTCGAGCAGCTCCGGCTGGTCCGACGGGGCAAGCACCAGCTCGGTCCGCGCCTGCGCCTGCAGGCTATGGGCCATGATCTCGCGCCAGATCTTGTCCACCAGCTCCGGCGCCGCAAGCTGGGCGCGCGCCTTTAACCGCTCGAGAATCTGCGCCTGACGGCGCGGACGCACCTTCAGATGACGGTCCCCTTCAGCGTCTTTCTGCGCCGCGATCTCGGTCGAGGCGGCGAGGCGGCGCTCGATCAGGTCGAGGATCTCATCGTCGATGCCATCGAGTTCGGCGCGCAGCGCAGCGAGCCCTCGCAATTGTTCTTTAGTCACGGTTCGTCTCGTTCTGTGCCGCATGGAAACGCGGCGGGTTACGGGTTCAGCTGCTCAGCAAAGTCTCCGGCCGCCCGCAGGCGTACCGGCCCGTAAACGAGAAAAAGAAGCGGCCACGAAGCGAGGTCGTGCGAATCGATCCGTTGCTGTTGCCCGTGGTCATCATTCGGCTCCGTTACCCTTTAAGCTGACGAAAGGGGACCCTCATGTCAACATGGGATCCAATTCTTAACATTGTCGGCTGAATGGAACGGCATTAGACGGACCCCCATGCCCGAAGTTGCTGAGGCTCCCGCGCGCTCCGCTGCGCTGATCAAGGCTGCGCGCCGAATCACCCTCAAGGTGGGCTCGTCGCTGCTCGTCGACAGCAGCGGCGACGGAGTCCGCCGCGCGTGGCTCTCCAGCCTCGGCGAGGACGTCGGCAAGTTGCGCGAGGACGGACTTCAGGTCGTGATCGTTTCGTCGGGCGCGGTCGCACTCGGGCGCCGGCGCTTGTCCCTCAAAGCCTCCGCCAGGCTCGCGCTGAAACAGGCCTCGGCGGCAGCGGGCCAGCCGCTGCTGATGCGCTCGTGGGAAGAAGCGCTCGCGCCATTTGGGATCCCGACGGCTCAGCTCCTCCTTACCCTCGACGATACCGAATCGCGCCGCCGCTGGCTCAACGCGCGCGCGACGATAGAAGTGCTGCTGAGCTATGGCGCGCTTCCGGTCATCAACGAGAACGACACGGTTGCGACCGAAGAACTGCGTTACGGGGACAATGACCGCCTTTCCGCCCGCGTTGCTCAGATGATCCAGTCCGACCTGCTGATCCTGCTGTCCGACGTCGATGGCGTGTACACCGCCGATCCGCGGCGCGATGCGGGCGCGCACCACGTGCCCCACATCAGCACTCTCAGCGACGAAGTGGAAAGCTGGGCCGGCCGTGCGTCGAGTGCGGGCGTGGGCTCCGGCGGCATGCGCACCAAGCTCGCAGCAGCGCGCATTGCACAGAGCTTCGGTTGCGCGACCATAATCGCCTCGGGACGTGAGGAGCATCCGCTCGCGCGGCTCGCATCGAGTCACGTTCCGTCGACGGTCATCGACGCGGCAGGCTCGCCGGCGCGCGCCTACAAGCAATGGATCGCTGGAACGCTCGTGCCCGCGGGCAGCCTCCAGGTCGACGCCGGAGCGGTCAGCGCGCTTGCTGCCGGAAAGAGCCTCCTTCCCGCCGGCGCGCGGGCGGTCGACGGCACTTTCGAGCGCGGCGTTTGCCTGCGCATTCTCGGACCTGATGGCCGCGAAATCGCGCGCGGAATTACCGCTTACACATCGGCCGAAACGCAGGCGATCCTCGGCCACCCCAGCGGCGAGATCGAGAAGCGCCTAGGCTATTCGGGACCGGACGAGCTGATCCACCGCGACGATCTGGTGCTGATGTGAGTGTCCGCGAACAAATGGAGGCGATCGGCCGCACCGCGCGAGACGCGTCCGAGGCCCTGCCGGTCGGCCCCGCAGCGCAGCGCAGCGATGCAATCCGCGCGGTCGCGGCGCATATCCGTCGCCGGGCGCCGGAGATCCTCGAAGCCAATGCGCAGGACGTCGCCGAAGCGACAGCGATGATCGATCGGCTGACGCTGAACGAGCAGCGCATCGAGGCGATGGCCAAGGCGCTCGACGCGATCGCCGCGCTCCCTGACCCGGTCGGGACTGTGATGGACCGCTGGGTACGGCCCAACGGCCTCGAGATCTCGCGTGTGCGCACCCCGATCGGAGTGATCGGAATGATCTTCGAAAGCCGCCCCAACGTTGCGGCCGACGCAGCCGCAATCTGCCTCCGCTCCGGCAACGCAGTCATCCTCCGGTCAGGTTCGCAGGCGCTTCGAAGCGCGCTGGCGATTGGCGCCGCAATCGCGAACGGGCTCGAGGAAGCCGATCTGCCCCCAGGCAGCGTGCAGCTGGTTTCGACCGCCGATCGCGCCGCCGTCGGAATGATGCTCGACGGACTTGATGGAACCATCGACCTCATCATCCCACGGGGCGGGCGTTCGCTCGTGGAGCGGGTGACAGCTGAGGCTCGCGTGCCGGTGCTCGGCCATCTGGAGGGCGTCTGCCACACGTATGTTCACCGCTCCGCGGATCCGCTCATGGCGGCGCAAATCGTGCGCAACGCGAAGCTTCGGCGGGTCACGGTCTGCGGCGCGACCGAGACCCTGCTGATCGACCGCGAGGCGGCCCCCGCGCTACTGCCGCTCATCGCCAGTGAGCTCGACGACTGCGAGCTGCGCGGCGATGCCGAGGCGCGCGCAATAGTTCCTATGGCTGAAGCGGCGGACACCGACTGGCGCACGGAATATCTGGCCCCGGTGCTCGCGGTGAAGACGGTGGAGAACATCGACGACGCGGTCGGGCACATCCGAGAGTTTGGCACCGGTCACACCGAAGCGATTATCGCGGAAGAGGCCGCCGCCGCAGAATATTTCCTCGACCGCGTGGATAGCGCGATCGTGCTTTGGAACGCGTCGACGCAGTTCGCCGACGGCGGCGAGTTCGGCTTCGGCGGGGAAATCGGCATCGCCACCGGCAAGCTGCATGCGCGCGGTCCTGTTGGCCCCGAGCAGCTGACGACCTTCAAATATCAGGTGCGCGGGAACGGCCAGGTCCGGTCCTAATGGGATCCCCAACGGCCCTTGCGGCGCGCGTGAGGGACTGTTCTGCCGTGCAGAATTGTATCCCATTTGCCACGAACGGCATGAAATCTTCGCATACGCACCTTTGCAGGTTGACCCGTCGGCCGCGTCCGTGCATTTTTGGGATCCCATGCTGAGTCGGCTCACCAACACTGGCAATAGCGCGCTCAAGAGTGCCGCGATGCCGCGCGCGTTCGGCATGATCACGATTACGGCCATTATGACGACCACGCGAATGCGGGGCGCAATCGGCTGACAAAGATCTAGAGATCAAAGTTTCACCGACCCGCTCCCCGAACCAGGCGAGCGGGTTTTTTTGTGCCCATTCATCAGAGACCCGAAAGCGAGCAACAAATGTCCAGCGCGGTTGAACAGGCGGGAGAACTCTCCGGCGAAGCACCGGCCAAACGGCTGTGCGTCCTGAAGTTCGGCAGCTCGGTCCTCGAGCGTGAGGAGGATTATCCGAAGGTCGTCCACGAGATTTACCGCCACGTCCGCGACGGCGAAAAAGTGGTCGCAGTCGTCTCAGCGCTCGCGGGGGAGACCGACGAGCTGCTCGCCCAGGCCGCACGCGTCGGCGGCGAGGCGGCTCCGCCAGCGCTGGTCGCGCGGCTCGCGCGGGTCGGTGAGCTGCGGTCGGCGGCGTTGATGGCGCTTGCGCTGGGCAAGGCAGGGCTACGCGCCGAGACTTTCGACCCGCACGAAATGGGCCTCGTTGCTGAAGGTTTGCCCCTCGACTCCGATCTCGTCGGTCTCGATGGGCAGGCCGTGTGGGCGCGGATCGACGTCAACGACGTGGTCGTCGTCCCCGGCTTCATCGCCGACCATGCCGACCACGGCGTCGTCACTCTCGGCCGCGGCGGCACCGACCTCAGCGCAGTCTTCTTCGCCGATCGCCTCGATGCCCACCGGGTCCGTCTGATCAAGGATGTGGACGGCGTCTATGAAGAGGATCCAGCGCGCAATGCGAACGCCCGCCGTTATTCACATCTGAGTTACGCCGAAGCGGAGAAGGCCAGCAGCGGTCTCATCCAGGCGAAAGCGATCCACGCCGCCGACGAGAAGGACGTGCTGATCGAGGTCGCCGCGCTCGGTTCGGCCGAAGCCACCACCATCGCCCGCTTGCCCGCGGCAAAGTCAAGGCCACTGCGGCCCGAGCGCCTCAAGGTGGCATTGCTCGGTTGCGGCTCGGTCGGCGCCGGAGTGCTCGAACTGCTGCAGGCCCAGCCTGAACTGTTCGACGTTGGTCCGGTCCTGGTTCGCAATCCCGAGCGCCACAACGAAAGCGCGCGATTCACGACAAGCCTGGACGAAGCGCTCGCCGGCGACGCCGACATCCTCGTCGAGCTGATCGGCGGCGTCGATGTCGCGTCGGAGGCGATGCACAGCGCTCTGCTTCGCGGGGCGCAAGTCGTGACTGCCAACAAGACCGCTGTTGCGAAGCATTGGGATCCGCTTCACGCCTGCGCCGCGCGCAACGGCGGAGAATTGCGCTTTTCGGCGGCCGTCGGCGGCGGAGCGCCAGTGCTCGAAACCCTCCGGCGGTTCGCCGGTTCGGTGGTGTCGGTCGAAGGCGTGATGAACGGCACCTGCAACTATCTGCTCAGCCGCCTCGCCGAAGGCTGGAGCTTCGAGGACGCGCTGAGGAAGGCGCAGGAACTCGGTTTCGCAGAGGCGGACCCGTCGGCCGACCTCGACGGACACGATGCCGCCGACAAGCTTGCGATCCTTGTCCGTGAGGCTTTCGGAGTCGCCTTGTTGCCCAAGTGGATCGACAAGCATTCGCTGCGCGACCTCCTGCCAGAAGCCGCGGGCGAGGCGCTCGAGAATGGTGAGGTCCTGAAGCAGGTCGGAAGCTGCCGGCTCCAGGCAGAGGGGAGCGCCGAAGCCGAGGTTCGGATCGTGTCACTGCCGGTTTCGCATCCGCTCGCCCAGACTCGCAACGAGGAAAACCGCTTCCTTGTGACGGACGCCGAAGGCAAGGTGCACGATGTGTTCGGCAGGGGTGCGGGAAGATGGCCGACCGCGACGGCGGTATTCGCAGACGTGATGGACGCGCAGCGCGTCGTACTCGGCCGGCTGGCAGAAGCCGGCGATCAGGCCCTGAAGCTCAGGGCCTAACCATGTTAGCGCATTCCGCGACGGCCAGCGCTCCGGCAAGCATCGGCAATGTCGGCGTCGGATTTGACATTCTCGGCCAGGCTTTCGATGCGGCGCGAGACACCGTCACCGCGGCCCGAGAAGCGCCCGCAGGCGTGCGACTTGGACAAGTCACCGGGCTGGTCGACTCCCTGCCAGAAAAACCGAAGGCGAACACTGCCCTGGCTGCGGCAAGGGCCGTGCTCGAGGCTGCCGGAAACCCGTTCGGAATGCGCCTCTCGATCGACAAGGGAGTCCCGCTGAGCGCAGGCATGGGCGGCTCGGCGGCATCGGCAGTCGCCGGGGCTGCGGCCGCTAATGCGTTGCTGGGCAACCCTTTCACCGTCGAGGAGCTGCTGCCGTTCGCACTCGAAGGCGAGCGCGTCGCGTCGGATCCACCGCACTGGGACAATGTGATTGCCAGCCTCCTTGGCGGACTGGTGCTGGCCGCCAGCGAAAGGCCGGCGCTCGTGCAGCGTCTGCCGGTGCCTCGCGGAATCGTGACAATCGTGCTGCACCCGGCAGTGAAGATCGAAACGCGCAGCGCGCGGCAGATCCTCGCTGCCGAAGTCCCGATGCAGCTGGCGATCGAGCACAGCCGCCGGGTTGCCGCATTCGTTGCCGGTTGCGCGACCGGCGACCTCGCTTTGCTCCGCGCCGGCCTGGAAGATGTCCTGGTGGAGCCGCAGCGGCAGCATCTGCTCCCCGCCTTCCCCGCCGTGAAGCCTGCAGCGCTCAGGGCGGGAGCGCTAGGCTGCTCCTTCTCGGGCTCCGGCCCGTCAGTCTTCGCCTGGGCACTCGCGCCCAAGGCTGACGCGGTCGAACAGGCGATGTCCGCCGCTTTCAAGGAAGCCGGGATGGAGACCCGCGCCTATCGCGCGCCTGTCGCTTCGGAGGGCGTCAAGGTGATCGGCGCTGGCGAAGCGCTCGTCGCCGCATGAGATTCGTCAGCACGCGCGGACGGGCTCCTGAGGTGAGCCTCAGCGAAGCGCTGCGCAACGGCGCCGCTCCGGATGGGGGCCTGTACGTCGCGGCCGAGCTGCCGGAATTGCAAGCGGCGCACCTGAATGCGGATGTCCCACTGGCGGAGTTCGCCGCTGCGCTCCTGCAGCCCTTCTTTGCAGACGATGAACTTGAGCCTGATCTGCCGGCAATCTGCGCCGAGGCGTTCGATTTTCCGGCGCCGCTGGTCACGCCCGACGCGCAACACACCAATCTCCATGTGCTCGAGCTCTTTCACGGGCCCACCGGCGCCTTCAAGGATTTCGGCGCGCGATTCCTGATGGGCTGCTTCGACCGGATTGCAGGAGATGGGCCGCTGACCGTCCTCGCCGCAACATCCGGCGACACCGGCGGCGCAGTCGGGTGCGCCGCCGAGCGGCGTTCTTCGGTTCGCGCCGTTATTCTCTTTCCGAAGGGACGCATCTCGCCGTTTCAGGAGCGTCAGCTGACCTGCTGGGGCGACAATGTCCAAGCGATCGAAGTCGAGGGCGACTTCGACGAGTGCCAGCGCCTCGTCAAAGCGGCTTTCGCCGATTCATCTTTATCAAAGCAACACCGCCTGACGTCCGCGAATTCGATCAACGTCGGCCGGCTGCTGCCGCAATTCGCTTACGCCGCGCAGGCCGCTCTTCGGCTCTTTCACTCGACCGGCAAGGAACCCGGATTTGTCGTTCCGAGCGGCAATCTCGGTCACGGATTCGCGGTGCTCCTGGCGCGTGCGGTCGGCTTGCCAGTCGGGGCGGTCGTCCTCGCGACCAACGCCAATCGGACCCTCAGTGATTGGCATTCGACCGGCAATTACGAACCTCGGCCTTCGGTCCAAACCCTGGCCAATGCCATGGACGTCGGCAATCCGAGCAATTTCGAACGCCTATCCGCGCTCCCACCCGACGCGCGTGCGCTCCGCGTGGAGCTCGTGACTGACAAGCAGATTGAGGCGCGAATTCGCGCCGAATATGACGCTAGTGGATACGTTTACTGCCCGCATTCGGCGACGGCTGTCGAGGCTTGGAATCGCCTTTCCGATGCCGAGCGTTCTGAACGCCCGTGGATCGTCGCGGCGACAGCCCATCCGTTCAAGTTCGCCGAGACGGTCGAGCCGCTGATTGGCCGCAACTTGGAACCGACGCCCGCACTCGCCGCGATCCTCGACAGACCGCCGCGCAAGATCAGGATCGGAGCGAGCCTGGACGAGCTTGGCCAGACACTTCGCCAACGCGCCGCCGCAGCCTAGTCCGGAAGCGTTACGGCGCCGTGCGATGCGGAGCCGACCAGGGCCGCATATTTGGCGTAAGCTCCGGTTGCCTCGGATGATCGCGGCCATTCGCGTGGTGGCCGGGAAGCAAGATCCGCGTCGGTCTCGATCACACGTTGGTCCACGTCGATCACGATCCTGTCGCCATCCTCGAGGAGTGCGATCGGGCCGCCGCGCGCGGCCTCGGGCGAGATATGGCCGACCATGAAGCCGTAAGTCGCGCCAGAGAAGCGCCCGTCGGTGATCAGTGCGACGTCGTTACCGAGTCCGCGGCCCTGGATGGCGGCCGTGACTCCAAGCATCTCGCGCATTCCCGGACCGCCGATCGGCCCTTCGCCCCTGATCACGACGACGTCGCCGGCCTGGACCGCGCCGTGCGTGACCGCGTCAAAGGCCGCTTCCTCACCGTTGAAAACCCGCGCGGGACCCTCGAACCGGACCTTGCCATGGCCGGCGAGCTTCACGACGCAGCCGTCTGGAGCGATATTGCCGTAGCAGATACCGAAACCGCCGCGTTGTTTGATCGGACGATCGGCGCTGACGATCACCTCCTGTCCCGGTGTTTCCGCTGCGTCTCGGAACGCGTCGAACAACGACTGACCCGTGATCGTCGCGGTGTCGGCGATCAGTCCCGCCTCCATCAGGCGGCGGCCAAGCAATGCGGTGCCGCCCGCAGCGCTCATGTCGGGCGCCATGAACCTGCCGCCCGGCTTCAGGTCGGCGATCACCGGCGTCCGCCGTGAGACCTCGTCGAACAGGTCGATGTTGAACTCGCTCTCCGGAATTCCAGCTTCGCGCGCGATCGCGAGCAGGTGGAGCACGAGGTTGGTGGAGCCCGCAGTCGCGGTTCCGGCGACTGCCGCATTGCGCAGGCTCTCGGCGGTGATCAGGCTACGGGCGTTGCGTCCAACGCGCAGAGCTTCGAGCGCGAGGCGGCCCGCCTCGAATGCGGCCGCCGGCTTGTCCGGATGCACCGCTGGGATGTCGTTGAGCCCGATCGGCGACAACCCAAGGAAGCTCATCGCCAGGGCCATCGTGTTCGCGGTGAACTGGCCACCGCAGGCGCCCGCACCGGGGCAGGCGTGAGTCTCGACGGCTTTCAGCTCTTCGTCGCCAATGCCGCCGGCGCTGTAGGCGCCAACCGCCTCGAACACATCCTGGATCGTGAGCGCCTTCGGCCCCAGATGGCCGGGCATGATAGATCCGCCGTAGAGGATCACCGACGGCAGATTGACCCGGGCGGCGGCCATTGCCGCTGCTGGGATGGTCTTGTCGCAGCCGACGATGAACACCACTGCGTCGAGCGAGTGGCCGCGCACGGCAAGCTCAGCCGAATCCGCGATCACTTCGCGGCTCATGAGCGAGGCCCGCATCCCGCGCGTGCCCATCGCAATACCGTCGGTGACGACGATCGTATTGAACTCGATCGGCGTCCCGCCGGCTTCCGTAACGCCTTTCGCCGCATGCTCAGCGAG
>C688J35102_120989617_pt1 | contig 12176 bp, 13 predicted proteins | sample HopSoiMetagenom2_FD_35102 | JGI IMG/M metagenome (IMG submission 35102)
CGTTTCACGCAGAGACGCGGAGGAACCGAGAGAACGGATCAGTTCTCTCGGTTCCTCCGCGTCTCTGCGTGAACGGCAGTTGCTGAATATCGGCAGCGCGTACTTCAAGACACGAGCAAAGGACGTCGGGCGAAAGGATCGGAGGACTGGCTAGTCCGTCGGGTTACGCATCCTTCGCGACATAAATCTTGCGCGCGGCGGCGGTGCACATCATTGTTTCTCAAGCGCTTGATGGATCAGCGTCGCTCTTCCGCACTCCCACCCCCCGTTCATACTGGAGACCACCATGTCCACCAGTCCATCCGCCTCTCGCCGTCTTCTTCGTTCATTTACGTTCATTTTCGGTCTCATTGCTGTCGCGGCCTCTCCGCGCGTCCTTTCCGCGGACGACGGCTGCGGCTGCCTGGAGACGTGCCGGCAGACGTTCGGCGGGCTGCGCTACGCCAAGGACACGCTGATGCTGCTGAGCAGCTGCTGGGTCGACGGGACCAGCACCTACTGCGTCTACACGGCATGGTGACGAGCTGGCGGCGGGCGGCGGCGGCGTTCCTGCTGTTAGGCGCCGGAGCCTGCGTCCGCGACTCGGGCGCGGCGGTGCTCGGCGCGCGCGACGACCGGCTGGTCACGCTGCGGACCTCCGGGCGCGGCGAGATCGCCTTCGTGGTGGCCGCGCGGATGACGGAGGGCGCCCGCCACGTGGTGGTGCTCGACGCCGCCGCGCCGTACGTGAAGGTGTTCGATCACGACGGCCGCCTGCAGGCGGCGTTCATGCGCAAGGGCGGCGGCCCGGGCGAGCTGGAGGCACCGGCCGCCCTCGCCACCTCCGGCGACACCGCCATCCTGGTGGCGGACGCGCGGGGCGGGCTCTCCGTCTTCGACCTCGCGGGGCGGCTGAAGCAGCACACGCGGCCGCTCGGCATCGTGCCGCTCGCCGCCGCCGCGGGGTGCGACGGCGGGTGGATGCTCTACGGGCCGATCGCCCGCGCGGGCACGCCCACGTGGCTGCATGACGTACGGCTGGCGGACGGCGGGGCGACGGTGCGCAGCGCGCTCCTCGACACGCTCCCGGCGCAGGGGATCGGGATCGGGCTGGCGTACGGGCTGGTGGGCGACGGGCGCTCGCTGGTGCTGCGGCACGAGGCGGGGAGCGCGGTCTACGCGCGGCGGTGCGGGGCCGCGGCGCCGAGCCTGGTCTTCCACACGGCGACGCGGCGCGCGGCGCGCGAGATCCAGGCGGGGTACGGGCGGCAGGTCACGCGCACCGGGCCGGGGACGCGCGCGCTGGCGGGGATGGCGGAGGTGGCCGGCGGCGTGGTGCTGGCGGACGTGTTCGCGGGCGGCGGGACGGAGCTCTCGCTGCATGCGCGCGGCGGCGCCACCACCTCGCGGAGGATCGCGGGCGCGTGGTTCCTCCGCGACAGCGGGCCGGACGGCGTGCTGGTGAGCACCGACGATCCGGAGCCACGGCTCTACGTGCTGCGGCCTTCCGCGTTCGAACGGCTCTTCGCGCGCCGATAAAAACGTTAATTGACGCAGAGACGCAGAGGAAAAGAGAGAACGGATCCGTTCTCTCGGTTCCTCTGCGTCTATGCGTGAAACGGCAGTGCTGGATTTTTAGAATGCGTACAGCGCCTGGTCGAGCAGCCGCACGAAGAGCGAAGTCTCGCGCAGCCAGTGGACGGGGTGCAGCCACGCGCCCCCCGAGTGCGCGAACAGGCCGGTGATGAACACGGACGCGCGCGCCTGCGGCGGGAGCATCGACATCAGCCGCAGCGCCTCGGTGTAGGGGATCAGCCGGTCCTGCCGGCCGTGGCTCAGCACCACCCGCGCGCGCACTTCAGCCAGGTGCGGGCGCGGGTCCAGCCCGCGGTCGTGCGCCAGCGCCCCGGCGGCGAAGCGGTCCGCCAGCTCGCGCGCCGCCTCCAGCTCCGGAGCCACGCCGGACGGGGGCGCGACGATCTCCCAGATCCGCCTCTCTTCGGGGGTGAAGCCGCGCGTCAGCTCCACCTTCAGCGCGTCGAAGTGCGGGCCCCACGCCCACTCGCCGCGCCGCCCGGCCTCCATCGCCAGCTCCAGCGCGGCGTTCGCCACGGCGTGCATCCCCTCGCAGCCGGGGACCGCGGTGAGGAAGTTGCCGATCGCGATCCAGCGGCCGTACGGGTCGGGGTCGAGCGTGCGCCGCACCCCCTCCCACTCGTGCTCGCCGACGAAGAGGCAACGCAGCAGCCGCGGCAGGTCGCAGTATCCCCCGAAGGCCACCACGCCGTTCAGGCGGCCGTACATCTCCGGATCGGCGGCGGCCATCAGCACCTGCGTGGCGCCGAAGGAGAAGCCCACCGCGCCCACGCCGCCCGGCTGCACCGCCTCCATCCCCTCCAGCTCCGCCACCCCCGCCCGCAGCGTGGCGCGCGCCGCCGTCACGTCCAGCCGCAGCCTGCGCCAGGAGGGGACGTCGGGGACCAGCACCACCGCGCCCGACGCGGCCAGCGAGCGCACGAAGCGCAGCATGGACGCGTGGCGGCGGCCGGGGACGGTGAGGCCGTGCAGCACCAGCCACCCCGGCCACGGGCCGCGCCCCGGGGGCAGGAAGAGCGTGGCCTCGCGCTCCTCGCCGGCCACGCCCACCGTGGTCTCCACCTCGCGCACGCCGCGCGCGCCGGCGACCCAGGCGGCCAGGAACCGCGCCGTCCGCGGCCTCACCGGTGCGCGCTCCCCACGGCCTCCTCCAGCGAGCGCATCCCCTCGCGCCGCAGGCGGGCGGAGAGGCCCTGGCAGATCTCGCGCGCCACCAGCGGGCCGCGGTAGATGAAGCCCGTGTAGAGCTGGACGAGGGATGCCCCCGCGCGCACCATCTCCCACGCGTCGTCCGCGGTGAAGATGCCGCCGACGCCCACGATCGGCATCGCCCCCCCCGTCGTCTTCCAGACGAGCGACACCACCTCGCGCGCGCGCGTCCGCAGTGGGGCGCCGCTGATCCCGCCCGCGCCCAGCGCCTCCACGCGCGCCGCGGGGGTACGCAGCCCCGCGCGCGAGACGGTGGTGTTCGCCGCGACGATCCCGGCCACGCCCTCGTCGGCGGCGATGGCGGCGGCCTCCTCCACCTGCGCGTCGGTGAGGTCGGGGGCGATCTTGAGCAGGAGGGGGCGGGGGATGCCGCCGCGCGTCCGGGCCAGCGACGCGCCGCGGGCGCGGAGCGCGCGCAGCAGCTCGCGCAGCGGCGCGGCATCCTGCAGCGCGCGCAGCCCCGGCGTGTTCGGCGAGCTGACGTTCACCACCAGGTAGCGCGCGAACGGCTCCAGCAGCTCCAGGGAGCGCAGGTAGTCGCCGGCGGCGTCCTCCAGCGGCGTCGCCTTGCTCTTCCCCAGGTTGATCCCCAGCACCGGCTCGATCAAGGTCGAACGCAGGCGAGCCGCGACGGCCTCGGCGCCGGGGTTGTTGAAGCCCATGCGGTTGAGCAGCGCGCGGTCGTCGGGGAGGCGGAAGAGGCGCGGGCGCGGGTTCCCCGGCTGGGCGAGGGCGGTGACGGTGCCGATCTCCACGAAGCCGAAGCCGAGCGCGCCGAGGGCGTTGAAGAGCTCGCCCGTCTTGTCGAACCCCGCCGCGAGGCCCACCGGGTTGGGGAAGCGGATGCCGAAGCGCTCCACCGCGAGCGCGGGATCGTGCACGGCGGCGGCGGAGCGGACCAGGGAGCGGACGGGAGACGGGGCGAGCGCCAGGTCCAGGAGCCCGCTCCCCACGTGGTGCGCCCTCTCCGCCGAGAGGCCGAAGAGGAAGGGGCGGAGGAGGTCGTAGAGGATCACGGTGCGCGAAGCTGGGCGTACGCAGGCCCGGACCGCTCGCCGCGGTCCGGGCCGTCCGTCATCCGCCGAAGCTAGACGACTCCCCGGGTGGGGGCAAGCGCCGGCTAGGGCTCCGACGCCACCGGCGCGCGGGTGAGCACGAGCGACACCGGGTCGCCCTTCGCCTTCCCGGAAAGCCGCAGCGTGTCGCGGTCCAGCGCCCAGGAGCCCTCGAACACCGCCGGCGCCAAGGTCGAGTAGGTCGCCAGGATCCGCAGCGTCCGCGCGCGCTCGTCCACCACGAAGCGCGCGGTCGTGCGTCCGCCGGGACCCTGCAGCACCGCCATCCCGGCGAAGCGTGGCTCGAAGTAGAGCACGGCCGCCGAGTCCAGCACCGACGCGGCCGCGCCGGCGTGCGACCGGGAGGCGACGGACCACTTGCCGTCGATGGAGGTGGGGTGACGCGTGTTCTGGCGCATCAACACACCGATGAAGAGCATCGGCACACCCACGGCCAGGGCGCGCACGGGCCAGCGGCCGACACGGGCCGCACGCGAACGGAGCACCGTGGCCGGGTAGACCCTGGCGTACGAATCCCAGAGCACCCGCTTCAGCTCGGCGCGCCAGGGAGCCAGCAGGAAGACGACGCACCCCAGCAGCATCAGGGTCACCGGGAGCACGCCGGCCACGCCGTAGGCGACGTCGACGATCGCCACGTTCGCCAGGATCGGCAGCAACAGCAGCGCGCCCGCCAGCGACGTGCGCCGGAACAGGAGCAGCAGGCCGCCCAGCAGCTCGCCGGCGGCCACGAAGGCGGTGTAGCCCGGCGAGTAGTCGAAGTAGTGCCAGAGGAGCCTGAACCCGCCGATCTTCCCCAGCGGCGTGTCGAGGTCGGAGAGGAGCGTGTAGAACTGCGTGCCGAAGACCTTCGCGAACCCGTACGTCAGGATCCACATCGCCGTCCAGTAGCGGAGGAAGGTGTGGACCTGCCGGAAGACCTCGGCGTTCACCGACGTGGTGGCCGCGGAGTCGGGAACCGCCTGCGAGACCGTGATCGTGCTCATGCGGCGTACCGTTGGAGGGCGTTATGAAGGGTGGTGCGGAGATGAATGGGAAGCGTTGGATGCCCCCAAGGACGCGGTGCGCCGCGGGGCGGCCCGGACCGCGGCCGATGCGGTCCGGACCCCTCGTCGAATCCAGCCCGGCCGTGGCTTACGCCGGCGTCGCCGCGGGGATGGTCGCGACCGGCACCGTCTGCAGCGCGGCGATCACGCGCGTCCAGTCGAAGGCGGGGCCGATGTCCCACTTGCCGTAGCTCTGCGGCTGGTAGTTCACGTGCGTGGTGATCCCCTTGAAGCCCGCCACGTTCGAGTACACGTCGTAGCGCTGCGGCTCGGGGAGGAACGCCGCCGGGATCTTGTAGGTGGCGGTGAGGTAGCGCAGCAGGTTGATCAGGCTCTTGTACTGCGCGTCGGTGAAGGTGGCGAAGCGGGTGTAGCCGCGGTACGGCGTCGCCAGCGCCTGGAAGGCGTCGGTGTCGGCCGTCGTGCAGTACGCGGCGCCGTAGGGATCCACCAGGGTGCCGTTCTTCTCGCGCAGGTACGCCACGTTCGAGAGCTCGATGGGCACCGAGCTCTGGCTCATCGGCGAGTTGCCGCCCGCCGCGCCCTTGCCCAGGTGGTACGACCAGTTCTTGGAGGGGAAGAGCTGGTAGATGGTCCCGTCGCGCGCGACCACGAAGGGCGTGGACACGTGGTTGTCCTTCTTCGTGAGCGCCGCCAGGTCGCCCTTCAGGTAGCCCGCGGTGAAATGCACCACCACGCGCTCCTTGGCCGGCGTATCCGTGTAGAAGAAGCTCTTGTCGCCGTTCGCCAGGTTGGCGGTGACCACCTCGAAGGTGTCGGCGGTGTTGGGGATGGTGACCTTGACCGGCGTGAGCTTGAACTGCTTGCCGTCGGAGTCCACGCCCTTGGCGCGGAAGTCGGCTTCGTAGGCGGGGATGTTCTTGTAGTTCATCGGTACCGCTCCGGGGGTAGGGGACGGCGGATGGCCCGCGTCGGGGCCGGGTGCCTCGGAGAGCGAGGCGGGTGGTGCTGCGGGGAGAGTCCGCGGCGGATGGGTGTGTGCCGCGGACCTTGAGTCTACGCAAACCCGTGGCGGAACACAAGATTGCGCCCCACACGCGTACACGGGAGACGGTTTGTGCGGGGCCTACAGGAGACGTCATCCTGAGGACGGCCCCGCCGCCGCCGTCGTGGCCGCGAGACTCCGCAGTCCGAAGGATCTATCACATGCCGACACGACACCGTTTCGGGCGCGCGATCACTCGTAGAAGCGCTGCCGGGCGGGCGAGGTCACGCGCATCACCGACTGCTGGCAGAAGCGGCGCTTGTACTCCGCCGCGATCTCGCGGAAGTCGGCGTCGGCCGAGGGGCCGGCGGGGTGCACGACCTCCAGCACGAAGGTCTCCTCGCGCACGATGCGGCCGTCGCCCTCGCGCCACTGCCCCTCGCCGGCGTAGACGGTGAGCCCGTCGGGGAAGCGCCCCGTGACCACCTCGCGCACGAACGCCGTCCACGCCGAGTCCGACACCGTCCTGGCGGGCGACGTGGCGCACCCCTCGCGCACGTCGCGGCCGAAGTACAGGCGGTCCGCCACCGTGTCGCCGAACGCGGCGGCCGTGCGGCGCATCGGGATCCCCACCTGCATCCCCGGCCCGCCCACCATCACCCCGGAGTTGGCGCAGGCGCCGGCGGCGAGCGGGAGGCTGAGTACGAGAAGAAGGCGGAGTTTCATGAGCCGGTCGGGAACGGGCGTATCAGGCGCGGGACGATGGGATCAACGTGCGCCGGGAAGCCACGTGGCACAAGAGAAGACGCTCGTCTCGGTGGCGGTAGTGTGTCAGTCGTGAGAGAAACCACCCGCACCGCAGACGAGGGAGTCAGCAGTCGTTGCATCCTGTTGAGCGACGCGTTCGCGCAGAAGGTGCTTCACACTTTGTCTCTGCGCCGCCCTGCCGGTCCCGCGGATTCCCAAGGATGCCGGGATTGTAGGACCGCTCCAGCCAGGAGATGAACATCGCGACCAATTCCGGCGCGTGATCCTTCTTACACCCCTGCGATTCTCGAATCAAGCTACCGAGGTCGACAGGGATGTCGGGCGAGTTCTCTCCGAAATAGAAGAAGTGGTCAGAGATGAAGACCCGCGGACGACGCGTGTCCTTCTCGAGATAATGCGGCGCCGAATGGAAATGGGTGAACGCCTGCTCGTACTGTCCGCTCTCGCCGATGAAGTAGATGTTGTCGCCGCAACGGTTCCTCCAGCTTCCGTCCGGCCGCGGTTTCTTGGACGCGAACCGCGGATCGCGGAAATAATCATCGAACTCCAGCACTTCCGAAACACGCATCGCGTAGATAAGGCGCTGGCCGGTCGCCTTGTCGCTGTTCCCCATGATCCAGTCGCCAGGCTCGACCCGTGCTCCCTGGTGATTCGGCGTGCATGCCGCGAGTGTGCAGTGCACACCGAACGGATTCGGCGCAAAACCTTTATCGACTTTGACTACGTAAGCGTAAAGCTTCGGTTCGCGAGCCGATTTCTGATGCATTGCCTGTCTCCTCCCGCCGGGCCTTCGTTCCTCTCCTCTGCGGCTCCGCGTCTCTGCGTGAGGCAAATCCGTTTGCCGACGCGCGGTCCAGGTCAGCCCACCGCGGCGAGGCCGGCGTCCACGCCCTCGACGCCGTGGGGAAGGAGCTCCGCGGGCCGCACCAGCCCGGCCTCCTCCAGGATCTCGACGGCCTCGGGCCCGTCGATGGTCTCGCGCTCCAGCAGGGCCACGGCGAGCGCCGCCAGCGGCTCGCGGTTGGCGGCCAGCAGCTCCACCGTCTGCCGGTAGAGGCGCTCCAGCATCGCGCGGACCTCGCGGTCCATGGCGGCGTGCGCCTCGGCCGAGAGGGTGCCGGCCTCGCCGTCGTGGATGAGCAGGCCGGTGTCGGGGCCCATCCCCAGCTGGAAGACCATCTTCCGGGCCACGCCGTTCACCTGCTGCAGGTCGCTCTGCGCCCCGCTGGTCACCGCGTGCTTGCCGAACACCAGCTCCTCGGCGGCGCGGCCGCCCAGCCCCTTCATGATCACCCCCTCCAGGTAGTTGCGCCGGTAGAGGAAGCGGTCGTCTTCGGGGGAGAAGAAGGCCACGCCCAGCGCCTGCCCGCGCGCCTGGATGGTGACCTTGTGCAGCCCGTCTTCGGGGGCGCAGACCACGCCGGCGAGCGCGTGCCCGGCCTCGTGGTAGGCCACCGTGCAGCGCTCCCGGTCGAGCGCGCGGAAGCCCTTGCGCTCCTTGCCCAGCAGCATGCGGTCGCGCGCCTGCTCCACGTGGCTCCAGCGCACCACCCGCTCGCGCTCGCGCGCCGCGGCGATGGCCGCCTCGTTGAGCAGGTTGGCCAGCTCCGCGCCGCTGGAGCCGGGGGTGAGGCGCGCCATCCGGGCCAGGTCCACGTCGTCCGCCAGGGGGATGCCGCGGCGGGTGGCGTGCAGCCGCAGGATCTCCTCGCGCCCCTGCGAGGTGGGGGTGCTCACGGTGATGGTGCGGTCGAAGCGCCCGGGGCGGCGCAGCGCCTCGTCCAGGTCGTCGGGGCGGTTGGTGGCGGCGATCACCACCACGCCCGAGAGCGGGTCGAAGCCGTCCATCTCCACCAGGAGCTGGTTGAGGGTGCGGTCGTCCTCGTTGTGCGAGCGGTTGCGCCCGCGGTGCCCGCCCAGCGCGTCGATCTCGTCGATGAAGATCACGCCGCCCTTCTTGCGGGCCTTCTTGAACAGCCCCTTGATGCGGTGCGCCCCCATCCCCACCAGGAACCCGGTGACCTCGGAGCCGGAGAGGGAGAAGAAGGGCACCCCCGCCTCGCCCGCGACCGCCCGCGCCAGCAGCGTCTTCCCCGTTCCCGGCGGCCCCACCAGCAGCGCGCCCTTGGGGATGCGCGCGCCGAGCGCCGCGAACGACTCGGGGCGCTTGAGGAACTCCACCATCTCGCGCAGCTCCTCGGCGGCGCCCTGAGTGCCGGCCACGTCGTCGAAGGTGGTGTCGCTCTTCGCGTCTTCCCCCAGCTCGGACGAGTGGCCGCCGCGCACCTGGCGGAAGAGGAACCAGCCCACGCCGACCGCCATCAGCACCAGCAGCACGGTGCTGGCGGCGTCGCGCAGCCCCGCGTGGTTGGGCGCGGGCGCCAGGGTGATGGCGACGCCGTGCGCCTGCGCCCGCTGGGTGAGCCCGTCCACCGTCTCCACCGGGTAGGCCACGGTGAATTCCTGGCCCGCCTTTGCGCCGGTCGCCGCCCAGCGCCCGCGCACGTCCTCGCCGGGGCGCACGGTGATGGACTGCACGCGCCCCGCGTCGATGGCGGTGAGCAGCTCGGAGTAGGCGACGACGGGAACGTCGGGGGCGCGCAGGTACTCGTAGACGCGCCAGCCGCCGTAGGCCAGCGCCGCCAGCAGCGCGACGGCGGCGACGATGCGGGCGGCGAAGGGGCTCAGCGCCAGCTCGATGCGGCCGCGGGGCTGCTCGCCGGTGGCGGCGGAGGGCTGCTGCGCCGGCTGGGGTTGCGGGGTGGTGGGTTCCTGCGGGTCCGGACGAGGAGAGGCCATCGGGGCACTTCAACGGGATGAAAAAGCCGGCGCGGGCCGCCCATCGGCCCCCGCCTCGCAAGACGTTCGTTCGCACGATGTAACCGCCGTGCCTGGGTATGTTCCTCCGAAATCGGCGCGGCGCATCGACTTGGAAGATAATCACGCCGAGCGCGGAGCGGGAGGGTGGTCCTTTCGCCCGCTGGGTGCGCGCCGACCCATTGGGACAGTTATCCAGTAAACACAAAAGTGCGATCCTTTTGCGACTCTCATTTAGGCCCTGTTTATGCATGTACCCGAATCCGCCGTACGGCACGGTCCCTGTTTCTTTCGATCCAACACTCTCAGAGGAGGATTCCATGCGACGCCTGATGCTCAATCTTTCGGCCGTGTCCGTGATCGCCATCGCCGGCTTCGCGATGGCGAGCCCCGCGAGCGCAAACGTGGCGCTCCCCAACACCTGCACGGCCGGCAACGGCGCGTCGTGCACCGGCCAGTACTGCTGTGCGAACGCCACCACCTGCTCGGCAGACTGCCGCTAGCGATCCGGGCGCCCGGTGGGCGGATCCCCCGCCGGGCCAAGACGCGCAGCAGCACCCACGGTCTGAAACCCTCCTTCCGCTCCGTCGCGCTCCGCTGCGGCGGTCCCGGGGACGAACCCATGAACAAGTCGGTGTCGGTCCGCAACGCGGCGTCTGCGTTCGCCGCGCTGGCGCTCATGCTCGCGGCGGCGGGGTGCCGCGCCCGCGACGGCGTCTCGCAGCAGGCGCGAGAAGGGGCGCCATACGAGGGTCGCGAGGCCGCCGTGCCCGCGTGGACGCTGGTGCCGCAGGCGACCGTTGACGGCGACTTCGGGGCGGTGCTCGACTTGGAAGTGGGACGCGACGGGAGCGTCTTCGTGGCCGACTTCATGGCGCAACAGATCCGGCGCTTCACCGCCGCCGGCCGGGAGTTGCCGCCGGTCGGCCGGCGCGGGAGCGGCCCCGGCGAGTTCAGGGGGCTGCGCGACCTGGCGCTGCGCGGCGACACCCTGTTCGCGCTCGACGTGCAGCAGCAGCGGGCTTCGGCGTTCCACCTCCGCGGCGACTCGGCGCGGCTGGTCTACACCCTTCCGCTGTCGCGGTCCGGACAAATCCCCAACTACGAGTTGCTCGCGCCCGCGCGCGGCGGCCTGCTGGTGCAGTACACCACGCCCTCTACCGACGCCAACCTGGAGCAGCCCCACGCCATCGAGCTCCGCCGCGCCGGCCCCGGCGGCGTGAGCGCCAGGCCGCTGCTGTCGTACCCCGACAAGCAGTTCTTGGTGGTGCGCGACCCCTCGTTCGGGTTCTCGGTGGGTGCCATGCCGTACGGGCGCGAGCCGGTGCTCCGCATGGGAAGCGACGACCGGCTGTACTACGGGCGCACCGACCACCTGGGGATCGACGTCTACGACCTGGCTGGGCGCCGCGTGGGCGGGTTCACACAGGCGCGCCCTGGCGCCCGCGTCGCACGCGGCGAGTTCGACGGGCTCATGAGCGCGTACGCGGAGCAGGGGAAGATGGGCCGGATGCAGCGGCGCAGCTTGGAGCTCGGGTTGAGCCAGCACAAGGTCCCCAACACCAAGCCGGCCTACGAGACCTTCGTGCTGGACGATCGCGGGCAGATCTGGCTGGACCCCGTGCGCGCGGAGGACCGCATCGTGGAGACGCCGATCGGAATGACCTACGCCACCCCAGCGGCGAATGGCGTAGCCGCGTCGCGCTGGTGGGTGCTCGACGCGGCGGGGCGGCTGCAGGCGACCGCCGCCGTACCCGGGAACGTGACGCTGAAGGTGGTGCGCGGCGACCGCGCCTACGGACTCGAAACCACCGACGCGGGCGTCCAGCGGCTCGTGTTGTACCAGATACGGCGATGACCCCCTCCGGCCCGCCCTCCACCCGAAGCGAGGAAACGATGAGCGAGCGGCTTTCCAACGCGTTGAGCGTGGTGCTGGTCGTCTGCGCCGTGGCGATGACGGGGCTCTTCGCGCACCGCGAGTTCTTTCCGCCGTCCGCCGCCGCGCAGGCGGAGGTGAAGGTGCACGACTGGAAGCGGCTCGCCGCCACAGGGGCGCTGCTGGGCCGGGCCGAGGCGGAGTTGCGCGTGGTGGAGTTCTCCGACTTCCAGTGCCCCTTCTGCGCCTCGGCGAGCGGCTCGCTGCGGACGTTGCGCGCCCGCTACCCCGGCCGGGTGACGGTGGTGTACCGGCACTTCCCGCTGGAGAACATCCACCCGCACGCCTTCGCCGCGGCGGTGGCGGCCGAGTGCGCGGGGCGGCAGGGGCGTTTCGAGGCGTTCCACGACGCGCTGTTCGCGCAGCAGGACTCCATCCCCGCCGAAGGCTGGGACGGGTTCGCGGCGCGAGCGGGGGTCCCGGACGGAACCGCGTTCGCCGCGTGCGTGCGCGACGCGCGGGTTGCCGAGGTGGTGCGCCGGGACATGGAGGCGGGGAAGGGACTGGGCGTCCGCGGCACCCCGAGCTACGTCTTCGATGGCAAGATGGTCTCGGGCGCTGACGCGCTCCCGCAGCTCGAGCGCTGGGTGGCGGCGTCGCTGAAGTGACCCCCGGCCGCAGCTGACGGAGCGGTCACCCACGGACGCGGAGGCGCGGAGAGAGAGTTGCACTTCTCCCGCGGCTCCGCGTTCCCGCGTCAGACTGTGTCGGACGAATCCTTCCGCACTCCCGCACTCCCGCACTCCCGCACTCCCGCACTCCCGCACTCCCGCACTCCCGCACTCCCGCACTCCCGCACTCCCGCA
>C688J35102_120989616_pt1 | contig 12175 bp, 9 predicted proteins | sample HopSoiMetagenom2_FD_35102 | JGI IMG/M metagenome (IMG submission 35102)
AAGGCACCGATGGGTCAGGCAAGAGCACGCAGCTCTATCTGCTGAAACGCTGGCTGGAAATCGGCGGGTACCGGCTGCACTTCACGGAGTGGAATTCCTCGCCGCTGGTGAAGTCGGCAACGCGCCGTGGAAAACAGCGGCGATTGCTTACGCCAACTACATTTTCCTTGCTGCATGCAGCGGATTTCGCAGATCGCTGCGAACGGCAGATTATGCCTCTGTTGCAGGGCGATTATCTGGTGCTTGCGGATCGCTATGTTTACACGGCGTTCGCGCGAGACGCGGCACGCGGCTGCCCCCCTCGCTGGCTGCGCAATCTGTACCGCTTCGCGCCGGTTCCCGACATTACTTTTTACTTCCGCGCGCCTCTGGATGTGGCGGTAAACCGAATTCTCAGTGGGCGTCCGAAGCTGAAGTATTACGAAGCGGGCATGGACCTTGGCCTGAGCTACGATCGCGCTGAAAGTTTCCGCCTCTTCCAGGCGCGCATCCTGGAGGAATACGACAAGATGGTGGACTCGGACAATTTCGTGGTGCTCGACGGAACATTGCCAGTGAACAAATTGCAAAAACAGATGCGCGACATCGTGGCATCCAAGATTGATCTGAAGCGTTTCGCGCCGCGCGCGGCGGATGCGGAGTAAGCATGCCCGAGCAGGAAAAAGAGAAGGAAAAGCCAGACAAGGAAAAGGTGGCGGCCCAACCGCACGGCGTGGCCGTCGAGCCGACGGCAGCGCCGCTCCATGGTGCGCCTCCTAAGGCTGCGGTTCCATCGGTCAGCGAGGAAGAGACGGCGCAACACTTTTTCGGCGAGCCGCTGGTGGGCTTCGATCCCAGCGAAATCACCGGCAGCTTGATCGTCATCGAAGGCATGGACGGCTCGGGGCGATCCACGCAAATTGCGCTGCTGCAGGAATGGCTGGAGTCGGAAGGTTTCGCGGTGCAGACCAGCGGACTGCGGCGTTCGAATCTGGTGGGGCAAGACATCGATCAGTTGCTGGCCAAGAATGCGGTGACGCGGCTGACCTTGTCGCTGATGTACGCGACCGATTTCTTCGATCAAGTTGAGCATCGGATTTTGCCTGCGCTGCGCGCGGGAACGGTTGTGCTGGCCGATCGTTTTATTTTCACGCTGATCGCCCGCGGCGTGGTGCGCGGAATCAATCGCGACTACATCAGCGGGCTGTATGCCATGGCACTGAGACCGCACCTCACTTTCTGGCTCAATGTGCGGCCGGAGACGGCTTTTGGTCGCGAGTTCAAGAAAGCCCAGGCCATCAGCTACTGGGAAGCCGGGCGCGACATGTCGCTGTCGCACGATCTGTATTGGTCGTTCATCCGCTACCAGACCATGATCAAGCGAGAGTTTGAAGTCATGGCCAAGCGCCACGCCTTTATCGAGCTGGATGGCGAAGCCAGCGTTTCCGCAGTGAACAAGCAATTGCGGCAGCGCATCGGCGAGCAGCTTGGGATTCGCGCGACGAAATACGCTCCTTCCGCGGCGCTGGCGCATCTCTGGCGGTAGACTCCTAGCCATGTCCGAGCCGGTTCACATCGCCGCCATCGACGCGGGTTCCAATGCGGTGCGTCTGTCCGTGGCGCGAGCGTATTCCGCGATGGATATTGAACCGCTGCACAACGAACGTTATTCGCTGCGCTTGGGCGAAAATGTTTTCGTTCGTCATCGCTTCACCGAGGACATTCTCAAGAAAGCTGTCAAAGCGTTTCGTCATTTCAAAGAAGTGATGGAAGAATTTGGCGTGACGCGTTATCGGGCGGTGGCCACCAGTGCATCGCGCGAGGCGCAAAACCGCAAGGCGTTCCTGCGTGAGATTCGGCGGAAATCCGGCCTCACGCTCGAAGTGATCAGCAGCATTGAAGAATCACGGCTGGGCCGCGAGGCCGCCCTGGCGGCGCTTGGTCCCGAATCGCCTCCGCGCTGCGTGATCGATCTCGGCGGCGGCAGCCTGGAAGTCAGCATTCTGCACGATCACACCGTGGAACTGGGCGCGCAGATTCCTGTCGGCACGGTGCGTTTGATGTCCACGCTGAATATTCACGGCGCGATTCGGCCGGTCCAAGCCGAGCAGGTCCGCAAATATGTTCGCGCGCTGCTGGAATCGAAACTTCCGTCACGACCTAACCTCGGCGAAAATGTTACCGTGGCGCTTGGGGGGAACGCGGAAACGCTGGCGGCCATCGCTCCGGGTCCGCGCGAACATGGCGTGAGCACATTGCAACTTTCATTGCTGCGCGAGCGCCTGCCGGGAATTCTGGAGCGCAATGTTCGCGAGCGCATGAAAGCGTACGCGGTGCGACGCGATCGCGCGGATGTGATGGGCATCGCCGCGCTTACGTTCATCACCCTCGGGCGATATCTGAATCTGCGCACGTTGTCGATTCCGGCCGTGGGGATTCGCGAGGCATTGCTGCAGGAGAGCGCTCGCGAGGCGTTTTCGCGGAAGGAGCCGCATCGTTACAACAACGCGGCGCGCCAACTCTTGGTGGGTACGCGCAGCTTCGGCCGGCGCATGGGTTACGACCAGCGGCACGCGGAGCATGTGCGCGAACTTTCGGTGATGCTCTTCGATCAATTGCAGGCGGCGCATCATTTGCCCGCGCAGTCGCGTGTGCTGCTGGAAGCCGGCGCGTTGCTGCATGACGTGGGCCACATGGTAAGTCATCGCGGCCATCACAAGCACGGCGAGTATCTGGCGCTCAACGGCGACATCCCGGGCCTGGAAGGCCGAGACCGCGCTCTTGTCGCATCGGTGGTTCGCTACCACAATCGCAAATCCGATCCCGCGGGGCATCACACTGCTTACTCGGCGCTGAGCAGCAGCGAACAGCGCATTGCGCGGCGGCTGTCTTCCATTCTGCGGATCGCGGAAGCGCTGGATCATTCGCATCGGCAGCGCGTCACCAGCATGGCGGCTTCGTTCCAGCGCGGCGCCGTAGGATTGCAGATTTCTGCGCGCGGCGATGCCGCGGAAGATCTGCGCGACGCAAACCGGAGCGCCGAACTCTTTGAAAAGGAATTCCATGTAAAGCTGTATTTCCGCCAGTCCGCCGCCTGAGTAGAATTTTTTGAGCAAATCTCGTTCCAGGAGAAATTCGCAATGCAGCTTTACATCGTGCGCCACGGAATCGCCATTGACCGCGAGGATCCCAAATCACCTGCGGACCCGGAGCGATTTCTGACGGAAGAGGGAATCGACAAGACCAAAGAGGTGGCGAAGGGCGTGGCCAGGCTGGGCATTTCGCCAGATTTGCTGATCAGCAGCCCGTATGTGCGCGCGATGCAAACGGCGGAAATCTTCGCGGCGGCGCTGGACTACCCGAAACAAAAAATTCGGCACGCAGATGCTCTGCTGCCGGGTAGCGAAGCGACGCTGTTTTACAAAGAATTGGCGAAAGATAAGCAGTCGTCGACGGTGTTTTGCTTTGGACACGCACCGCAATTGGATGATCTGATCGCTGCCGGGCTGGGATCGAAACGCCACGTTAGCGCGCTTAAAAAAGCGGGGATTGCTTTGCTGGAGTTGAAGAGAGTGTCCCCGCCGGATGGGCAGCTGGTGTGGTTGGCTACGCCGAAGTTATTGCGGAAGATAGGGAAATAGGTCGGCGCGTTGGGTTTTTGCACTGCAGAAGGAAAGCCAACCCCTCCGAATCGACATTCTGGCGAGAGTTTTGACGCTGAGATTCTTCGTCCATCCTTGTCGGATGGCCTCAGAATGCCAGGTTTTTAGTCGTGGCTTAGGTTCCGCAACGCTCTGTTCCTTCGGCTCGATGCAACGCCCTATTCGTTCGCTGTCCGATCAATGTTGCGCTCCTATTTCCCCGGGGACCGCTCCCGGGCAGCGCTCTATTCGTTCCGGCGTGAGATCGGGCGAAGAGACATATCCATTCGGCGCTCGATCGGGAGAAGCGATCTATTCCTTCGGGGTTCGATCTGACTTCCAGTTGATCACGTGATAGGTCGCCGGTGTGTCGCCCACATTGCGCAGGCCGTGCAGAACATTCGAAGCGTTGAATATGACCGATCCGGGGCCGACGCGTTTCCATTCGCCGTCCACCAGAGTTTCGACGGTGCCTTCGCGCAGGACGATCATCTCCTCATTCGGATGCTTGTGCGGAGGATGCGAGGCCTTGCCCGGATCGAGCGTGGTGACGTGAACCTCCAACTCTTCGAGCGTTTTCGTCGGCCCGCGAAAGAATGAGCGCACTTCGCCAACTTCAGTTTTTCGCGCGGGAATTTTTGTCCAATCGTAGACGGAAGGCCCGATGATCTTGGCTTCGTCGACCGCTGCGCGTGCGCCAAGTGTCGCAACCAGAACGATGCCCCCTACCAGCAAATCGCGTCGATGGATCATCCTGTCCGCCTTTGGCTTACGCGTTAATTACGTAGGGAGCGCGCTGTGGCCGCGAGAGATGCGCATTGGCGTCCGCATCGTCCAGAAAACGTTCGCGCTCAGGATCCCATCGCAATTTTCGCTTGGTTTTCATTGCAATGTGATGGATCAGGCAGGTGGAGCATGCCCGATGGCCCATTTCCACGGGTGAAATCGGCTGCTTGCGGGAGCGCACGCACTCGAGCCAATTTCCGTGCTGCTCCTTGCTTTCGTATAGATGAATCTCGTCCGGCCCGATCACGGAAGTGATGATCTTGGGATCGCTCGCAGCCAGCGCCGTCGAATCTTTGAGCTTTGCCACAGGATCGCTCTTGGTCACTGCTTCGTTGCCGCGCGAAACGAAAATCCATCCTTTCGTCCCGTAAAACTTGATCCCGTTGGGATAGTCGCCGCTGATCTTCATTCGTACGCCGTTCGCATACACACCTTCGGTGTGAAACTTACCGTGTACGTCCCACAGTCCGTGCGTCGGGAATTCGGCCCAGCCCTCCACTTCGACAGGACCGGTGTATTCGGTATTCATGCCCCAGTGCGCGGAATCCACATGATGCGCGCCCCAACCGGTGATCATGCCGGCGCCGAATTGTTCGCAGCGCAACCATCCAGGCCGATCGTAGCCCACCTGCGGATGGACGCGTTTCTCGGTGTAGTAAACCTGCGGCGTTGAACCCAGCCACATGTCGTAATTCAAATTTTGCGGCACGGGCATTTGCGGTTCATCATCGCCGCTGGGATCGCCTGGCAATCCTATTTCGACCATACGCAATTCGCCGATACGCCCGTTACGAACCAATTCGGCCGCGTAGCGAAATTGCACTGTGGAGCGCTGCTGGCTGCCGATCTGCAGAATGCGTCCGGTCGCCTGCACGGCATTGCTCAGCGCGCGGCCTTCCGCGATGGTCAGCGACGCCGGCTTTTGCAGGTAGACGTCCTTGCCCGCATGTACCGCGTCGATGCCCACAATAGCGTGCCAATGGTCGGGAGTGCTGATGACCACCGCATCGATATCCGGACTGGCCAGAAGTTCGTGATAATTTCCGTAGGTTTTGACGCCTTCGTACGATTTGCCGGTCTTTTTCGTGTAGTAGTCTTCGACAAATTTCTTTCCATCCGTCACGCGATGCGCGTCCAGGTCGCATACGGCTACGATGCGAGCGTCGTCATACTGCAAGATGCTTGGCAGGTCGTGGACGCGCGAAATCCGGCCGGTTCCGATTGCGCCGACATTGATTCGTTTGCTTGGCGCGTATTGCCCGAACACGGATGATGGAACAATCGCGGGGAACCCGGCTATCGCCGCGGTAGCGCCTGCCGTCCGCAGGAAGTTTCTTCGCGAAATCGCATCACGCCGATTGCTCATGACATTCCTCCCGATCGAAATACAAGAAACCCGCGGCCGCAGCGCTGAGTCACCCTTTGATCTTCAACATATACGCGTTCTTTTGTGCGCGAATCACCAGTTCCGCCGCTAGCAAACATTGTTCTTGATCCTGCGCGGTATGTGTTCGGTTGACGATGTCGGCCACGAATTCCGGTCCGAACGGCAGCGCCACGTTGTTGCAATCGATGTACTGCACTTGTTTTTTGTCCACGAGGAACAAATGATTTCCGCCCTTGCGTCCGGCAATATCCACATACTTTCGAAGCTCGATGTAGCCTTCGGTGCCTAGCAGGAACAGGCGCCCATCTCCCCACACGCCGAGCCCATCGGGAGTGAACCAATCGACGCGCACATATCCGACGCCGCCGTCGCCGCGCAGAGTTACATCGCCGAAATCCTGAAAATCCGGATGATCGGGATGCGCAAAATTTCCGACCTGCGAATACGCGACTTCGGCCTGTTTCGATCCGGTATAGAACAAGAACTGGTCTACCTGGTGCGAACCGATATCGCAAAGGATGCCGCCATATTTTTTCGGATCCCAGAACCACGCGGGCCGCGAAGGCGCATTCACCTGGTGGGGCGCGAGGTTCACGGTCTGCACTACTTTTCCGATGGCACCCTGCTTCACCAAATCGCCGGCATGCACCGCCGCCTTTACTTCCAAACGCTCGCTGTACAAAATCGCGTAGATTTTCTTGGTCTCCGCAATCGCCTTCTTTACGTCGGCAAGCTGCTCCAGCGTGGTGATGCCGGGCTTGTCCGACAAATAATCTTTGCCGTGCTTCATGACGCGGATTCCCAGTGGCGCGCGGTCGACCGGAATCGTGGCGCTCAGCACCAGCTGGATCGACGAGTCATTTAAAACTTCATCTTCGGAGTTCACCAGCTTGGCCTGGGGGTAGCGCTTCAGGAATGCTTCGCGTTTGTCGGGCTCCGCGGCATATACCGCCACCAGTTCGCCGCCGCCTCGAATCACCGCCGCAGTCATGCCCAGAATATGGTCGTGGCTGACTCCAATGACCGAGAAGCGGATGTGGTGCTGGGGAGCCGCGCCGGTGTCCTGTGAACTCGGAGCTACAGCCTCGACAAAGTTCACTTCGCGTCCTCCTGCAAGCGCCAGCTCCGCCGCCGACAAAGCCCCTGCGGTGCCAAGCACGCCACCCACCGCCGATTGGAAAAACGCACGCCTATCGAGCATCAACTTAGTCCTCGGCTACTTGGATATCGAGAATATATTCAGCCACCATCAAAATACACCTGTAAACACGTCTTCTCAACGAATTTCCGCGCAGGACAGTGAGGCGGTTTGCGCATGTTCGGCGTTGCGTGCATTCACAAGCTGCGAATAAGTACCGTCACGTCGAAATCCTCGGGCACCGAATGCTCATCCCTGGTGTCTTTGAAACGTCTTTTCGTCCGAACCGTTCTTTGAGGGAACCTGTTATAACTGTTTCGCGTACGTCTACGGGAGGAGCGTCACCGTGCCAGCCATCAAGACATGGACATGCGCAGTTCTGATGTTGCTGATCTGCAGCGCTGTCTCCGCCGCGCCGATACCCCAGGACGCGGAACTCACAGTCGGCAAGTCCGAAGAAGCCACCCTCAGCGGCAACAAGGGCCGCAGCTACTTTCTTGCCCTTAATGCCGGGGACCTGATCCAACTGCATCTCGATCCGCACGGGTCGGAGATCGTCGTGCTCGCCTACTCGCCAACACGACAGCGGACACGTGGCGCGAAGATGGGCCCTGACGCGGATACTTTCGAATTCATCGCCGAAACTGAAGGCCGCTACACCATAGACCTCTCGCTTGCGGAAAACGAGAAGAGCAAAGATGCCGCCTACACGCTTACCTTGAAAAAGAAAGTTCCGCTTGCCGACCGCCTCGCACCGGAAAAGGCGAAAGAAGAGAGCCCGCGCATCGCCACAGTACGCTCCGCCATTGAGAGCGGCAACAAAGCGGTGGTCGCCACATTCTGGGAGGACATGAGCAAGACGGGAACGCCGCTGATCGAACGGCTGCCTGACGATAAAGAAAACATGCTGGTCACTTTCCTGTGGAAGGGCACGCCCGCAACAAAGAACGTCTTGATCGTGTGGTTTCCATTCACGATGCAGTCTCCCGACAAATACAGGCTGACGCAAATCGCGGACACCAACGTTTGGTATAGAACTCTGAAAGTTAACAAGCGAAAGCGCTTCATCTACCGCCTGGCACCTAACGCGCCGGCGTTTCGTTCTTCAGACGACAATGGCGGAGACCTCTTTCCGACAATCTGGGCAGGATCGCAGATCGATCCGCTCAACGAGAATCATTGGGCTTCCGATCCCGAAGATCCGGACGTGCCGGCGCATCAAGGCTTCTCCGCCGTGGAAATGCCGGACGCGCCGCCTCAGCCGTGGGGCGTGCGTGCCAAAGGCATTGCCGAGGGCAAAGTCGAGCGCCACATGCTGACCAGCGCTTTAATGAAAAACGACCGCGAGATTGGAGTTTACCTGCCGTCAGGGTATTCCAAGACGGCCGAGGCTTTTGGCCTGCTGATCTTGTTCGATGAGAACGCTTACCTGAAGAACGACAAGCAGTCCGCCAGAGTTCCGACCGAGGCAATTCTCGACAACCTGATCGCCGCAAAGCGCATTCCGCCGATGGTGGCGGTGTTCGTTGACAACGGACCGGGCAACGCACGATCTCGCGAGCTGCCCTGCAATCCGGCTTTTGCTGATTTCCTGAACTTTGAACTGGTTCCGTGGGTGCGGCGCCTTTACAACGTGAGCACCGATCCACAGCAAATTGTAGTCGGCGGCTCCAGCTACGGCGGCCTGGCTGCAACGTACGCGGCGTTACGCCATCCCGAAACCTTCGGCAATGTGTTGTCGCAGTCCGGCTCGTATTGGTGGACGCCGCCCAAGACCGTTGGTGGATCCGATTTCGATTCGGACGCCGAACCGAACTGGGTCGCCAGGCAATTTATTGCTAGCCCCAAGCTTCGCGTGCGCTTTTACATGGATGCCGGCAGCGACGAGATCGACCTCTCCGGCAAAGGCACCTCGATACTGGTGCCGAATCGCCATTTGCGAGACGTTCTGCTAGCCAAAGGCTATGAAGTTCACTACCAGGAATTCAACGGTGGCCATGATTACTTGAGCTGGCGCGGCACTCTGGCTGATGGGCTGATCCTGCTGATGGGCAGCGTCGCACATATGCCGTCCACCGATCTGGCGCCCAAGCATTGATGGCTTTCAGGCTGTTTTGGGTGAACTACCTGAGGCCGCGAACAATAGCAGCACGCCTGGAACAGTAAACATCACCAGGAAAAATGGGTTATGGCTCATCACCTGCGCCCAGATTCCAAAACCGATGTAAAAAATCGCAATCAACTGCGCAACCCGTAGCGAAGTCGTGCGATCCCGCAAGTATTTCGCGTACAGAAAAAACGAAATCAGTCCGAAGGTGAACATCGCCGCACCGCCCAGGTGCCAGGCGAGCGCGAGGTTGGCAATCAACTCTTGTGGAGCATGCGCATCCAGCAACCGGCCCGAAATATTCCGCCAGCCCAGGATGGAATGCATGAAACTGCCTAGGATGAAGAACGCAGCCAGAACAAATCCCAGAACAACACGCAGTGTGGTCATCGCCTCAATCTCTCCGCCTCAAATCCTCGCATTGCCGGCCGCTCGGTTGTCACTTATCCTGCGGCCACAACACCGATCGATCAATTGCCGCAATCGAGGTGCGGCCTGTCAGCGCCATCGCCGCCTCGAACTCTGTTCGTAGGATGTCGACTACGCTGCGGACGCCGTCCGCACCGGCGACACCCAACCCATAGAGGTATGGACGGCCGATCAGCACCGCTGCAGCCCCGTTGGCCAGCGCTTTTAGGACGTCGCCGCCGCGGCGAATGCTTCCATCCATCAAGATTGGAATGCGTCCTGACACTTTGTCGGCTACAAGCGGCAGAGCCTGAATCGTCGCCGGCACGCCGTCCAGCCCGCGACCTCCGTGGTTGGACACGATGATTGCGGCGACCCCGGCCTTGGCCGCCCGGTCGGCATCTTCGGGATTCAAGATCCCTTTCAGCGCGATTGGAGTCTTCGCGAACGACTGCACCCACTCCAGATCTTTCCACGTGAACCGCTTGGCGCCACCGCCCTCTCGTCCACGACCACCCGGGCCGCCAGCAGCGAGATGGATGTTCGGAAAGGGAAGTTTCGGCGCAGCGTCGAAAATGCGGTCTTGCCGGTTGCGCGCATAATGCCATGGATTATCAACCGTAATGCATAGCGCCCGGCACCCTGCTGCTTCCGCGCGTTCGATCAACGCTCTGGTTAAACCGCGATCGTCCTCAACGTAAAGTTGGAACCAGATCGGCCGAGTCGCCGCTTGCGCCACTTCCTCTATGCTGCGATTCGCGACGGTGCTGACGATCAGCGTCGCTCCGGCCGCTCCTGCGCCACGCACGGTGGCGACTTCACCCTCCGGATGCGCCAGCATGTGAGTCGATGTGGGCGCGAGCAAAATCGGATGCGGCAATTCGTCGCCAAGCAGTTTGATCCGTGTGTCGATATTCGCGAGATCGATGAGTACCCGCGGCTTGAGCCGAATGTTTGCGAGAGCCTCACGATTCCACCGCACGGTGTGCTCATCGCCCGACCCGCTGGCGTAATACTCCCACGCGACGTGCGAGAGTTTTTGCTTGGCGAGCGCTTCGTAGTCGTTCAATGACAACGGAGCGTCGGTGAGGGGTGTTTGACTTTGCGACAACATGACGGCGGAAGAATCCTGGATTCGTGGATGGCCCGAAGCTTCAATCCCGGACAATGATGCTGACGCCGCAACTCCGAATGAAGACAAGAGCGCGTCGCGGCGAGTCATCCGCATTCAGGGGGATCTCCGCTTGACCGTTAAGGAAACGCTGCCACAGTACGTAGCCAGTGCTCCGCTGTCAATGCGGCTCGGTCAGATTCAAGAAAGCGATCTTCACATCCTAGGAAACTAGTCGGATGCGACGGCGGGTAGTTCGCGCTGGTGAGTTCGGAAATCGGAGAGGAGTGCGACTACCTTGTCGACCTTTTCGAGTCGTGGCGCGGTCTTCAGGATCAGCGGCTTGCCCACGTAGCCTTCAAGAAAGTGTTTCCCTAGCGCGAGTAAGGCGGCATTGTCGGCCGTATCCTGTAATCCTGGAACGTGCAGAGTGATTGCTTCGGACGATTTCTCCGCGCGCATTCCCTGGCAGCTATCCACACGGCATTTGCGAAGCGCGCGAGCCAGTCGCAAAATTCCGGCCAGCGCGCGAATATTCTTCTGTTCGTTCTCATGCAGTCGCGCGAACGCACCGCGATCGGCGGTTGGTTCAGCGCCGCGATGGTAGCGGATGGTTTGAGCAACCAATTCCCACTCCTCGAAAGTCCAACTTGGTGGAAGCGGCAACTGGCGCAAGAAACGCTGCGCGGTTTTTCGGTGCGAGGCCACATGCACTGCGTCGCCTGCGCGCTGCAATCGTGCCGCGGCGCGCAAAACCCGGCGCAAGGTACGCTCGCCGAAGACCGGAGCCGCGTGTACCCGTCGCAGGGCATCGAACACGGCGATCGCAATCCGTGAGATCTGTGCCGTACGCTTCGGATGGGTATCGGTGGCACGCGCGGTCACACGAATGCGCGCCATTGCCGCCAAAGCCAGGCGATTACCTTGCGGCAATCCATGACGCCAGTCGTTCCAGATGCTGGTACGGCCAAGCGTTAACTGGCGGTAGCAATCGATGCGCTGCGACCGTTCGCGCGCGATCGTCTCTTCCCACAGATTCATCGAGTCGACCGCATCTGCCGGCGCTGTGTGCTTGACGGCCTCCGCCAATACATCCAGGTCGTGCACTTCGCCGAGCAAATCCTGGAGCCGCTTTAAGTTGTCGCTCCAGAGCGCATACAGTTCGGGTAACAAATTCTCGACGGTGTAGCGCAGCCGCTTGATGCCGATGCGTAACTCATGCCAGGGTTTCGCTCGGTCGGTGCGCTGCGCTCGGGTGTGCAACTCTTTCGCTTCTTCGAAACGCTCCACCGCCAGGCATTGCGCGGCCAAGCTGCCTACCGGTACGAATCGCGCTCGCTTGCGCAGGGCACGTTCCAGCCGCCTCCAGGATTTCGCGTCGAACTTGTCGGCCGCACTGCGCGCCTCACCCCGCAAATCCGCGACGCCCGCCTGAAAAGCGGCATGTAAGTGCATTCGCACGGTGTCATGGTCCGGCGCCAACTTCTTGACCCACTCGTCCATCACCTGCGCGTCGCGCAGCTTACCGAGCCGCCGGAACAGTTTGCGTGGCACTCGCCGCAACTCCTCCCACGCTGGATCGGGATCAACCTCCTCGAACACCGCCGCCACCGACCGG
>C688J35102_120989615_pt1 | contig 12173 bp, 8 predicted proteins | sample HopSoiMetagenom2_FD_35102 | JGI IMG/M metagenome (IMG submission 35102)
GTCCGTGAACGTCGTGAGCACGTCGGTGGGCTGATGATGCGTCGGATCCCAGTTCCCGCCGATCTGTGATCCGCGCTCGTTCTCGCGAAGGCTGAGCGCCGGCACCAGATCCTTGAACGGATCTGAATCCGTGTTGGTCATGTGCGGCCCCACGGCGGCCGGATAGTGCGTCGCGTACTTCTCGTTCGCCGCGCGCCACTGCCAGGCGAGCTTCATTGCGTCGTCGGCGAACTTCGACGTGCTCGCAAATTCGATGTTGATGTCTGCCTCGGGGCGCTGCTCGGGAGCGAGCTTGCCATCGGGCGTCGGCGGCCCGTGGTCGACCATCATCATGTCGTGCTGAATCATCGCGAGCCACTTGGGCTCCGGGTACTTCCCCGATCCAGCGGGACTCTCCTTCCCTTGCATCGGTGCGCGCTGCTCGACGTAGGCGCGTGCGCCATTAAGGCCCGTCTCCTCGTTGTTCCAGAGCGCGAAGCGGATGGAACGCTCGGTCTGGACGTCGGGCATGGAGAAGATGCGCGCCAGCTCCATCACGATCGCGGAGCCGGAGGCATCGTCGTTCACCGCCTGACCCCAGCCAATGCCATCCATGTGCCCGCCGATGATGTACATCTCGTTCGGATACTTCGTGCCGACCTTCATGCAGATCACTTCCTGCCGCTGGCCTGGTGAGCTGGGCTCCATGTTGATCGCGCGAATCTTCGGATCGGGCTGCGCCAGTGAATCGTTGTTCACGCCGCGTTCGCGCATGTCGCTGAAGATGCGGCTGCCGCCGGGGCCGTTGCCGGCATAGCCGCGGCCGTTGGGTGAGGTCACCGGTGGACGCCCCCGTCCACCGCGCTGCGCTGGTGGCGGCGGATCGTACTGATACGTGATGCGCTCGACGTTCTGGCAGCCGTACTGCTTGAGCTGCGCCTCGATCCAATCGACGGCGTCGCGGTTTCGCTTGGTGCCCTGACGCCGATCGCCGAACTGCGCCAGGCCCTTGATGGTGTTCTTGTATCGCTCGAGATCGAGCCGGTTCACGAGAGTTTGTACCGGATCGTTCGTCGTGTCAGTCCCGGCCAAGGCGGCAGCGCCGCTCTGTGCCGCCGCTGAGGACGACGTCGAGATGACCAGGCCGCAGCTGGAAACGAGCAGGAAGGAATTCAGTCGCACGAGATCCGCTCCGCGAGGTAGGAAGCCAGGAAGGATTCTACGCCGCGTGCGTTCTCCCGCAAAGAGTACGGATTGCGTCAGGCTGCTATCGGCGCGTCCCAGGTGTGTTGCGCTGGAGACGGGACGCGCCGTACGCTGGGCGCTTCCCAGACACCCGCCGAGCAATGAAACGACTGGCACTTCTCCTCCTTGCTGCCCAAGCCTGCGCTGCCAAAGGACCAACCGAGCGGTACGGATTCGTCGCTCGGCTTGGCGTCGACACGATCTCCGTCGAGAGCGTCACGCGCACGGGGAACACCCTGGTGAGCGACGAGGTCGACCGGTTTCCGCGTGTTCGCCAGCGGCACTCGGAGATCGTGCTCGCTCCCGACGGCGGCATCAAGCACATCGCCATGGAGATCACGACACCGAGCGAGCCGTCGGACCAGCGGGTGCGCCACGTCGTCGCCGATGTCGTTGGCGACTCGGTCCACATCTCCAAGGAAGACAGCACGGGCACGAAGCGCGTCGATCTGCGGACGGCGCGCGGGTTGACGATGGCGCACATCCCACAGATGTACAGCCTGATCGATCTCTACTTCGCGGCGGCGCTCAAGCGCGCCGATTCGACGAAGCTCGCCGCCGGCGACAGCGTGCGCGTTCTGCAGTTCTACATCGACCGCGAGTTCGACCGGTTCGGGCTGCACGAGGGCTTCGTCCGTCCGCTGCCCGGCCACAAAGCGGAGCTCTGGCACGATTGGTTGTCCGGCGTCGGCGAAGCGACGTTCGATTCCGCTTACCATATGCTCACCTACTCGGGTGCGCGGACGACGTACAAGGTCGACGTCACACGAGTGTCGACGCAGCCGGACGTCGCCGGCATCGGCGCCCGCTTCGCCGCGCTCGAGACGAGCGGCGGCGGGGCGAAGCAGTTGAGCGTTCGTGACACTGCGCTCGGCACGATCGGCAGCGCGTCGTTCACGGTGGACTATGGTCGCCCGCTCGCGCGCGGCCGCGTGCTGCTCGGCGACGTCATCCCGCTCGACCACGTATGGCGCACAGGAGCGAACGCCGCGACGCAGTTCACGACCTCGTCGGACATCACGCTCGGAGGGCTGCGCCTAACGAAAGGCACCTACACGCTGTGGACGGTGCCGCGCGAGAATGGCGCCGAGCTGATCGTGAACAAGCAGATCGGCCAGTGGGGCACCGAGTATCACGCGTCCTCAGATCTTGGAAAGGTTAAGCTCGATGCACGAACCGTTTCCGCTCCCGTCGAGAAGTTCACAATTTCAATAACGCCGGGCGACGCGCGCCACGGCACGCTCGTACTGGAGTGGGGCACTTTCCGCTGGACTGCGCCGATTGTGGTGCTGTAGGGTGGTCTGTCTGGCCCGGGAGAGTCCAGGGTTCCAGGACGCGAATGACGCGAATTGGGAGCGAATCGAACCTTGCGCATCGGAGAAACAACTTCTCAACCAAGGCTCTGAAGCGACCCGCTCAACAGACTAGTACGCCAGTAGGTTGGATTCGCTTTGAATTCGCGCCATTCGCGTCCGATCGCCCTGCGCTCTCAATGCGGAGATGGGTTCTTCTCGCGACAACCTTCGTGTCGAGACTTACATGAGCGAGCGTAAGTCGACAACTTGATAGCTGTGGATTGGCGCGGACGGCGAGGCCCGTTCCGGTATGTGCCACTGCATCTTTCGACATTAGGCTCGGGTTGTCGTGAGCCCTCCTCCTGGCGTCGGACTGGACTACCAGTTCTCGGGCATGAGGAGCTGTGCACATGCAACCCGAATCGAGCGATGCGCCCCCCCCGCGCTAACCTGCTGCTTGGCGCCTTGGACGCGGAGGCCTACACCGAGCTTCTCGACGGCGCCGAGCCTGTCCACCTGAAGCTCCGCGAATCGCTGTACAAGGCGAACGGCCCGATCACGCATGTCTATTTTCTGGACCGAGGCGTTGCTTCGATCGTAGCGCCCGTCGGCGATGGCGCGAGCGTGGAAGTCGGGACGGTCGGCAACGAGGGCTTCGTTGGACTGCCGCTGCTCTTCGGGGTGGATCAAGAGGCCGCTGACGCCTTCATCCAGGTTGCTGACGGCGGAATCCGCGTTACCGCCGACGCCTTTCGGAACGCCGTCACCAACAATGCCGCGCTGCGCGCGATGTTGCTCCGCTACGCCCAGAGCTACCTCGGCCAGGTGTCGCAATCATCAGCGTGTAACCGGGCGCACTCGATCGAGGAGCGGTGCGCGCGCTGGCTGCTGATGACGCACGACCGGGTTGGCGCGAACGAGTTCCCGCTGACCCACGAGTTCCTGTCGCTGATGCTCGGCGTGCGGCGCGCGGGCGTGACGGTCGCCGCGGGCATATTGCAGAAGGCTGGCTTCATCACGTACTCCCACGGCCGCATCGCGGTTATGGACCGGGCGGGACTCGAGGGTGCCTCCTGTGGATGCTACCACATCATTCGCGAGAGCTACGAACGGCTTCTTGGCCCGCTGCGTTAGCACGAGAGCGTACATAGCGCGCGGCGGATTTGTACGAAATAGTACCGTTACGATGTCGGTACGCAATCGTACGGCACGTCGATTAGCATTCGCTCATTGAACGCTTGATTCAAGAGTCGATTCCGTCTACACTCTATGTCGCGCTGGAGCGCGAAAACGTTTGTAGGAATTGAGGAGTCGTCCGGCAATGGAACTACTACCTTCCGCAGTCGATCGAGAGCCTGTGCCTCGCGCCGCGCCGCGGCTCACGGACGAAGGGTTTGCAATCCTTCGCACTGCCCTCGAGAAGCACATCGCCTCGCCGAGCCCCAATACGCGCTCGGGCCTGAGACACGCAATCGAGCGCATCTGTCTCGACGCCAGACGCAGCGATTGGCCGCCGGAGTCGATACTGGTTGCACTCAAGCGAGCGCTCGACGGCATTCCGGCTGTCGCCCGCCTGCCGCGCGGACCGGAGCGCGATGAGTTCGTCGCCCCGCTCGTGTCGCTGTGCATCGCGGAGTATTATCGCCGACCGTCGACGTTCGCTTCCGACTTACCCTCCGTGCTGCCCATCGGGAACGCTGACGAGAGAGGGAAGCCGCGATCGGCTGAAGCGGCGAGGGCGAACACGAGCACCATCGCTGCCAAGAGCTTGTCGCGCCGGTTGCTGCTGCGACTTCTCTCTCCGAGAGAACATCGCTCGCGCCGTACGCTCGCCGCGCAGCTCGGAACGTCAGAGTCGGCGCTCGGCGAGTTCGAGAGCGGCACGCGATTGATGCCGCTGGACCTGCAGGAACGACTTGCCGCCTACGTTCTGGCTCGCGAGCCGGAGCTCGGTCGACTCGCGCGCCAGCTCCAGGGGCAGCTTCACGCGGCGCGGCGCTACGAGGCCGGCGACGTCGTGCGACACCTAACGAGCCCGCGATGATGCGAGATCGCGATGCCGGCCTGCCGGAGGATCTTCTGCGCCAGATCACGAGCCGAGTGCGACCGGCGTGCCCGGACATTCCCGAGGATGTCTTCCGGCAGCTCGTAGAGGAGCTCGCGATGATCAGGCTCAGGTACGACGGCAAGAAGCCCGCTCCGCCGCTGCAATAGGCGATCGCTTTCGGGTTCCAGCTGTCCGCGCCTGGAGAGCCCAGGGTTCTGGGACGCGAATTAACGCGAATGGGAGCGAATCCCACGCGCACCACCACGAACTCCAGCAACAATCCAATCATAAATTGGCCACGCCCGATCGCATCCAAGCGGCGCGCGGTTGGATTCGCTCGCATTCGCGTCAATTCGCGTCAAAAAGCCCTTGCCTCACCAGGCGGCAGATTTGCAGTGCCCGGTAGCCGATGTAGAATCAGATCGTGCTTCCACAAATCGTCGTCCGCATTGGCGCCAGTGTGCTATCGGCGCGACTCGAGGCGGAGCGGTCGCCGCGAACTGTCGAAGCATTCCTTGACCACCTCCCGCTCCGTGGGCAGCTCGTTCACGCGCGCTGGAGCGGCGAAGCGCTCTGGATGCCTCTCGGAGAGATGGCGCTGTACGACGGATACGAGGACCCCACCAGCTATCCCGCGCCTGGTCAGGTGCTCTGGCATCCCCCGGGGGTGAGCGAAGCCGAGCTCCTCGTTCCGTATGGGCCGACCCGCTTCGCCAGCAAAGCCGGGCAGTTGGCCGGCAACCACTTTCTCACGCTCGAGGTCGATCACGCCCAGCTCGCGACTCTCGGGCGGGCTGTGCTCTGGAACGGAGCGGCGGAGGTCTCCTTCGAGAGAGAGCCCTGATGCGCGCCGCTCGCGGTGAAACTCCCGACCCGGGATCGAGGTAGGCTGACCCGTCCGGTGACGGCGTTACGTATAGCGTCGTGTATACGAGATGAACCCAGACGCCCGACCGCTCGCGAAGAGTAGCAATGGAAGTCGATAAGCTGGCCGCTCCACCAAATCGAAGGACGTACCGCGCGACGATCGCGGCGCTGCTCTCAGGTCACTGGGGCGCGCTGATGCTCGGCCTCGCCGCTGTCGGCGTCGAGACTGCCGCGGCGCTGCTCGAGCCGTGGCCTATCAAGGTCGTGCTCGATACGGTCCTCCACACCAAGCCACTGCCGCAGCCGTTGGTACAGATGCTGGGCACCGGGGTCGCCTCGAATGGCATGGTGGTTCTCGAGCTGGCCGCGGGCGCTGTGCTCCTCATCGCGATCGTTGCCGCCGCCGCGAGCTACGCGGAAAAGCAGTGCGTCACCACCCTCGGCCAACGCGTGACGCACGAGCTGCGCAGCCGGATCTACACGCACGCGCAGCGGCTGTCGATGTCGTACCACGACCGGAAGCGCACAGGCGATGTGATCAGCACCGTCACCGCCGACGTCGACGCGATTCAGAGCGCCATTTCGTCCAGTCTCCTCGACACGCTGTACTACACGATGCTGCTGGTCGGCATGAGCAGCCTGATGCTCTATCTCGACTGGCGATTCACCCTGATCGCGCTCTCGATCCTTCCCGCGCTCGTGATCGTCGTCTTCACCCTCACGCGACGCATCAAGCGGGCGTCACGCGACGTGCGGCGTCGTGAGGCGGACCTCATGTCGACGATGAACGAAGTGCTCTCGTCGATCCGGCTCGTGAAGGCATTCGGCCGGGAGGATCACGAGCGGCATCGCTTCGAGTCCGAGAGCGAGAAGATCGTTGCCTCGACGCTCCGGGCGCGCGACGTGAAGGCCAAGCTCGCGCCCGCTGTCGAGGTGATCGTGGCGTTAGGCGCCGCGCTCGTCCTCTTTGTCGGCGCTCGGCACGTACTCGAGGGCGCATTGAGCGCCGGCGCGCTCGTCGTCTTTTTGCTCTACCTGAACAAGATGTACAAGCCGATTCGCGAGCTGTCGAAGCTCACGGACACCTACTCGCGCGCGATCGTGGCGCTGGACCGAATCAACAACTTCTTCGCCATCGAGCTGGACGTGCCCGACTTGCCCGGTGCACGCCGCGCCCACCGCTTCCGCGGCGCCATCACGCTCGAGCGCGTGAGCTTTGGGTATGGGCCCGATCGGCCGACGCTCGTCGACGTCGATCTCACCATTCCCGCGGGTGCCGTTGCGGCGATTGTCGGACCGACGGGTGCGGGGAAGTCGACGCTCATCAACCTCATCGCGCGCTTCTACGATCCACAGTCTGGGCGCGTGCTGATCGACGGACAGGACGTGCGCTCCTTCTACCAGGAGTCGCTGCGGGAGCGCATCAGCTTCGTGCTCCAGGACACGCTCCTCTTTCGCGGCGCCGTCTGGCAGAACATCGCCTATGGAAAGCCGGAAGCGACACGCCGCGAGATCATGCGCGCCGCCGAGCTGGCGAATGCCGACGAGTTCATTCGCGAGCTGCCGGAGGGATACAAGACGATGGTCGGCGAGCGCGGCGTCACATTGTCCGGCGGACAGCAGCGGCGCATCGCGATCGCGAGAGCGATCATCCGCGACGCGCCGATTCTGATTCTCGACGAGCCGTTGACGGGATTGGACGCGGCCTCGGAATCTCTCGTTCTCGACGCGCTCCGCCAGTTGATGCGCGGGAAGACGACGGTGACGATCGCGCACAACCTGGCAACGGTGCAACACGCCGACGTCATCTTCGTGCTCGATCACGGACGCGTGTGCGAGCGCGGCACGCACGCATCGCTCCTCGCGGCGGGTGGCATGTACGCGCGACTCCACGAGCTGCAAACGACTCGAGGCGGAGTGAAAGCGCCGGGCCTCGAGATAGTGGGGCGTACGCTGCGCACGGCGGAACAGAGCTAGAGTCTGTCATCCCGAGGAGCGAAGGGACGAGGGATCTGCTTTCCCGCGCCACGAAAGATCCTTGCGGCGTAGATCCACGAAGGCCCCTGACGACACTGACAAGCCCTGAAACCACTGACAAAAGAGCGACAACGGCCTTCTAAAAAGGTGTTGTCGCTCTTTTGTAGTATCTGCGGAATCCGCGGAATCTGCGAAATCTACGTTCCCTTCCCCTCTACTGGTCTTGGGATGCCTCCTCCGCGCGCGGAGCGGGAGCGCGCGCGAGCAGCGCGCGCGACTCCATATAGAACGGATCTGCTTTGTGAGCGCAGCGAACAAAAGCAGATCCCTCGTCGCTTCGCTCCTCGGGATGACAGACGTTACGGTGAGAAGTTCGGGTTCGCGTTCGTCTCCTGCGGCGGAATCGGGGCGCAGAAGCTCGAGCCGAATGCTGGTGGCGTTTTGTTCGGGACGTAGAACGGATCGGTGGTCGGATCCGTCAGCACGGAACCCAGAGCAACCGACGGATTGCGACGGAGATCGCCGAGCTTCTTCCCCTCGAGCCAGAAATCGCGCGCGCGCTGATTCAGCAGCTCCGTGAGGACGGAGAGCGAATCCGTGGCGCCGCCGTAGGCCCCCTGCCCTCCCGCCGTGCGGCGGGCATTGATCACCGTCAACGCCGATGCGGTGTTGCCACTGCCGTGGAGTGCGGCTTCCGCGGCGATGTACTGCGCCTCGAGGCCCGACGCGAGGCGAATCGGATCGCCATAGCCGTTGTACTTGGCCTGCGCGACGAACTTCACTCCGTTGAGTGTCGATCCCGGTCGCGAGCTGTCGACGGGAAGGCGGGTATCGACGATGCGATAGCGCTGCGGCGCGACGAGCTGGCCTCCGACCGTACTGCCGTAGATCTGATTGCCTAACGTCGCTTGCGTGCTCACGTTCGCGCTCGTCAGGACGTTCACCGAGAAGCTCGCCGGCACCAGCGCCGCCGTTTGACCGGCCTTGGCGTAGTCGCCCTTCTGCAGGTATGCGCGCGCGAGTCCGACATTCGACGCATTGAGGATCGATGCGCCGGCGCTGCCCGCCGCCGTCGCGACCGTGACCGCGTTGGTGAAGCGCGTGATCGCCGAATCGAGCAGCTGCGTATCACTGAGCTGCGGTCCGCCCTGAATCACGCCGGCGCACATCGTCTCCGCCATCAGCTCGAGCGCGAACCCCATGTTCATCGAAGCCCGGGCGAGGTTCAGGTCCGTCGCCGCACCCGGCCCGCCCTGCAGGGCAAGGATCGCGTTCTCGTTCGAGGCAGTAGCGAGACTCAATGGAGCGAAGAAGTCGGCGTTGATATCGTCGCTCGAGGCAAAGACCCGCGCTGCGAGCCGTTTCGTCTGCAGCCGCGCCGCGCCGGTCCAGAGCTCATCGGAGACGAGGCCGCCAAAGAGCGCGACGCTCTGGAAGGCGATGTAGAGGTTCGTCTGCGACGAGAGGGCGAGCGTGGTGCCGTCGGTGTTCGGGTTGAAGGTCGCGGCATCGATCACCGTCGGATTTTTCACGTCGAGATTGCAGGCCGTGAACCCGAGTGCCGTCGCGGTCGCAATGCCGAGGACCGCTGTGGTTTTGAGAATTCTCATCATGGCTCGTCTCCGTCAGAACTGAAGGTTGAGGCGAACGAGCCAACGGCGCGGCTGCGGCACCGTGAACTCCTCGATGCTGACATACTGCGCGGTTCCCGTGAGCGTCGTGTTGGCCTGAAATTCGGGATCGGGGCCGTCGAAGGCCTTCTTCTTCCACACATGCAGATTGCGGACGCCGAGCACGACTGAGGCTCCGGCCGCGCGCAGCCGCTGCGCGTACTCATTCGGCAGCGTCAACGTCGCCGAGAGCTCGGCGAGCCTGACGAAATCCGTGGGCTGGAGATAGCGATCGAGGACCAGCCCCACTGGGGTGCCCGTTGGGGTGAAGAACGGCCCATAGTGGGCGATGAGCTCGGACTTGCTGTAGCCACCCTGATCCGCGGTGAGATTCGCGCCAGCGCTCGTGCCGGTGAGATCGCGGTAGAGCGGCGTGACATTGAGAATCTTCCCACCTTGTTGATGCGTCACGAGCGCATAGAGCTGGACGTTCTTGAACAGCGTGACGGTATTGGTGAGGTTCGCCGTGAAGGTGGGCCACTGCGGCCCGGCGTAGACCGGTGTGCCCGTCACCGTCGCCCGGCCCGCGACCGTGTCGATTGCGGTGATCTTGCTCGTGTACCACGCCGACAGCGGCTTACCCACCACGTAGCGATACGTGAGATCGGGGCTGATCTCGCTCTGGTTCGGGATCGCGATCTTGCCAAGGCTCACGAGCCGATTCTTGAGAGTGCTGCCGTTGAGCGACGCGTCCCACCGGAAGTTGCGCCGATCGAGCGGGTTCGCGCGCAGGGTGAACTCGATGCCGCGATTGTCGACCTTGCCGGCGTTGATGAACGGGTTGGTCGTGAACGCCAGCGACGGCGCGAGCGGGTTCGTGAGCAGCAGGTCCGACGTGTGCTTGTCGTAGAAGGTGAGCTCGATGCCGGCGCGCTCGTGGAAGAAGCCGGCGTCGAAGCCCGTCTCGAACTCGGTGCCGCGTTCCGGCTTGAGATCCGGATTGCCGGGGCTGGCCTGGACGACCCCGGGCGCCGTGCCGCCGTTGGCGGTGACGACCGTGAATGGACGGTACGTGCGCAGCGACGCACCAGGACTGGGCGAACGACCCGTGGCGCCGTAGGCGGCGCGGAGGCGCAGCGTCGAAATCAAGTTCGCATAACGAGACCAGAACGACTCCTGGGAGAGCACGTACGAGGCGCTGAACTTGGGCAGGACGAGTGATCCGAATGCCTTGCCGAAGGCGGAGTTCCGGTCGACGCGCGCGCCGGCCTGCAGGAAGAGCGTCTGGCCGAAGCTCACCTGCTCCTGCGCGAGCAGGCCTAACGACTTGGATTGCGAGTAGCTCTGCGTCGCTTCGTTCGCGGCCGCCGACGAGACGAGGTTGGACGAGTTGGTGGCGAGCCCGATGCCGATACCGGCAAGGACATTGTCAACGGTGTTGATGTACTGGCTGCCGAACGAGAAGTCCGACGCGATCTGGCGTGTGCCGCCGAGCGTCGCGTGCATGTTGCCGAGGTAGTCGACCGTGTAGATGTGGATCGGGTGCTGTACGTCCTCGACGTAGCCGTTGGCCTGATCACCCTGATACCAGTTCGCGCTGTTCTTGGGGAAGAACGTCGTCCCATGCGTCGCCGAGATGTCGCCGCCAACGGTGAAGCGATTCGTCCACCAGGTGAGCGGGCTGTAATGAATCTGCGCGGACGGGAGGAAGCGAACGGTCGTGATCTCGTTCTGGATTGCGGCGAGGCCGGCGACCGGGGTGCTGAGGCCGCCGCTACGCGCGCCGTTCGGGCCGACGCTGACGCCGAAGATGTCCGAGAGCGCGTACTGCTGCGTGAGATAGCCGTAGTTGGCGTCGTCACCCTGCGGCATTCGGTAGTCGTTCCGGCTGACGCCGATGGTGGCGTCGATGCCTAACGATGACGTCGTCACCCAGTTGAAGTGGAGGCGGCCGGTGCGGCGGAGATAATAGTTGCTCGGCGCGGTGCCGTATTCATTGCTCGCGTCCGCGGAGACGAAGTAGCCAAAGCTCTCGCCGCCGCCCTGCCCGCTGTAATCGAGCGAGCCGAGGCTACCGTTGCGGTAGACCCCTTCGCGCTGCAGCGGATTATCCGAGATCACCGCGCCCGCCGTCTTGCCCTGGCAGAGCGCGGCGCCGCCCGCGCCGACGTCGCCGGCGCCGCACGTTCCATAGAGCGGGAGTGGCGTGAAGTTCGGCTGGATCTGATTCCATTCCGTCGTGATGTTCTGACGGAAGCCACGCGCGCCGAGGCGCCCTTTCTTGGTGATGATCTGGATCACGCCCGCCGACGCGTCGGCGCCGTAGAGCGTGGCGGCCGCCGGACCCTTCACGACCTCGATGCTCTCGATGTCGTCCGGATTGAGATCATTGAGCGCCGTGATGGACTGCCCGCCGAGTCGCTCGAGGCCATGCGCGCCGCCGCCGATGGCGACGTCGTTGCGCTGACCGCTGAATGTCCGGATACCATCGATGAACACCAGCGGCTCGTTCGAGAGCGAGATCGACGCAGCTCCGCGAATGTTGATGCGAGGCGCCGTGCCGGTGGTGCCGGAACCCGTCGTGACGTTCACGCCGGCGACGCGGCCCTCGAGCACCTGCGTGACGCTGGAGACCGGAGCAATGGTCGTGACCTCGCTGGCATTGATCGTGGCGACAACGGCGCCCTGCGCGGCGCGCGTCTGATTGCCCGCGGTGCCGGTGACGACGACCTCCTGGAGATTGACCGCTGAGGTCTGGAGGGCGAAGTCGACGGTCGTAGTTTGGCCGTCACTCGCGGTGATGGTGCGCGTGCCGGCAGCGTAGCCGATGCGACGTGCCGTGATGACGCGGGTCCCGTTCGGCACGCGGCCGATGCGGAACGTCCCGTCGGGGCCCGTGATCGCGGCGAGCTGCGTCCCCTGCACGGCGATGGTCACCGCCTCGAGAGGGCTGCCGGACTGCGCGTCGGTCGCCTTCCCGGCGATGGTGCCGGTGCCCGGCTGCTGGGCGTCGAGCGTCGGTCCGGCCAGACCGCTTCCAGCAAACAGCAGTGCCGCGAGGATCGCGCGACGTTTCATCCTGCCCTCCAGATGGTGATGATCGGCGGTGGGATTGGTCCGGACATATTAGCATTTGTCCGGACTAATGTACAC
>C688J35102_120989614_pt1 | contig 12162 bp, 9 predicted proteins | sample HopSoiMetagenom2_FD_35102 | JGI IMG/M metagenome (IMG submission 35102)
CGGTAACGAGCCGAAGCCGCGCCTCCCTTTCCTCGTTCTCCAGGCGCTCCACGCCCAGGCGAAGCGGCACCGGCATCTCGTCCGTGACCTCCGTCGGTGGCTCCTCCTCCCGTGAGGTGGAGCCTCGCAGGGGGACGGCTTTCTCGCCGGCGATCCTCGAGGTGGGCGCCTCACTCATTCCGTGCCTCCTCGGCTTCCCGGCCGTCGCGCAGCCGTCGCAGCTCCCGGTCTTCGTACCAGGGCCGCAGCCTGATCTTCGCCGGCGGCAGGTGCCCGTAGACGAGCAGGCCGGTGCCGGGGTCGCGCTCACGCACGAGGTTGGCCGGGGCCAGGTCGCGGTAGGTGTCGCCCTCGGTCTCGGAGCGCCGCCCCTTCTCCCCGGTGCTGCGCGAGCGCTGCTCGAACTCGCCGGCACCGAGGACGCGGGAGACGTAGGAGAGGGTGTCCGGGTCGGAGATCCCGGTGCCGAAGACCTTGGCGCGGTGGTTGTTGACGATCGTCGGCGCCTGCCGCCCGTAGCGGGAGCTGACCTGGGCCATGTCCTGAAAGACGCTCAGCAGCTGCACCCCTTGCCCGGCGCCGGTCGAGGCGATCTCCGCCAGGTTCGGGATCGGCGCGATGTTGGCGCACTCGTCCAGCAGCAGGAGGAGAGGCGGGTCAAGCGGCTTGCCGGTCGCCGCCACGGTCTCGTAGACGACGGCCAGCAGCTCCTGCACCAGCATCGAGAACAGGGTCCGCAACCGCTCCTGCTCGTGCAGCGGCGCGCAGAGATAGAGGGTGTTGGCCCCGCCGTCGAGGAGCGCGGCGGGGCTGTAGTCGGCGCCCTTCGTCTCCTCCGCTACACGCGGGTCGGCGAAGGCGCCGACGATCATCTCCGCCGTGGTGTAGACGGAGCTGCGCTGGCGCTCCTCGCGGTTCTGCGTCGCCTGCCAGGCGCGCTTTGCCGCGGGCTCGCCGGCATCTTTCAGCAGCTCCTCGATGTAGGCGTCGTTGGCGTCAGGGCCTTCGTCGAGCCAGCGCACGACCGACTCCATCGTGCGACCGCTGGAGGCGGCGGCGAACAGCAGCGGCGCCAGCAGCTTCTCCGCCGCCGCGTACCAGAAGTCGGCGTCCTGCAGGCCGCCCGAGCCGGTCTTCGCGGCCGATGCGAGCCAGTGCGCCACCCGCAGCGCCCCGCGCCAGGTGCCCGCTCCCCACAGCGGCGTTGCCCGCGAGGGCTCAAGGCCCGTCACCAGGGCCGGGTCGAAGACCATCACCTCGCCGAGCCTGTCGCGGTGGGCGAAGGTGTCGACGAGCAGGTCGCTCTTGATCGAGGTCGCCAGCACCGGCCCTTGCCACTCCAGCAGGGCCGGGATCGCGAGGCCGGTCGTCTTGTGGCTCTCAGTCGGCGCGAAGGCGATCACCGACTGGCGCTCCTGGGCGGCGAGCAGGGTCCGCCCGCTGCGCCCCAGCGTCAGCCGCCGAGCCTGCGGCGCCGGCACCCGCAGCGGTGCCAGGTCGCGGCGGCTCGCCCAGCGGGCGCTTGGCGCCCGTCGATGAGTCCGGGTGAAGGTGGACAGGTCGTCCAGGTCAACCAGGCGGCGGCCGAGCAGGAGAAGCCCGCCGAGCGTGCCGAGGATGAGGACGGCGCTCACGTAGAAGTCGGCCGCGCCCGGCAGCCCCGCCTGCGCTGGGCGCGGCCACGCCGCTCGAGGATCGCCGAGGTGGGAGGGGAGGCTGAGCGCCGTCAGTGCCAGTTCGCTCGCGCCGATCGACGTCCAGCCGCCGCCGAAAAGGAAGCCGGCGAGGGCGCCGGTCAGCCAGATCGTCGCCAGGACCGCGGCGCCGATCGCCGCCAGGGCCAGGTAGAGCTGTCGCTCCGACCCGCTCACGCCGCCCCCGCGAGGTGGTCGACCATGCGCCAGTCGGTGTAGACGAGCTCGCGCTCGATCTGCGAGAGGCGGTGCTGGACGAGGAAGGAGCGGCGGCCGACCAACCACAGCGCCTCGCCCAGGCGCAGCGTCGTCGACAGCTCCGCCTCCGTCCGGCTCAGTCCCAGGCGGGAGCGCAGCAACTCCTGCTGGTCGTGGGGCTGGCGGTAGATGACCTTCGTGTCCGCGTCGCCGATCAGCCCCTCCGCGATCCGCGCCTCGCGCGAGCCCGCATCGCCGGAGGCGCCGAGGTCGGTGAGCCGGTGGACGACGACGAGGTTCTGCACCCCGAGTGCGCGGCAGAGCTTGAAGTTGGCCTGCAGCCACTCGGCGACGCCGATGTGGCTGGTGACGCGCCAGCCCTCCTCGACCACCGAGATCAGCTTCGGGCTCTCGCGGCCCTCCTGCTCGGCGGCCTGCTTTCGCTCCAAGAGGATCGCCTGCTGCCAGGCTGCGGCGCAGGTCATCAGGATTCCCAGCGCCGCGGAGTCGCGGACGGCGCTCAGGTCGAGCACGACCAAGGGCGCGTCTAGATCCAGTCCATCGCTGGTCGGCCCGTCGAACATGCCGCGCAGATCGCCGGCGCAGAGTCGTTGCAGGGCCAGCGCCGAGGAGCGATTCGCCTCGGCGAAGTCCTCGCGGCTGGCGGCCGAGACACCCTGCACCATCGCCTCGCGGGGATGGAGCAGCGCGTCGACCACCATCGGCAACGTCGGCTCGGCGGAGCCGGTTTCCTCGTCTACCACCTCCAGCGCGACCCGCAGCCCGGCGTCCTCCTCCGGGCTCAGCTCGCGGCGAAGCGCCGCCTGGGCGACCGAGCGCAGGAGGCTCAGCGGACCCTCGCGCCCGCCCCGCGGGCTGAGCGGGTTGAGCCGCACCTCGCCACCGGGAGCGAGGGTGATTGGCCGCACTCCGAGCGCCTTCGCCAGCGGCCAATACTCGCCCTTGATGTCGAGCACCCACGCCTGCCGACCAAAGACGGCCTGGCGGTAGATGTAGGTCTTGACGAGGCTCGACTTGCGCGAGGAGAGGCCGCCGAGCATCAGCATGTTCGGACCCGGCAGGTGGGCCGGGTAGAGCGCCCAAGGGTCGTACATCCAGGCACCGCCGTAAGCATCGCGGCCGATGTAGGCGCCGGGGGCGCCAAGGCCGCCCTGGCCGAGGAAGGGGTAGACGGCCTGGAAGTGGGCGGTGGTGCCGCCGTGCCCCAGCCGCTCTCCCGCCCGCCGCCTCACCGCAGCCCCCGGCAAAGCGGCAGGGTGAAGGGGAAGCCGGTGTCCTGCTCGCCGTAGAGGCGTTGCAGGCCCAGCCGGGCGAGCTGAGCGGCGTGCTCGACCTCAGACTCCGAGCGCTCCAGCTCCTCGGGAGTGCGGGCGGAGGTGCGGACGTAGCCGGCCCAGCGCATCTCCGCGTGGCCGTCGGCCAGCTCCTCCTCGCGGCGCGAGGCGGCCTGCTGGCGGCGGCGGATTCGCGCCGTCGACATGAAGCCCTGGCGGTTGCGGTTGATCTCCTCGGCGACCTCGGCGGTCTGCGCCGCCTCGGCCCGGCGCATCGCCAGCGAGTAGGGGACCGGCTCGATCGTCACCGCCACCGTCCGCAGGGCACTGGTCTGCATCAGCAGCGGCGCCATGAACATCGGCCCGACGTCCGAGCGCGGCCATGAGGAGATCCAGTAGGTCGCGTGGAAGGCGGAGTCGGTGCGGTAGGTCGACCAGCTGGCCTCGTCGGCGAGCGGACCCATCAGCGCCGGCTCGACTCCCTCGCGCCCCTCCTGGCCGAGCGCCGTGCGGGCGCGGCCCTGGCGGCCGAAGGGATCGAAGGCGTCGCGGATCAGCCCCGCGTACTGGCGCGGGCGGAGGAGGCCCGAGACCGAGACCTCGGCCATCGTCAGCCGCTCGGCAAGGCCCTCGGCCTCACGCAGCAGCAGCTCGCAGGCGCCCTCGACCCCGCCGCCAAGGCGGCGCAGCTCCTTGGCGCCGCGGCGCTGGTCGATCTGCACGGCGATCAGGACCTCGTGCTCGGTCGTCTGCGGCGCCGCCGACTCGACCAGCTCGATGTAGGAGCGAACGACGTCGGAGTCGAGCGGCACGGCGCGGTCGCGCTGGGCCTGGAAGTGCGCCGCCAGCTCGTCGCCCTGGCCGGGGACGGTCTGCTCAAGCCACTGGAGGCGCCGGATCGGGCTGCCGTCGCGGGCGCAGCTCGCCAGCACTGCGCCCCAAGCATCCAGCGCTCGCTCCTGCTCGGCGCCGTCGCGCATCGCGAAGGCCCCGGCTCGCACCGCCAGCGCCGCGGTGAAGGTGCCGTCGCGACGGTCGGAGATGACGCCGACCTGCTCGGAGCCGTAGGGCACGGCCAGCAGCTCGACCCCCGCCAGCTGCGGCGGCAGCGAGGTCTCGTGCTCGGCCTCGCCCTCCTCGCCGAGTCGGGTGCCCCTGGTCGACGCGGTCGAGCGGTGGCCGCGTTCGGCGCGCCGACGTCGCCTTCCCCAGCGCCCGAGGACGGGCGCCCACTCCTCTGCGGTTCGGCCCTCGAAGGGCACGCAGATCGCCGCGACCGCGAGGCACAGCGCCAACACGCCGACGATCAGGCCGATCACGCTCCGCATCGCGTAGAGCGCGCCCAGGCCGATCAGGGCGCCGGTGGCGACGATGACCACCTGGCCCGCTCGCAGCGGGCCGACCACGGCGCGCTGCTCGAGGGGGCCGAAGCGATAGCGCCGCGCGCTCACGAGTTCGCTCCCTTCTCGGGCTTGGCGCCCGGCGGCTCGGGCGCCGGGCGCGGCGGTTTCTCACCAGCGCCGGGTGAGCTGCCGCCTTCGGCTTCACGCGGAACGGTGGCCCGCGTCTCGGCCGGCTCCTCCACCGGCGCACCGCTCGCTCCCTTCGAGCTGCCCGCCTCCTGGGCGACCGAGGTTCCCTGCATCCGCTGAGCGGCGGCCTGGGTGCCGCGAACCGCCGCGGCGGGGACCGCTGCCGCGGCACCGGCACCCGCACCGGCACCGCCCGCTGCGGCGGCCTCGCCGCCAGCCGCACCCCCGGCACCGCCGCCGCCACCATTCGGTCCCACTCCTGGGCCGCCGCCACCGCGCGGGCCGCCAGGCTCGGGTCCGGCGCTGCCGCCACCTTTCTCGGCGGCGTTCCAGAGGGTCGCGCCGGATTCGTTCCCCCAGTTGGAGTGCGCCATGTTGCGGAGGATCTGCACGTCGCTGGCGATCTGGACCGCGCTCACCGCTCCCCCAGCGGCCGAGCGGCGGCCGTAGGCGGCGCTCATCGCGCCCTCGGCGAACGGGACCAGCTTGAGCAGCACGAAGGGGGCGAAGCAGGCGAGCAGCATCAGCGCCGAGGCGGCGAGGATGTGCTCGACGCGGCTTTCGCTTTCGGCGATCAGTCCCGCCGCCAGCGAGATGATCGAGATGATCACGAACTTCGAGCCGATGATGACCACCAGGAGCTCGCCGCTTCGCCGCAGGGCGCCCGTCCAGCGCGGCCAGATCGAGGCAGCCAGCGCCAGCGGCATGAACAGCGCGACGACGTAGATCGCCGCGTCGCGCATCAACAGCTCCAGCCAAACCATGAACGCGGCGAAGGCGCCGATGATGGCGGCGAGGAAGGTGACGAAGAGAGGCACGGCCACCGTCCCGGCCGCCTGACCCTCGACCGCGCCGGTCGGGTTGATGCCACCGGCCCCGCCGACTTCCTTGCCCGCTTCTCCGCCCGCTTCACCGAGGCCGGTGATCGCCGACTTGAAGAAATGGGTGCTGTTGTCGTGGCTCGCGCTGGCGATCGCGTGGCTCATGCCGTCGGTCGCGACCAGGAGCAGCTGCACCACCGCGTAGGCGACGCTCGTCGCGATGAAGGCGAGCGGCAGGTTGACGAGGACGACGCGGGCGAGGAGGGCGGCGTTGCCCTGCGCCAGGCCCTCCAGCACCGCGAGCAGCAGCATCGCCAGCCCCATCAGCGCGGCGATCTGCGCCATTCGCCCGTACTCGGCCAGGAAGCCCTTGGTGGTCAGTTCGGGCGTCGTCGTTTCCTCGATGCCGTTGACGACCTGCCTGATCAGCCAGCTCGCGCCTTCGGCGACCCAGGTGGTGATCTGCTGGAAGATGCCGTTGCCGACGTCCTTCAGGGCATTGGTGATCGGTGCGGTCACGGCTCCCTCCACCGCGCCGCTGACCGCATTGCAGGCATCACCGACCGGGTTGCCGCCGCCGACGATTCCTCCGGTGATCGGGCCGAGACCGCCCGCGACTGACCCGACGGCGCCGCCGACGTCGCAGAGGACGTTGGCCTGGGCCTTCGGAGGCGAGGGCTGGGCGCACACCATCAGCAGCGCCAGCGATCCGACGACAAGCACGACGCCGAGACATCTAGGGAGCCAGCTCATAGCTTTCAAGCCCCCGCGCCAGGTCGATCACGCCGTAGCCGCCCAGCGGCCCCGGCTTCGTCGCCAGCCTCGGCGTCGGGCCGAAGCCGCCCCGCGTTTCGGCGATCCGCCAACGGCCTTCCATCCAGACGAGCTCGGTGTGGGTGAGTCCGAAATAGGCGGCCGGTTCCACCGATCCGGCGTTGCCGAGCAAGGTGAAGCCCCAGGTGAGGACGCGGGCGCGATCCGCCGCGAAGGACTCGATCCGGTAGCCGATCGGGATCGCCGAGTAGAGCGTCTGCACCCCGCGGCTGATCCCGGTCCCGATCGGACCCGCCGCCAGGCGTTCGGCGCCGGGCGAGTTGGCCGCCAGCATCTTCGCCGCGTAGTCGGGCGCCGCCACCGCTTCGATCCGCGACCGCAGCACTCCTTCGCGCAGGACCGCCGGAGAGGCGAAGGCCCGCTGGTAGGCGGCCACGGCCTGCGCTGCTCCTTGGGGGGTGTCGGAGAACGCCACCGGAACGCCGGCGAGCGACCGCGCCGCGCCGCTTTTGGCTGGTATCGCGGCGCGGTCGCTGCCGGAGGGGGAGAGGGAGTGGCCGAGCAGCAGGCCGAGGAGGAGCGTGGCGAGGCAGGCAAGGACAAGCTGCCGTCGCGAGGTCGATGAGCCTTCGGTTCGCCGCCGCCTCATTTGACGGCTTGCCCGGAGGTGTAGAAGAAGTTGATCAGGGCGGCCCCGGCGCCGACGACGAAGGCCGCGATCAGCGAGTAGAGGACCTTCTGCTTGCCGTCAGAGGCGTGGCCGTAGTTGTTGGATTTGCTGCCGAGCGCCCACTGTGCGGCGCCGAGCAGGAGGCCGGCGGCGCAGCCGAGCAGGACGACGGCGGCGAGCCAGTTGACGAGTTTTTCCAGAGCCGGCGTCCCCGGTCCCCCGCTGGGGTTCGGTTTGATGCTGACGGCGGCGAGCTGCAACTTGACGAAGACTGCGAGGGCCACGATGGACTCCTTTGGCTAGAAGTGCCTCTGCACTTCCGCTGTCCAACTTGGCCGTCACTTGCATCGGCCCCGGCCGAAATTGACCGGAGGTCCGTCGAGTTGTGAGGTGGTATGCGGACCTCGGGCAGAATCGGCGTCCGAGACAGCCAAGGTCCCATCGGATTCGACCGAGGAACGCCCTAGCCTCGCTGGCTATGGCAGCGAGTGACGCATCAGGCCAGGAGTCAGACCTATTCGCGATTCGGCTCGAGTTTCTCGCTGAGTGCTGTTCAAAGTGCGGTGAGCCACGCGAACCAGGGCTCTGTCCGCAATGTGGTGTCGAGGTCGGCGAAAGTGACGAGGTGGCCGAGATTGCCAAGGCCCGGGCGAAGGCGCTTGGGTCTGTTGATCTGCGCCTGCAGGAACTGATCGCCCGTTTCAGTGAACTGCCTGACGGCAACATTGTCGTGTCCAACGACCAGTTCGCTACTGCAGTTAGTGACGCCAAGATCTTCCAGCAGCTGGGCGAAATGACCAGCCTCGGAAGCGAACTCGAAGCGCTTGACGTCAATGACCGAGCCGTCGTCGGCGGCAAGCTGAGGAAGGCGATGGAAGGGCGCGTTGCGCAGGTTGAGGCACTGCTTGCTGCCTGTGAGGAACTGTCTCTCTTCGACCCCCAGGGTCCGGCGCAAGAGCTTCGCGCGGTGGCAGCTGAGAGTGGACGCTATGGAGCAATGCTGACTCAGGCGTTCATGAAAATCCTCGTCGCCGAAACGATCCCTGCCGCCCGCGAAGCAGGGGCGGAATTGCAGGAATTGCTCGACGCCTTCCCATACGGGGAGCGCATTGGGGAACTGCTAGAAGAGATGGAAGCCTGGGTCGTCCCTGACTCTGACGCTCGGGCGGCACTCGTCCTGGGAAGGCCAGGGCACTACAGCGACGATCATGGCTTTCTTGACGCAGGTGCCGTCTTCGGAGCCTTTGCAGACCAGGAGGCGCCTTTTGAGGCCCTCGCCGAATGCGCGCGCCGCTACTTCTCCCATTTCATTGGCGCCGGGCCGGTACGCGAGGTGGGAATTGAGAGTTTTCTGGTAATTCCGGCAGTCGGCCTAGCGACCCTAGATCGGCCGCTCGGGGCCCACCGCATCTCCCGCTCGATATATCGCCTCCTCGACAGCGCGGCGACCGCGGATGCCGAGGCGGTGCAGCGTTTGGTCGACCGAACGATCACCGAAAGCGAGTTGATCTTCCACGCTGTTGAACAGATCCAGCGCGGCTTCAAGCTGCTTGCCGCTGGAGAAGAAGTCGGGGTGACGGACGACGCGGCGATCCTCAAGACCATCATGGACTCCTACAAGGAGCTTGCCGAGACCAGCTTTCGCACCTACGGCTGGCTCGTACTCGACTCGGAGAGAGTGAGGAACGGAGAGACTGCCAGCCAAACGCCGACTCCGCCGACGATGGGAGCTCTGACGGCGCAACTCGAGGCGTCGCCGGAGCCTGCCGCACAGCAACTTGCTGCATGCAGCGATAGCGCCCTGCGTAATGCCTGTAGTCATGCCCAATATCGCTGGGATGCTGCCGCCGAGGAGGTCCACGATATGCGAACTGACCAGCGATGGTCGCTTGAGGATCTCGAACTCAGGGTCGAATCAATGGGGGCGGCAATCGCCGGCGCGGATGCTGGATACACCTGCTTCCTAGCCGATGGCAGGGCAGAGCTCAGGAAGCCGCAGTGGGCGGAGGATGGGCCGCCTGGTCTTCCAGTGCTCGTAGCTGAGGCTATCTTTAGCGCGCGCGGCTTCCGGGTGGTCGACGTGCGCGACCAGGGGCGCACTCTGCTGATCGACTACGGCGACAACCCGGACATGCTCGCCTTGATGTCGACCCTGGGGGGCATGACGGCCGTCGCGGGAGATGACGATGTGGTCAGGGTGTTGGACCCGGCAGGCAAGACCCTGCTCGACGTCGAGGTGGCAGCATTCAGAGAAGCCTCCGAGGCGCCGCCCAAGTTCAAGGACCTGGCGATCCTGGCGCCATTTTTCAGCAATGCCGCTAGGACTCGTGGAGACCCACCCGCTGCTTTGCTCGAATGGCTCACCGTGATGGCGAATCAGGTCATGATGACTGCGCTGGAGGCTGCCGAGCGCGATGACTTCGGCGCTCCTTCAATGCTTAGCACCGCAGACCGACTCGGCTACGTGATCGATTTCGCTCGGGCACAAGCTGACAAGCACGAGGGAGAGACCCAAGGGCTGCTGCGACGACTGAGGCTCTGTCGTTCATTTGCCTTCGCGGCAGCACAAGGCGACAAAACGGCAGCCACGCAGTTTGTGCAGGAGTTCCGAGCCCTTAACGACTGGATCTCTACCCGAGGAATTGTCTGGCCGCCACAGCTTTAGACGGACTTCCTGGTGCAAAGGGCAGATCGCTACCGGGTTTCGCAGGTGGCGACGACGACGAAGTCGGCGCGCGCGGCGCCGCCCATGTCGGAGCTTGCCGTTACTACCCATTCCCGCTTGATCGGGCCGGATGCCACCGTTTGGAAGTGGCCGACGATCGCCGAGATGCTGCCGTGGTTCCACCGCAATCCGCCGGAGATCAGTCGCTCACCGTGTTTGCAGTTGGCGTGTCCGTGGGCGTAGTTGAACTGACCGTCGTTCGCGGTGGTGTCGGTGTCGATGATCTTGCCGAAGCGATATTTGATCTTGCCGTGGTGGGCTGAGCTGGTTGCGGTCGGACCCGACCGCGCGAGCGCGCTTCCACCCAGCGCGAGCATCGCAATGGCGGCCACGATCACGACGGCCGAGCGGCGGCTGAGCTTGATCTTCATGGCGTGTCCTCCTGTTTTGAGTCGAGCATGGTGGTGATTACCGCCTCACTCGGATGTAGCGAGGTACGGAGTGGCCCCGCACGTAGGGATACCCGTTCTGTTCTGGCACGACGGCGTTGAAAACGAATCTCGTAGTTCGCGGCACTGGGGAGAAAGCGTAGGCGGCGCGGTAATGGCAGAGCGCGTCGGTCTTCGCGCGCCGGACCAGGAACCGGCGCTTTGCCCCCGGCACCGTCCCGCGCATGACGACGACGCGAAGCGCACAGTTCGGCCCGGCGATCTCCCCGGAGAAGTAGATCCTTTTGTGGACGCGGGTGCGGTGTCGGCTCAGGTGGAGCGTCACCCGCGTCCGCATGTGGAGGGTCAGGTCGGTGGAGGTCTGGAAGGCCCCGAAGCGGTAGGCGACCCGGAAGGCCCGCGACGGCCCCCGGCGCAGCTTGAACGTCCAGCCGCCGTTTTCGTTCGTCGTCGTGGTGCCGATCAGGTGGTAGGGGCGGCCGTCCAGATCGGTGTGGCCCTGGAGGCAGACCTGAGCGTTGGCTACGGGGTTGCCCGCTGCGTCGCGAAGCCGCCCGCGGATCAAGGCGCGGTGGCGGAAGGCCAGGGTTCTCTCGATCTTGTTGTTGCCGGCGAAGCCGGCGGTGATCGTGTTGCCGCCGCCGACCGTCGAGCCGGGGCAGAGGTTGTTGACGAGGACTTCCTTCGATTCGCAGGCGGCGTTGGGCGTGCCCGTCTGCGCGTAGTCATAGGCGCAGACCGAGATCGAGTTGACCCCCTCTCGAAACGGTGCGTTCGCGGTGTCGAGCGTGTAGGTCTTGCCGAAGCTCGGCGGGCAGGGAGAGAGGCGGGAGGTGAGGTTGCCCGGCAGCGGGTTGCAGGCTGCGGACAGGTCGTCGCCCGCAGCCGCTTGACCGTTCACCGTGACCTGGATCGAGTGCAGGCCGCCGCCTTGATCGCCTGCTGACAAGGAGATCGTCTGAGGGCCGTGCAGTTCTGCGCCCGAGAACATCGTTCCGCCGATCGAGAGCGTCGGAGAGACAACATCGGTGAGCTGGATGCGGACCTGCTTGACGTAGGTGTGCGCGCCTCCGGCCGCGCCGACGCAGCGGTTCCCACTGTTGGGCTGCGTGCATTCCAGGCGCGCGACCAAGTAGCGCCAGTTGCCGGCCGGGATGCCCGACTCATGGCCCTGGTCGTCGTTCTGGTTCTCGTATGAGAGGCTCGGACCGCTGTCGGGGGAGACGGCGAGGTAGCCGTGCTGACCGTCTTCGGTCGCCAGCCGGCTGAACGTCGAGCCGCCGGTGATGTAGGTGCCGGCGGGTGCCGTCCACACCCAGGCGCCGAAGCCACCCTGCACGGTTCCCGTTTCGCCGCCAGCGAGGCTATGTGCGATCTGGAGGCCCGGTGCCGACGGCGAACAGTCCACCCGCGGGATGTAGTGGGTGGTCGAGGCGGTGAATCCCGCGTCGTCGGTGCCGGTGTAGATCCCAGGGGAGCACTGAGCGACGATGTAGCTGCCGGCCTGCGCGCTCGACGGGAGGAGAAATAGCGCCGCGAGGAGCGCGGCAGCCAGCCAGAGGAACGGGTTGGTCGCTTGTCGGAGTGCGTCTCTCATCACATTCCTCTCAGGGTCCGAACTGTTGGTTTGCGACTTGGGTGGGAGTCGAGCTGGAACTGCTCGCCGTTGATTCAGAAGGGGGAGGGGCGCTGGTTTCGACCGGCGCGGATTCGACAGGCGCGCTGCTCACTTCCGAGCCTCCCGCTGCCGACTCCAGCGACTGCGATTGGACGGCCTTGGTCGCGCGTCTTTCGCGTTCGGTGCTTGCGGTGGCGGTACCGCCCGCGCTTTGCTTTTCACCGCCGCCGGTTGGACCCGCCGCCTTCGGTTCGGGTGACGGAGCCGGGTGCGGCGTCGGCTGACTCGTCCGCGTCCGCGCCAGGGGGGCGATCCGCGGCGCAGCGACCACATGGCGTTGCTTGGCGGTGTGCGGGGTCGCCGGACCTCCACCGTCGATCAGGTCCACTCCACCGACACCGGGACCGACCACGCCGCTCGCGACGCAGGCCAGCGCCGCCGTGGCG
>C688J35102_120989612_pt1 | contig 12139 bp, 10 predicted proteins | sample HopSoiMetagenom2_FD_35102 | JGI IMG/M metagenome (IMG submission 35102)
CACAGGGCATTCGCGCCGCGCGAGGCCGAGCTCGACCGCGCACGGCGGCTGATTGAGGCATTCCGCGGCGGCGCGGAGCGGTTCGACAATGAGATGATCGAGCGGATGCATGTCGAGGCTGCGCAGCGGTTGCTCGAGCGGGCGGCGCACTGACGTAAGTCTTGGCAAACTCGCCGTTCCTTGGCATGGGCCGATATGGCCCGACCCAACGACGCACCCGATATTCCCCTTGGCCTGACGTTCGACGACGTCCTGCTACAGCCGCTTGAATCCTCTGTCCTTCCAAGCCAGGCCGAGACACGTACGCAGCTGACTCGCGGAATCCCGCTCAACATTCCGATCATATCCTCGGCGATGGACACGGTGACCGAGGCGGACATGGCGATTGCCATGGCCCAGCTCGGCGGGATCGGAGTGCTCCACCGCAACATGGGTGTCGAGGAGCAGGCGATCGCAGTGCGCCAGGTCAAGCGGTTCGAGAGTGGGATGGTGGTCAATCCGATCACAATGACTCCCGACCAGACGCTCGCTGAGGCGCTTGAAATGATGAAGGCGCATCGCATCAGCGGTATCCCAGTCGTCGAGAAATCGGGCAAGCTCTGCGGTATTCTCACCAATCGCGACGTCCGCTTCGCCGAGAACCCGCGCCAGCGCGTCAGCGAGCTGATGACGCGGGAGAATCTGGCGACGGTGCCGATCGGGACCAGCCAGGAGGAAGCCAGGCGAATCCTGCATCAGCGCCGCATCGAGAAGTTGATCGTGGTCGACGAGGGCAATCACTGCGTCGGCTTGATCACTGTCAAGGATATCGAGAAATCGGTCGCTGCGCCGCTGGCGACCAAGGACGCGGAAGGGCGGCTTCGAGTCGCTGCCGCAACCACCGTCGGTGACACCGGGTTCGCGCGATCCGAAGCTTTGATTGACGCGGGCTGCGACTGCATCGTGATCGACACCGCGCACGGTCACAACACCGATGTCGCGCGAGCCGTCGAGCGGGTGAAGCAGCTGTCGAACTCTGTCCAGGTGGTCGCCGGCAATGTCGCAACCGCTGACGCGGCACGCGCGCTCGCCGATGCTGGGGCCGACGCGATCAAGGTGGGGATCGGCCCAGGCTCGATCTGCACCACGCGGATCGTCGCCGGTGTCGGAGTCCCCCAGCTCACTGCGGTGATGGAAGCGGCGCGGGCCGTGAACGGCGCCGGTATCCCGATCATCGCCGACGGCGGAATCCGCACCAGCGGCGACATCGCCAAGGCGCTCGCCGCCGGTGCGTCTGCGGTCATGGTCGGATCGCTCCTCGCAGGAACCGCCGAAGCGCCGGGTGAGATTTTCCTCTACCAGGGGCGGTCCTACAAATCCTACCGCGGCATGGGCTCGGTCGGTGCGATGGCGCGCGGCTCGGCCGACCGTTACTTCCAGCAGGACATCAAAGATCACCTCAAGCTGGTGCCAGAAGGGATCGAAGGGCAGGTCCCGTTCAAGGGCGCGGTCCGTGAGATCATCCACCAGCTGGTCGGCGGAGTGAAGGCCGCCATGGGCTATACGGGGTCGAATACGATCGCCGAGCTGCAGAAGCGGGCGCGGTTCATTCGAATCACCAACGCCGGCCTGTCGGAAAGCCATGTGCATGATGTCGCCATCACCCGCGAGGCGCCCAATTATCCGACGCGCTAGCCGGTGACTCCCGCCGCGCGGGTCCAGGCCGCGATCGAGATTCTCGAAAATGTGATCGCGTCCGTCCGCGCCGACGGGGCGCCGGCGGATTCGATCGTCACCCATTATTTCAAGCAGCGCCGTTACGCGGGCTCGAAAGACCGCCGTGCCGTCCGCGAGTTGGTGTTTCGCGCAATCCGCCGGACCGCTGAGCGGCCCGAAACCGGGCGAGCGGCGATTCTCGGCCTAGCGGAGGAAGAGCCCGAACTGCTGGAGCTGTTCGGGGAGCCGCGCGGGCCCGAGCCCCGGCTGGCGGGAGAGCAGGTTGCCCCGGCGGCTCTCGTCCCGGTGTGGATCAAACCCGAACTCTCGCCGCTCGTGGCCGAGGCGGAATGGCTGGCTCTGCTCGAGCGCGCTCCACTCGATTTGCGCGTGAATGCCGCACGCGCGTCTCGGGACGATATTCTTCAGCAGATCGAGGGTGCTCCTACTCCGCTCAGTCCATGGGGTATTCGACTCCCTGCTGGTAGCCGGATCGATGATCACGAGGCGTATCGTTCGGGTCTGGTCGAAGTTCAGGATGAAGGCAGCCAGCTCATTGCCCTCGCGTGCGGGCCGGAGAACGGAGAAGCCGTCGTCGACCTCTGTGCAGGGGCAGGCGGGAAAGCGCTCGCGCTTGCCGCCGCGGCGCCTGAGGCGCGGATTCTTGCAACCGATACAAACCGTACGCGGCTCTCGAAGCTGCTACCGCGGGCCGGCCGTGCTGGAGCACCGATAGTAACCCGGCTGCTCAATCCGCCGAATGAGCTGACGGAACTTTCCGACTGGCGAGCGAAGGCCGATCTCGTCCTCGTCGACGCGCCATGCTCCGGCAGCGGCACCTGGCGGCGCAATCCGGAGGGCCGTTGGCGCCTCACGCCCGAGCGGCTGGACAGCCTGATCGCAGTTCAATTGCGGCTGCTCGATATCGGTGCCCAACTGGTGCGTCCCGGCGGCAGGCTCGTCTACGCAGTGTGCTCGCTTCTGTCCCGCGAAGGGGCAGGCCAGATTGAGGCCTTCCTCAGCCGTCATTCATCCTGGATTGTGCAGGAAACGCCGATTGCCGCGGGGCGTTTGGACGGTGCTGGCAGGCTGTTGACGCCTGGCCACGACCGGACGGACGGCTTTTTCGTCGCGCGGCTTGGGCGACCGTGCTAGGCGCGGCCGTCAAGGAGTGGAGAAATTGATGCGTTCTTTGCCTCATCTTGTCGTGGTGGGTTTTGTGGGGCTCGCGGTTGCTTCGCCGGTGATCGGCCAGCGCGCCGACGATCAGATCCAGCCCAAATCGGTCGAACTGCAGCGTGAAGCCCGCACCTTGATGACGGCAGGCAAGCTGGAGCAGGCCGACGACGTGCTCGAGACCGCACTCGCAGTGGATCCGCGCAACCGCGGCGCCTTTGTCGACCTCGCGCGCGTTGCTGTGAAGCAGCATTTGTTCGGCAAGGCCATGCGCATGACGAGCAAGGCGCTGCTGCTCGAACCCAATGATCCGGACGCCATCGCCGTCCAGGGCGAAGCAATGGTCGAGATGGGCGCGGTCGCGCGTGCGCAGGCCAATCTTCAAAAGCTCCAGCAAATCTGCGGTGCCAAGGGCTGCCCGCAAATTGCGCAGCTCTCCGCCGCGATCAGCCGCGGGCCGACGGTTGCTTCGGCCAAAGCGCCCGAAACTCCCAAAACGAACTAGCTCAGAACTCGCGCAAGGCTAACGAACTCTCCGACGCTGAGCGTTTCCGCGCGGCGCTGCAGGTCGATCCCGAGCGATTGGGCAGCTTCCGTCGCGCCGGGGAAGGATTTCAGGGTCGATCGCAACATCTTCCGCCGCTGTCCGAATGCGGCTTCCGTCAGCCGCCGCATTATTCCGGAATTGACCCCTTGCGGAGCGTCGATCGGGAGGATGTGCACGACCGCAGAAGTAACCTTCGGCGGCGGGACGAAGGCCGAGCGGTTGATGCTCATCGCGATCCGCGGCTGCGATCGCCACTGCGTCGCGACCGACAGGCGGCCGTAGGCCTCCGTATCCTGGCGGGCGACGATGCGTTCGGCAACTTCCTTCTGGAACATGAGCGTGAGCGATCGCCACCATGGCGGCCAGTCGCCGTCGAGCCATTTGAGCAGCAGTGCGGTTCCGATGTTGTAAGGGAGGTTCGCGACGACGTGCGCGCCGTGTCCCGCGAGCTCGCGCTCGTCGACCGCCAGGGCGTCGCCTTCGACGATGGTGAGACGCGGCCCAAACTCCGCCTGCAGCTCGGCAAGCGCCGGAATGCAGCGGCGGTCGCGCTCCACTGCCACGACCGATGCTCCCGCATCGAGCAAGGCACGGGTCAGTCCGCCGGGGCCTGGGCCGACTTCGTAGACGCGCTCACCGTTGAGCGCTCCAGGGATTGCGGCAATGTGGGCGAGCAGCTGCCGGTCGAGGATGAAGTTCTGCCCGAGCGACTTGCTTGCGCTGAGCCCATGGCGGGCGATAACTTCGCGGAGCGGTTCGGGAGTCGAGCTCAAGCTGTTTCGGCGCGTAGGATCGCGCATTCGGCTGCCATCCGCAGCGCCGCGGCCATCGGCCGCGGATCGGCCCGGTCCTGTCCGGCAATGTTGAACGCGGTCCCGTGATCGGGCGCAGTCCGGACGATCGGCAGGCCGAGCGTGACGTTCACGGCCTCTTCGAAATGCAGCGCCTTGATCGGGATAAGCGCCTGGTCGTGGTACATGCACAAAGCCGCATCGTAGTTCGCCCGAGCTCGAGTGTGAAACATGGTGTCGGCGGGGTGGGGGCCGGTCACCCGCCAGCCTTCCGCGGCGAGCGCTGCGATCGCCGGCTCGATGACCTCGATTTCCGCACGGCCGAGGCTGCCGCCTTCGCCAGCATGCGGATTCAGGCCCGAGATCGCGAGCCGCGGTTCGGCAATTCCGAAATTGCGCTGCAGCCCACGCAGCGCCGCCCGGCCTCGGGATTCGATCAGGGCGGCGGTAAGGCTGTCTGGAACGTCGCGAAGCGCCAGATGTGTGGTCACTGGGACAGTTCGCAGCGTAGGACCGGCAAGCATCATCACGACGTTGCCCGGCGAGATGCCGCAGCGCTCGGCAACGAACTCGGTCTGTCCCGGATGCTGGAAGCCGATGCCGTAAAGCTGTTGCTTTGCGACGGGTCCGGTGACCACCGCGGCGGCCGAGCCAGAGCGTGCCAGACCGACCGCAAGCTCCAGCGAATCTAGCGAACAGTGCGCGCCGGCGACGCTCGGATGCCCCGGAACGTCACTCTCGGCGGAGGAAAGCTGGATCAGCGGCAGCGCATAATCGAACGCCGCGTCAGCCTGGCTCGGGTCATCGACCACTTCGATGGGGCCGTCCCATATCGCGGCGAAGGAACGGCCGTCGCCGATCGCGACGAACGGCGGCAGGTCGAACTCGACGCGGTGATCCCAGCATTTGGCGATCACTTCCGGTCCGATTCCGGCTGGGTCACCGAGCGAGACTGCGAGTGGCGAATCGGGGGCGCGTGGCACAGCCGCGGGCCCTAGCGACTTTGGGCGATTAGCGGAATTCGATCACCGCATCGCGCCTAAGGTCGCGCAAATAGCGCCGCGAGCGGCTGTTCACGCGCTCCTCGTTGAGCTGATTGTAGACCTCGTCATAGCTCGGCGCACTGGGATCGAGTTCATCGCGCCCGCAGATCACCAGCGTTCGAACGCCCTCGTCGAGCGAACCGAACGGCTGGGTGGCCTGGCCGACCTGCAGCGGCAGCATCATCTGCTGGAGCGCGGGCGGGAGGTCGCGCATCTTTACTCCATCCTGCTGCACGACTTCGCCGTGGAAGTCGGCAGCGATCTTGTCAGCTCCGCCGCAGCCTCCGACGGTCCGGGCAGCCTCGGCGAAGCGCGCGACGATTGGCTCAGCCATGCCTTTGGCCGTGCCCTTGGGAAAGCTGATCGACACCTGCTTCAGGCTGAGGACCGCATCGCGCGGATCGCGCGTCAGGATTTTGCGGGTGTCCTGTACGGCGAGTATGGAAATGCCGCCCGGCACAGGAATTGGGTTGCTGACCGCCCCCGGGGCCATCTGCCGGAGCGTATCGGCAAGCGGTGCGGGAAGCTGTTCCGGCCGGACCCACCCGAGGTCGCCGCCGACCGCAGCCGTCGATGCTTCAGAATATTGGCGGGCGTAGCCGGCGAACGATGCGCCGTTCTTCAATTGCTCAAGTATCTTGGTCGCGTTGGCGACGGTTTGCGCCTGCGTGTCCGGAGTCGAGGAAAGGAAAATTTCGCCGACGTGATACTCCTCGGTACCCTTCGATGCGTTCAACTTGTCGATTACGGCCTTAACCTCATCGTCACCGACCGTGACCTCGATCTTGGCTCGCTGGAGCCGCTGCCATGCGATCTCGCCCTCGATCTGCCGGCGCAGCGTGCGGATGGATGAGCCGTTCCCTTCCAAATATTTGGCGAGCTGGTCGGGGGTCTGCTTCACGTTGCCGGCGACCCGCGCGACCGTGCGATCGATATCCGACCCTTTGATGTCGATCTTCTCCGCCTTGGCGGCCTGAACCTCGAGCGTCTCATCAATCAGGTTGCGCAGCACCTGCTGGCGCAGCTCGGCCATCTGATCTGGCGGAATCTGACTGCCATTGGCGATTGCCAGTAGCTGGAGACGCTGATCGACGTCGGTTTGCGTGATAACGTCACCGTTCACGATCGCGGTCGCCTTGATCACGGAAGGCATTGCCGTGCCGAACACCTGCGGGTTTTCGGGCAGCTTCAGCGCATGGGCCGTGTCGGGGGTCCCACCGGCCTTCTGCCCACCAGCCTGCTGGGCGATTGCAGAGCTCGCCGCTATCGCTGCGAAAGCCGCCGTGACAAACCACGCGCGCGATGAAGACCGTCGAAAAGCTGCTGCCACGATGCGATTTTCCCTTGATTCCCAACCCACTGCGCCGACTGCCCTTTGGTTGGGGTCGGCTGAACGCAGCCTTAGCGGTTAAGGCCTTTCAAAGCCAAGTGAATGCTGAAAGTGCTGCCCTTCCGGAAGGTGCCGATCTGCTCATAGTCGCGCCGCCAGGTTACGCCAACCTGCAGGCAGTCGTCCTCGTACTGAATACCTAGCCGTGACCGAACCGGCTCGAAGCCGTCCGCGAGCGACAGCGGGTCCTCTTGCTTATCGGTGAGGTCGATCACGGTCGCACCGAAGATCGACCAGTAGCGGCGGAAGAGTACGCGCGCCGCGAGGCGCAGCTCCTCCTTGTCGCGAAGGTCCTCGATTGTCGGGTCGATGTTTCGGTTCAGCCGCAAATAGCCGATCTGAGCATAAGTCTGTTGAGTGCCCACCGTCAGATCGACCTCGTTTCTGCGCACCGCGAACGTATCTTTATCCAGCCGATATCGTTCGGTGACGTCGATCAGTCGCCCAAAGCGCACCCTGGTTCGTCCGACAATGTCCGAAACACGACCGGTAAGCCCTGTCCCTTCCGGAAAAATCGTCGCGGCACCGGTCAGTCGATAGCTTTGCCCGATGGTGTTCTCGATCGAGAGGCTGGGGCGCTCGAAGGCCCAGTCAATGCCGTAGGTGACGCGGGAGCTGTCCTCCCACCGATCATAACCGGGGAAACGGTTCAGCGCGAAGAGGTTGCTGTCTTCAAGGTCGACCGACCGAGCGTCCTCATTCGGAATGTCGAGGTTGGAGGTTGGCGGCGTCAGCACGAGCTGCACGCGCGGAACGAGGCGCTGCAGGCCACCGAACAGCGGCCCGACAAAGGGCCATTGCACGTCCGCGGCCAGCGCTCCGATCGCCCGCGCATGCCATCCGTTTACGCCGCGGTAGATCGGCACCGCCGTGCTCTCTGCGTCGTCGGTATGATAGACATCGCCGCGGCCGTAGGCGGTTAACGTCACCTGCTGACCCCATGGCGTAAGTCGGCGCAAATCCCATTCCGCGCTTGCAAAGGCGCGCTGCGTATCCTGTCCGTCGATGCGGATTATCGACAGGCTGTTTGCCTGCAGCTCGAGCTTGCCGCCGATGATTCCGTCCATTCGGAAGCGGGCGTCGATCGCTGGAAGTGCGATCGGGATCTGCCTTTGCTTGTCGTCGGATCGCAGTCCCTGAAATGCCCACCCGGCGATGGAAATGTACGAATCAGGGCTGATCCGTTCAGCGTCGACAAAGCTGCGAAGCCGGTCGTCGCTGCTGATGTCGTATCGCCGCAACACCGTTTTGTCGGTGGCCACTCGAAGCGAGCTGGTGATGCTCCAGTAAGGATCGAGCTGGAATTTGCCGTTCGCTTCGAAATACGCGCGGAAGCCTTTGCTTGTGGACGTCGCCTCGGGATTGACGTTCTCGATCGTGCCGTACGTAAGGAAGCCGCCGAGCTGGAATGCGCCGATGCTGTTGAGCTCCCGGTACTTGGCTTCGATCGCGGGCAGGACTCCGGTGAAGATATGTGGCGTGAGCGTCAGATCGCGATTGGGCCCGATCTGCCAGTGATAGGGCTGTGCGATCTCGAAGCCCTTTTTGGTCGAAAAGCTGAAGTCCGGCACCAGCCAGCCGGTCGCCCCTTCGCTGCCACGCGCGATGTTGAAGACCGGAAGCAGTGGAAGAGTTACGCCGAAGAGCTGAAAGCGGCCGCCTTCGAAGCGGACGCGGTCATGCGCCGGGTCATTGATTACCCGCACCGCCGTGATGGCCCAGCTAGGCCGCTTCGGGCAGCCGGTGTCCGTTGTCACAGGGCAGGGTGAGTAGATCGCATTCTCGAGCGTTGTGATCTGCCCTTTGCGGGTACCGCGGCGGGCGGCGATGCGGCCGCCCCCCTCCAGCACGACGAGCAGGTTCTCGACCGTGCCGTCCTGTAGCGTATCGGTTAGGACAACATTGTCGCCGACGAGTTTGTCGCCCTGTGGGGTGAGGACGACCACATTGCCGATCGCGCGGACCTCGCCCGATTTGCGGTTCCACACGACCTCGTCTGCGGCGAGGTAATTGCCCTCGCGGTCCATGCGGACTTCGCCGCTTGCCGTCACGACATCGGCTTCGCTGTCGTAGGTGACGGTGTCAGCACTGAAGTCGACAATCTGGTCGGGCGTGGCCGCAGCTGCCGAGGGTGCAGGTGCTGGTTGAGTTTGCGCGGTCGCCGCCGCGGGCACCACTGCAAGCATTGGGAGCGCTGACCACCAGACCAATTTCGTCCGCAACGCTCGCCCGTCCCGCCTGAGTGACCCAACTTTGCCCCGCTATCGCACCGGAAGCGCGCGCCGACAATCGCCCTTGGGTCAGCTTTGCCAAGGCGTGGCATGCATCCTAAAGGGCGCGGAGAACGTTCGCCTTTTCCGAGGATTGCCGCACATGGACATTCGTTTTGCCGATCGCCGGCCCGAGGGAGATTATGCGCTGGTGTTGCCGGTCGCCGGCAAGGATCGGTCCAGTCTCGCTTCGCTGGGTGGCGCGCAGCAGGCCGTCGTGACAGCGCTCGATCGCCAGCGCTTCGAAGGCGACGCGTCTGGCGCGTCCGAACAATTCATCGACGATAACGGGACGGCGCGGCGCGTGCTGGTTGTTGGCACGGGTGGAGGGACGCCGCCGCAGGAAGCCGCCGAGAAGCTGGGCGGGACAGCGGCCGCACGCCTCCTCACTTCAGGCGAGACGAAGGCCGTCGTCGACGTCAGCGGGCTCAACTTCGATGCCGACTCCACGGCTCGCGTGGGGTTCGCGACCGCGCTTCGCTCGTGGCGCTATGATCGGTACCGGACCAAGCTCAAGGACAAACAGAAGCCAACGCTCGCCGAGGTGACGATTGTCGGTGGCGGCGACGGCGCTGGCAAACGCTATACCGACCGGTGGGAGCCGGTCGTCCAAGGGGTGTCGCTCACCCGTGAACTCGTCACCGAGCCCGCCAACATCATTTACCCGGAGAGCTTCGTCGAGCGCGCCCGCTCCTCCCTCGAAGGAACGGGCATCGAAATCGAGGTGCTCGACCGCCCGGCGATGGAAAAGCTTGGGATGGGCGCCCTTCTCGGAGTCGCCCAAGGCTCCATCCGTCAGCCTCGGCTTCTCGTGCTCAAGTGGAACGGTGGCGGAAACTCCGGCCAACCGACTGCCTTTGTCGGCAAGGGCGTGACCTTCGATACCGGCGGAATCTCGATCAAGCCGGCGCAGGGCATGGAAGCCATGAAGTGGGACATGGGCGGCGCCGGTGCGGTCGTCGGCGCGTTCAAGGCCCTCGCGCTGCGCAAGGCCAAGGCGAACCTCGTCGGTATCTGCGGCCTTGTCGAGAACATGCCCGGCGGCAACGCCCAGCGGCCCGGCGACGTGGTGACAACGATGTCCGGTCAGACGGTCGAGGTGATCAACACCGACGCCGAAGGGCGTCTCGTGCTCGCCGATGCGGTCACGTACGTCCAACGCAACTTCAAGCCATCCACGATCATTGACCTTGCGACCCTGACCGGCGCGATCCTCGTCAGCCTCGGCCATGAATGGGCCGGGCTGTTCTCGAACGATGAGGACCTCGCCGCAAAGTTGCAGAAGGTTGGCGAGGAATCCGGAGACAAGCTGTGGCGGATGCCCTTGGCCGAGCCGTTTGACCGGCTGATCGATTCACCGATCGCCGACATGAAGAACGTCGGCCCGCGCGAGGGTGGGTCGATCACCGCGGCACAATTCATCCAGCGCTTTCTCGATAACGGCGTCAAATGGGCGCACATCGACATGGCTGGGAAGGCGTGGTCGGATAAAGCTTCGAACACCTATGACAAAGGCGCGACCGGCTACGGGGTGCGGCTGCTCGACGAATATGTCTCGGACGTCCTCGAGGCGTGACCCGGGGCCAACGTGCAGGTCGATTTCTATCAGCTTGGTGGCACACCGCCTGAGCAGGTGATCGCCATCCTGGCGGAGAAGGTCCTCGAACGAGATGGCCGGGTGCTCATCGTCGCCGAAGACGAGCCGTTTCTCGCTCGGCTCGATCGCATGCTCTGGGATCAAGGGACGACCAGTTTCCTTCCTCACGCCCTCGCCGGCGGAGCCGACGACGCGCGCCAGCCTATTCTGCTTTCGACCAGCCCCGATGCGCCTAACCTCGCCCGCAACCTGCTCATCGCGGACGGTACCTGGCGCGATGCGGCTCTGTCTTATGATCGTAGCTTCTACCTGTTCGACGGGAGCAACCTCGAAGAGGCCAGGCTCGCCTGGAAGCTGCTCTCGGGCAGGGACGGGGTCGAGCGCCGCTACTGGGCACGTGAAGACGGCAAGTGGGTCAACAAGGCGTGACCCTTGCCCCAGCGGTTCGCCGCCGCTAGGCGCTGCGTCCAATTCCAATCAGTCCAAAGCACAGGAGACCGCCCGGTCATGGCCGCGACGCGCACCTTTTCGATCATCAAGCCCGACGCCACCCGCCGCAACCTTACCGGCGGCATCATCAAGATGATCGAGGAGGCTGGGCTCCGCGTCGTCGCTTCGAAGCGGATCCGCATGACTCAGGAGCAGGCCGAGGGTTTCTACGCCGTTCACAAGGAGCGGCCCTTCTACAACGACCTCTGCACTTTCATGACCTCAGGGCCGGTCGTCGTGCAGGTGCTCGAAGGCGAGAATGCCGTGCAGCGCAACCGCGATATCATGGGCGCGACGAACCCGGCCGATGCGGCAGAGGGCACCATCCGCAAAGTCTATGCGGAGTCGATCGAAGCCAATTCGGTCCACGGCTCCGACAGCGACGAGAATGCCAAGATCGAGATCGAGTTCTTCTTCAAGCCCGAAGAAATCGTCGGCTAAAGCATAGGGCTTAGCGTCGCGAGCAGGTTCTGCCACAGCCGCAGCGCGATACCGGACTGGTCGACGTCTTCGCGTGTAACGCGGTCGCATTCGGCGAGATATTGATCCTGCCGCGCCCGCACAGCGCCAGCAAAAGCTACGTCCTCGAACAGGATATTGTTCTCGAAGTTGAGCTCGAAGCTGCGCCGGTCGAGATTGGCGCTGCCGATTAGACCGATGCGGCCGTCGGCGACGACCGTCTTCGCGTGCAGCAGCCCGGGGCGGAACTCGTAAATCTCCACGCCGGCGTCGATCAGATCCTTGTAATAACTGCGGCTGGAGGCAGCGACGATCCAATTGTCGTTGCGCTTCGGGAACAGCATTATCGTTCGGACCTTTCGTCGCCCGGCCGACGTCAGGGCGAACAACAGCTGTTCGTCGGGCACGAAATAGGGGGTGGTGACGACCAGCTCCTCACGCGCGCAGTGGATCAGCTCGGAAAAGCAGGCGGGCATTGCATCGAATTCAGCCGTCGGGCCTGTCCCGAGCACTTGCGCTAAGATTGTGCCGTTGCCTGTCGGGACGGGCGCGGTGAGCAGGCCGCTGACTTCGTCGCCGCCTTCTGCGATCCAATCGGAGACAAACAGATATTGGCAGTCCCGCGCGACCGCTCCTTCCCACCTGCTCATGATGTCCACCCACGGCGCGTAACGCGGCTTGA
>C688J35102_120989613_pt1 | contig 12139 bp, 8 predicted proteins | sample HopSoiMetagenom2_FD_35102 | JGI IMG/M metagenome (IMG submission 35102)
GGTTCGGTTTTGTCGAGATCGGATCGGTGACGCCCAAGCCGCAGGCAGGCAATCCGCGGCCGCGGCTGTTCCGGCTGGAGCGCGACCAGGCGATCGTCAATCGCATGGGATTCAACAATGACGGCGAGCAAACGGTGCTGCGCCGGCTGGCCAATCGCGCGCATCTCGGCGGCATCGTCGGCGTAAATATCGGTGCCAACAAGGACTCGCAGGATCGCGTCGCCGACTATGTCCGCCTGATCGAGAGCTTTGCCCCGGTCGCGAGCTATTTTACCGTCAACGTCTCCTCGCCGAACACGCCCGGTTTGCGCAACCTGCAGCAGGCTTCCGCGCTCGACGATCTCTTGGCTAAGGTGATCGATGCGCGCGAGCGGGTGCGGCAGAATGCCGGCGATTCCCCGGTGCTGCTCAAGATCGCCCCCGACCTGACGCTGAACAAGCTCGACGATATCGTCCAGGTGGCGCGGGCGCGGCGGGTCGACGGCATGATCGTCGGCAATACCACGATCTCGCGCTCCGCGAGCTTGCGCGAACAGAACCGCGCTCGCGAAGCGGGCGGGCTGTCCGGCCGGCCGCTATTCCGGTTGTCGACCCGAATGGTGGCGGAGACCTATGTACGGGCGGAGGGTGCGTTCCCGCTGATCGGGGTGGGCGGCATCGACTCCGGCGGGGCCGCGCTGACGAAGATCCGCGCCGGCGCGGCCCTGGTCCAGCTCTATTCGTCGCTGATCTACAAGGGCCTCGGCCTGGTCGACGATATCAAGCGCGACCTCGCCTCGACGCTGCTGCGCACCGGTCGCGACTCGCTGGATGAGATCGTCGGCGCCGACGCCGCGACGATTACCGCGGAGGACTGGCCGGTTTAGGCCGCCACGCGGTGCTGCGCCGGTGGCAGGATCAACGGCCGCGCGGGGCGCCGAATAGCCGCGAGATCAGCCAGATCGGAATCACGATCACCGCGCCGAGCAGGAAGTAGCGCCAGAGCCAGTTCACGGCATCGAAGCCGACATCCCACAGCCGTTGCAACAGCAAGCGGATGCTGGTCAGGATATTCCACGGATCGAAGCCGATCGCGGCGAGCACGACGCCGACCAGAACCGACAGCAGGATCAGGCGAAACAGCACCGCCAGCGGCGAGCCGCCGAGAAACCGCGATAGGCCGTCCTCGCGTCGTGGCCATCCGCGCGGATATTCGCGCGGCGCCTCGCCCGGCACCTGCCTCGTCTCGTTCTGCATGATTCTCTTCCCGCGATGGAGCGGCCATCTTAGCCGGTGTACGGCACATGGGGAACCGGCCCGCCGGCGTCAATGGCCCGCGACGGCGGCCGCGGCCTGAATTGGAGCTTCGGCTTTCAGCATCCGCTCGAGCGTCTCCAGCCGGTCGGCCTCGCGCGGAGGCTTGTCCCAGCGCAGCCGGTTGATGCGGGGAAACCGCATGGCGACGCCCGACTTGTGCCGCGGCGAACGCTGCAGCCCCTCGAACGCGACCTCCAGCACCAGTCCCTTGTCCGGTTCGTGCACGACATGGCGGACCGGGCCGAATTTTTCCGTGGTATTGCGGCGGACAAAACGGTCGATCTGCAAAAGCTCCTCGTCTGTGAAACCGAAATAGGCCTTGCCGACCGGCACCAGCTGCTCGCCGTCCTCGCCGCCGGTCCAGACCCCGAACGTGTAATCGGAATAGAAGGACGAGCGCTTGCCGTGGCCGCGCTGGGCATACATCAGCACCGCATCGATCAGATGCGGGTCGCGCTTCCACTTCCACCACTGGCCTTTGGGACGGCCCGGCAGATACGGCGCGTCGCAGCGCTTCAGCATCACGCCCTCGACCGCCTCCGCATCATCGCCGGCGCCCGCCGCGGCGGGATCCGCACGCGCCGCGGTGAGCTCCTCCCAGGTCGCGAACGGAATCGTCGGCGACAGGTCGATGCGCGGGTCATCGAGCTTGGAGATGAAGGCCTGAAGTTTTACGCGGCGCTCGGTAAAGGGGAGTTCGCGAAGATCGTTCTCGCCGTCGCCGAGCAGATCATAGGCCCGCAGGTGGATCGGATATTCCTTGATCAGTTTTGGCGAAACCACCTTGCGGTTCAACCGCTGTTGCAAGACGTTGAAGGTCTGCACCTTGCCGTCGCGCAGCACCAGCAATTCGCCGTCAATCGTGCCGGGAAGATGCAGCGACGGCACCAGGTCGGGAAAGCTTTTCGTCATGTCCTCGCCGCTGCGAGAATAGAGCCGCGCCACCAGGTTGCCGCGCTCGTCGCGACCGCTCACCGCCTGGACCCGGATGCCGTCCCATTTCCATTCCGCCATGAAATCGGCCGGATCGAGATTGGCAAAATCGGCCTCCTCGATGGCGTGCGCCAGCATCACGGGGCGGAACGGCGCCGGATCGCGATTGATCGGCTTATCGGCGCGGCCTTCCAGCCAGGCGAACAAGTCGAGATAGGGCGGCGACACTCCCGGCCACATCAATTCGACGTCATGCGGATCCTTATCCCCGAGCGCGGCCGCGGCGGTCTTGGCAAGCCGTGCCGAAATGCCGATCCGCATCCCGCCGGTGACGAGCTTCAGCAATGCCCATCGGCCGGTTTCGTCTAGTTCATCGAGCCAGCGCGACAGCTGTGCCGGCATCTCGATCTTGCCGAGCGTGCGCAGCGTGGTGACGACCTCGCTCAAGGTCGGCGGCGGCGGGTTATTGTGGCCGATCGGCGGCGCCTTCGGCCACATCAGCGCGACCGTCTCGGAGAAATCGCCGACATAGTCGTGGCTGAGCGCGAACAGCACCGGGTCGGTGCGGGACATGATGAGATCGCGGATCAACGCCGGCTTGGCGTGCTTGAACGACAGCGCGCCGGTCAGCGCCGCCAGCGCATAGCCGCGGTCGGGATCAGGCACCTCGCGGAAATAAGAGGTGATCAGCCGCAGCTTGTTATTGCGGCCGGGCTCATAGGCGAGACGGTCGAGCAGTTCGGCGAAGCGGTTCATGCCTCGGACCCCTCGTCCGCCGGCAGGATTTCGCTCTCGTCCTCATCGCCATAGCCGACCAGGTCGAGCGGTCGAGCGGCGAGGACCTTAGTCGTGCACCAATGCACCAGCGCGTCTTCCTGCCCATGGGTGACCCAGACTTCGCGAGCGCCCGTCGCCGCAATAGTGGCGGTCAGGCCGTTCCAGTCGGCATGGTCGGAAATCACCAAGGGCAATTCGACGCCGCGCTGCCGTGCCCGCGCGCGCACCCGCATCCAGCCCGAGGCGAACGCGGTCACCGGATCGGGAAACCGCCGCGTCCACAGATCCGCCGTCGCCGATGGCGGCGCGAGCGTAATGGTGCCGGCCAGATCGACCTTCTTGACACCCTTGACCGGGCGCAACTCGCCGAGCGGCACCCCGCGGCTTTCATAGTAACGCGTGATCTTTTCCATCGCGCCATGCAGATAGATCGGCGCGTCATAGCCGGCCTCGCGGATCAGCGCGATCACGCGCTGCGCCTTGCCGAGCGAATAGGCCCCGACCAGATGGGCGCGCTCGGGAAACAGTTTGACCGAGTCCAAAAGCCTGGCGATTTCCGCTGCCGCGTCGCCATGCCGGAACACTGGCAGGCCAAAGGTTGCTTCGGTGATGAAGACGTCGCAGGGCACGACCTCGAACGGCGCGCAGGTCGGATCGGGCGCGTCCTTATAGTCGCCGGAGGCGACGATGCAGGTGTCCTTGCACGACACGGCGATCTGCGCCGAGCCCAGCACGTGTCCGGCCGGATGAAATTTTATCTTGATATTGCCGAGGCGGATTTCCTCGCCGTAGCGGATGGCTTGCGTGCTCCGGGCAAAATTGTCGCCGTAGCGCAGCCGCATCATGTCGAGCGTTTCCTGCGTCGCCAGCACCGCGCCGTGGCCCGGGCGCGCATGGTCGGAATGGCCGTGCGTGATCACCGCGCGATCGACGGAGCGCACCGGATCGATGTGAAAGCCGCCGGGCTTGCAGCACAGGCCGGCGGCGGTAGGCAGCAGGATGTCTTGCGGACGCATCTCCGCTATATAGGCGGGCCTTCAGGTCCATTCGAGTCGCGTCCCGGTCCGGTTCCCAGCAAATGCCTGCCCGCCTGTTCATGTCTTCCGGCGATCTGGTGGCCGACCGGCGGTTCGACTTTGCGCGCGACCTGCAGCTGAAGGGAGATCTGGCGGCGGCCGCCGATCTGCTCGAACAGGCGATCGAGCTTGCGCCGCGCTTCGCCTCGGCATGGTTCACGCTTGCCGACATCCGCGAGCAACTCGGCCGGCGGGATGAAGCGATCGCCGCGTTTCGCAAAGCGCGCGACGCCGACGTCGAGGACCGGCACGGGGCAAGCTTAAGGCTGATGCAGCTCGGCGCCGAAAAATTGTCGGACATGCCGTCCGGCTATGTGCGTTCGCTGTTCGATCAATACGCCCCGAAATTCGAAAAGGCTTTGGTCGACGACCTCTCCTATCGCGGACCGGAATTGTTGTTCAGGGCCGTGCTTGCGGTGCGCGCCGCGACGCGCAAGCCGGCATTCTTCAAGCGCGCCATGGACCTCGGCTGTGGCACCGGCCTGGCCGCCCGTGCATTCGCGCACGAGGTGGATGCCTTCATCGGGATCGACCTGTCGCCGCGCATGATCGAACTGGCTCGCGCCAGCGGTCTCTATGCAGAGCTGGAAACGGGCGAAATGTTGCAAGCGTTGTGCGGCAAACCGGATGGCAGCGCCGACCTGATCCTGGCCGCCGACGCCACGGTCTATGTCAACGATCTCGCGCCGCTGCTGCGTGAAGCCGCGCGCGTTCTGGCCGCGGGCGGGCTGTTGGCATTCACGGCTGAAACCCATGCCGGGCAGGGCGTGATCCTGGGCCGAGGCCTGCGCTACGCCCACAGCGCAGCGTACGTTCGCGAGGCCGTGGAAACCGCGGGCCTGACGCTGGCGCGGCTGGAGGATTTGTCGGCGCGCAACGAAGACCATGTGCCGGTGCCGGGGCTGGTGGCCGTCGCAGCGAAACCATGAACCGCCGGGTCTCGCCCAAACAAAAACCCCGGCCGCGAGGGCCGGGGTTTTGATATTCGCTGCCGTCGTCGCGATCAGTACTTCGCGATCACTGGCGAAGCGTTGAAGTGATAGTTCAGGCCGGTGCGGAAGATGTGCTCATGCACCTGGGTGCTGTTGATGGCAGTGACGGCCACAGCGCCGACCGGGATGGTGAAAGCGCCCGTCGAAGTACCGAGGTCGACATAGAGATATTCGGTCTTTGAAGTCCAGCTGGGTCCAAAGATGCCAAGGAAGGTGAACGGGGTTTCGATGCCGCCGCCGACGGTCCAGCCACTCCTGGTGTTGGAGATTTCCGCGTTGACCGGCGCGCCGAGGAACGCCGCGGAGATCTTGGTCTTGACGTTGCCGTAGGCGTAGCCACCGGTGGCGTAGAACAGGCTCGATCCGACAGAATAACCGACCCGGCCGCGCGCGGTGCCGAACCAGGGGAGTGTCGCATCGTAAGCGGCGAAGATAATCGGCGCAGTGAACGAATTGCAGGTCTGCACGCAGGCACGGTTGTCACGCTGGCTCGATCCCTGAATGTCCGCTTCCAGGCCGAACACCCAGTTTCCGGCTTGCCAATTGTAGCCGGCCTGGATGCCGCCATTGTATCCATCCGGGCTCAGGTTGAAGCGTTCGGTCGAAGTGCCCACCGCAGTCAGGGTATACGCGGTGTGATCGCGTCCAATGCCGCCGCCGAAGTTGCCGCCGAGGTAGAAGCCAGCCCAGTTCGACGCTGGCGGCGGAACGTAAGCCGCGCCGTTGCCACCGATGCGGTAATTCAGGCCGACCCGGAAGATCTGCTCGCGGATATCGGTGCTCATGGCCTGCGGCAAGCCATTCAGCGTGAACAGGTCGAGACGGTCGCCAAGGTTCATGTAGAGATATTCGATCTTGCCGGTCCAGTTGCCGCCCAGCGAAGCCTCGACGCCGGCCCCGTAAACCCAGCCGCCGCGATTCTGGTTCGACGTGAACGTTCCGGTCGTGCCGACGGTTTCCGTCAGCGTGGTCTTGACGCTGCCATAGGCCCAACCGCCGGTAACGTAGCTCAGCACAGGGCCAGTCGCGATGCCGACACGTCCGCGGACCGTACCAAACCAGTCGAGCTTCTGGTTGTAGTTGAGGTTCTGCGCCGGCAGGCAGCCGATCAGGCAGTTGAAATTGTCGCGCATCCCCGTGCCCTGGATGTCGGCTTCGACACCGAACACCAATGGGCCGCCGAAGAATGAGCTTGCGGTCTGATAATTATAGCCGATCTGGCCGCCACCGAATCCGCCTTGCGGGTTCAGATAGGACGCTTCGAATGAGAGGCCGGCCGGAACCACGAGACGCGTGTAGTCGCGGCCGATGCCGACGCCGGCATTCACGCCGACATAGAACCCGGTCCAGTCATAGACCATCGCGACGGGGGCTTTCAGATAGGGCGCCTTCACCGCGAGGTCGGCCGCCTGCGCGGTCGCCGCGGTGCCGAGGAGCACTGCGGCTCCGGCCAGTATCTTTTTCATCTTCGTCCCCAAGGTTCCAGATTGAAACGGCAGTGTACCTGCCGGGCTTGAGTCTGTCTGTGGCGGGTCAGTCACACCGGCCGGGAATGATACGCAGCCGCATGTAAAATGCTTGCGCTAGCGGATTTAGCGGTATCAGGGCGCTCCGAACAAAAAACCCCGGCCGCGCGGCCGGGGTTTTGATGTTGCCGCGGTGGGTTGCTCAGTATTTTGCGACCACCGGCGACGCGTTGAAGTGATAGTTCAGGCCGGTGCGGAAGATGTGTTCGTGCACCTGGGTACTGTTGGTTGCGACCACTGCAGGGCCAAGCGCGGCGGGGATACCAAAGGTGCCCGTCGAGGTGCCGAGGTCGACATAGAGGTATTCGGTCTTCGAGGTCCAGTTGTTGCCGAGCACGCTGACCAGGAAGGTGAACGGGGTCTCGATGCCGCCGCCGACGGTCCAGCCGCCCTTGGTGTTGGAAATTTCGGTAGCCACGGGGCCGAAGCCGCCGTTGGCGGCGATCTTGGTCTTCACGCTGCCATAGGCGTAGCCGCCGGTGGCGTAGAACAGCGTCGACCCGACCGAGTAGCCGACGCGGCCGCGCACGGTGCCGAACCACGGCAGCGTGGCGTCATAAGCCGCGAAGACGAAAGGCGCTACAAAGGTGTTGCAGGTCAGGACGCAGGCGCGGTTGTCGCGCTGGCTCGAGCCCTGGATGTCGGCCTCAATGCCGAACAGCCAGTTCGCAGCCTGCCAGTTGTAACCGGCCTGGATGCCGCCGTTGAAGCCATCCGGGCTTAGATTGAAGAACTCGCTGATGCCGGCCGGGGGTAAGCCGCCGACGTTCAGCACGGTGCGGTCGCGACCGATGCCGGAGCCGATGTTGCCGCCGAGATAGAAGCCGGTCCAGTTCGACGCCGGTGGCGGCACGTAAGCCGCGCCGTTCCCGTTGATGCGGTAGTTCAGGCCGACGCGGAAAATCTGCTCGCGCACATCGGTGCTCATCGCCTGCGGGGCGCCGTTCAGGGTGAACAGGTCAAGCCGGTCGCCCAGGGTGAACCACAGATATTCGATCTTGCCGCTCCAGTTGCCGCCGAGCGAGGCTTCGACACCGCTCCCCCACACCCAGCCGCCGCGATTCTGGTTGGAGGTGAAGACGCCCGTCGTCCCTACGGTTTCCGTCAGCGTGGTCTTGACGCTGCCATAGGCCCAGCCGGCGGTGACATAGGTCAGCACCGGACCGGTCGCGATGCCGACCCGGCCACGCACGGTGCCGAACCAGTCGAGCTGCTGGCTGAAGCGGGAAGCGATGCCGCCCGCGCCGGGAAGCGTGCAGGTGATCAGGCAGGTGTAGCTGTCCCGCATTCCCGTGCCTTGGAAGTCGGCTTCGACGCCGAACACGAGGCCACCAAAAAAGCTATTCGGAACCTGATAGTTGTAACCGATCTGGCCGCCGCCAAGGCCGCCTTGCGGCCCCAGATAGGAAGCCTCGAAGGTGGGGCCTGCCGGAATCGCGAGGCGGGTGTAATCGCGGCCGATGCCGACACCGGCGTTCACGCCGACGTAGAACCCGGTCCAGTCGTAGACCATGGCGACCGGGGCTTTTAGGTAGGGCGCCTTGACCGCCATGTCGGCCGCTTGCGCGCTTACCGCGGTTCCGAGGAGCGCTGCTGCTCCGGCCAGAATCTTTTTCATGGTCATCCCCTCATAAACGCTAAAAATCGAAACGGAACTCTACGCGGAGCCCGCTACCAAGTCTGTGGCAGGTCGGTCACACTGGCCGGGAATGAGACGCTGTAGGTGTCATTGAGCACGGCGAGCAATGGCCTCGACCGGGCGCCGCGGAGAGCATACCTCTCGCATCGTGCTGGCCCCTGACCCCGATTCTCGATCGCCCTTGCTGCCGGAAAATTTTCTGCGCTGGTTCGCCGCCAGAGGATGGTCGCCGCGCGCGCATCAACTGGCGCTGCTTGCAAAGGCTCGCGAGGATCGCTCCGCGCTGCTGATCGCGCCCACCGGCGCCGGCAAGACGCTGGCCGGTTTCCTTCCCTCGCTGGTGGAGCTTTCAGCTCCTTCCTCCACCGACAGGGCAGCCGCCAGGGTCATCGTTTCCACCGGGCGCGGGGTGGCGCGCAGCCGGGGGCTGCATACGCTCTACATTTCGCCACTCAAGGCGCTGGCGGTCGACATCGCGCGCAACCTGGAAACGCCGAACGCCGAAATGGGGCTGCCGATCAAGGTCGAGACCCGCACCGGCGACACGCCGGTGTCGCGGCGGCAGCGGCAGCGGCGTTATCCGCCGGACATCCTGCTCACCACCCCGGAGCAGCTTGCGCTGTTGCTGTCGTCCGACGATGCGCCATTCTTGTTCTCCTCGCTGAAGCGGATCGTGCTCGACGAATTGCATGCGCTGGTGACCTCGAAGCGCGGCGACCTGTTGTCGCTGGGGCTTGCGCGGCTGTGGCGGCTGGCGCCGGGGCTGCGTTCGATCGGCCTATCCGCGACCGTGGCGGAGCCGGAATCGCTGGCGCGCTTTCTGGTGCCGCAGCGCGATCGCACCAGTCAGGCGGCCGACATCGTCACCGCCGGCGGCGCCGCTGCCCCTATCGTGGAAATGCTCGACACCCGCGAGCGTCTGCCCTGGGCCGGCCACACCGCGCGTCATGCGCTCGATGAAATCTACCACCTGATCAAGGCCCACAAGACCACGCTGGTGTTCGTCAATACCCGCAGCCAGGCCGAGATGCTGTTCCAGGATCTCTGGCGCATGAACGACGACGGTCTGGCGATCGCCTTGCATCACGGTTCGCTCGACGTCGCGCAACGCCGCAAGGTTGAGGATGCCATGGCCGCGGGAAGGCTGCGGGGCGTGGTGTGCACCTCCTCGCTCGACCTCGGCGTTGATTGGGGCGACGTCGACCTAGTGATCAATATCGGCGCACCGAAAGGGGCGTCGCGGCTGATGCAGCGCATAGGCCGCGCCAACCACCGCATCGACGAAGCCTCGCGGGCGGTGCTGGTTCCTGCCAACCGCTTCGAGGTGCTGGAATGCCGGGTCGCGATCGACGCGGTGGCCGAGAATGCGCAGGATACCCCGCCGCTGCGTACCGGCGCGCTGGACGTGCTGGCGCAACACGTGCTGGGCTGCGCCTGCGGCGAGCCGTTTCTGGCTGACGATCTATATGCCGAGGTACTGACCTCGGCGCCCTATTCCGGCCTGTCCCGCAGCGATTTCGACGACGTGATCGATTTCGTCGCGACCGGCGGCTATGCGTTGAAAACCTACGAGCGCTTCGCCCGCATCAAGCAGGACAAGGAGGGCCGCTGGCGCGTCGCCAATCCGCGGGTGCGGCAAAGCTATCGGCTCAATGTCGGCACCATCGTCGAGGATACCATGCTGAAAGTGCGGCTGCTGCGCTCGCGCGGCGGCGGCACTGGATCGACCGGCGCGTTGGGGCGCGGCGGGCGAATGCTCGGCGAGATCGAGGAAGCCTTTATCGAGGGGCTGGTGGTCGGCGACACCTTTGTATTCGCAGGCGAGGTTGTCCGTTACGAGTCGTTGGTCGAGGACCAGGTCTATGTCTCCCGCGCTTACGACGAGGATGCCAAAGTGCCGTCCTATATGGGCGGCAAGTTTCCGCTCTCGACCTATCTCGCCGAACGTGTGCGACAGCTGCTTGCGGACAAGCGGTCGTGGGCCGGGTTGCCCGAGCAGGTGCGCGACTGGTTGTCGCTGCAGGCGGATGTTTCGAGCGTGCCCGGCGTTCGCGAGCTCGTGGTCGAGACCTTTCCGCGTGCCAACAAGCATTATCTCGTCTGTTATCCGTTCGAGGGACGGCTCGCCCACCAAACGCTCGGAATGCTGCTGACGCGGCGGATGGAGCGCGCGCGGGCGCGTCCGCTCGGCTTCGTCGCCAACGAATATGCGCTCGCGGTGTGGAGCCTCGGCGACCTGTCGTTCATGATTCGGCAGGGCAAGCTCGACCTCGATGCGCTGTTCGATCCGGACATGCTGGGTGACGATCTCGAAGCCTGGCTTGCGGAATCCGCGCTGATGAAGCGCACTTTTCGGACCTGCGCGGTGATTTCCGGCCTGATCCCGCGGCGGTTCACCGGCGAGGAAAAAACCAAGCGTCAGGTGCTGTTTTCCACCGACCTGATCTACGACGTGCTGCGCAGGCACCAGGCCGACCATGTGCTGCTGCGCGCGGCGCGCGCCGATGCCGCTACCGGCCTGCTCGATATCCGCCGCTTGGGTGATATGCTCGGCCGAATCAAGGGACGAATCGTCCACAAGGAACTCGATCACGTTTCGCCGCTCGCGGTGCCGGTGATGCTGGAAATCGGCCGCGAGTCAGTTTATGGCGAAGCCTCCGATGAGTTGCTGGCGGAAGCCGCCGACGAGCTCGTCAAAGAGGCGATGGGATAACAGGTGACGGCAGGGGCGCAGAGTTTGGACGGCCGCGAGATTTCTGCCGGCCATGGCGTGACTGTCGCAGGCATCACGCTCCTTGCCGACCTGTCGGGCGCGTTCTTCTGGGAATCCGAGCGGCTGCTGATCGTTTCCGACCTGCATTTGGAAAAAGGCTCGAGCTACGCCACGCGCGGCGTGCTACTGCCGCCTTACGATACGGTCGCGACGCTTGCGCGCCTGACTGCGGTGATCGCGCGCCACGACCCACAGACCGTGATTGCGCTCGGCGACAGTTTTCACGATCCCAAGGCGCATGAGCGATTGGCGCCGGCCGATCGCGAAGCCGTTGCGGCATTGCAGGCGCGGCGCGAGTGGATCTGGATCGCCGGCAACCACGATCCGGCGCTGCCGCGCGACATCGGCGGTGTGGTCGCCAGCGAAGCCGCCGTGGGTGGCATCGTGTTCCGCCACGAGCCGACCGGCGCGGCCGGCGAAATTGCCGGACATCTGCATCCGAAGGCGCGCGTCACCACCCGGGGCCGCACGCTGGAACGACGCTGTTTCGCCAGCGACGGCACGCGCGCAGTGATGCCGGCGTTCGGCGCATATACCGGGGGCTTGAACATCCGCGATCCGGCGTTCCAGAAAATATTTCAGACGCCGGGCTTCATGGCGCATGTGCTCGGCGACAATCGCATGCACGCGATCGCGGCGGCGCGTTGTTACTGATCGGTCGGTCCGGGCTCACGGAAACCCGGCTCCTCGCGTTCGTTGCTGCGGCGGCAGGGACCAGGCATGGCAAGCAGAAAAAAGACGCCTTCCAAACCATCTCGAAAGCCGGACGAGCGAAGGCCGGAGGCGAAGGGCGCACCGCGCAAGGCATTTGCCTTGAAGGATTTCGTGAAAAGCCTCGGCCCCGGGCTGATCACCGGCGCCTCGGACGACGACCCCTCCGGCATCGGCACCTATAGCCAGGCCGGCGCACAGCTCGGCTACAGCGTCGGCTGGACCATGCTGCTGACCTTTCCGCTGATGGCGGCGATCCAGGAGATTTCCGCGCGCGTCGGCCGCGTCACCGGGCACGGTATCGCCGGCAATGTGTGCCGGCATTACTCCGCCCCGCTCCTCAACATCATGGTTGCGCTGCTGTTCATCGCCAACACCATCAACATCGCCGCCGATCTCGGTGCCATGGCGGACGC
>C688J35102_120989611_pt1 | contig 12136 bp, 27 predicted proteins | sample HopSoiMetagenom2_FD_35102 | JGI IMG/M metagenome (IMG submission 35102)
GTCTGTGAGGATGGCAAGAAGTTCCTTCTCTTCTTCTCCGTTGACGTCCTTCCACATGCCAGACCCGAGTTCCTGTACTTCCACTCCGCACAGCGTGACGCTGTCTTCATTGAGAAGAAAGGTGATCTTCGGGTACCCGACACGGTCGAGCATTTCCTCGTAGTCCATCCCCACGCGGATGATGTACTCACGTTCGCCGTACTTCGATCTGACTTCGGATTCGTATCTAGACAAGAGGATCAGGGTATCCCTGGATCCTTGCGATCCCATTGATAGGACTGGCGCCGAGGTTGGGCACTCTGGCGAACTCCTCGAGGCCTCCGTTCTCCTTGGGAACGAACGCGATTACTGTCCAGGCCCCATCGTCCCCTTTGAGGCAGGTGAATCTGGTGATCGCGTCTTCCGGGTAAGTATCCATCTTCGTGCTCCCTCGTACATCCAAAACATAACAAGAAACATCCACTTCAAACCGTACAACAGGATGAGAAGGACGCCGAAGAATAGTAGAAGGAAGATCATGGTATCCAAACTTTCATGTAGCTTGACTGTTCGTCCAATTGGACGATTTCTGTCTCAACTAGACCTTCTACTGCCAAGTCGTTGACGATGCGGAGATCTGGATCGTCTCTCCTCCAGATACGCAAGGTATACCCCTCACGCAATTTGCCGAGGATGACCTCTCTTGCGTCCTCAGTCCGAGTCAAGGATCGCCTCCAAGAGGCAGCGGTTGCACTCCTTCTGGAACTTGAAGTTGCCGCCGACGAGGAGGGATGTGCGCACGTATCTCTCTCCCAGCGGGATCGTGTGCCCGCACGGAAGATGGTGGTCTTTCATGGCGTACGGACGTCTGGTGCCAAGTACACGCACTACTGGGATGGAGACAATTCTCACGTGAGCGCCTCCTTGTAGTTGGCGCCACGGATGATGTTGCTACGGAATCTCTTGATGTGATCTCTTGTCATCACTGACTCCGAGATCTTGACGTACAAGGTGCAGACAGCGGGAAGGTCCTTTACTGTCTCATTCTCACCGAACGCACGTACCATGAAGGTGTTTCCCGCTTTGATCGTGACAACGTAGTCCGGGAGAGGCCATCCGATGTCTTCTACCGGAAGGATGACGTGGCGCGTGCCGTCAAGCGAGGCGACGTTCCCCTGTCCAACAGCAGGTCCGTCATCGAAGTGGAGGACAGCGAGATCTTCTGCAGGAAGATCCATCTCAGGAAGTGTGGCGACGTTGATGAGGTTTCTCATTCCCGCACCAGTGGGTAACGCTCACGCGGATGCTCAGCGTGGTAGCGGTTGATGGCAGGGTGCAACTCGTGGATGAGTCCTGCACCAGAAGGAGTGAGGGGCATGAGTCGGACGTAGCAAGCGTCGCAGATGATGGTGTTCGCGTAGTTACCTTCGGCGAGGTAAGTCCCATCATCTTCCATGCCAACGCCTTCTTCAAATTGACGACTTACCGGAGACCCGTCGTAGCAGTCGTCTTCAAGTTGGGCCCGGCACAAGATCATCTCGTGCGTCATGCAGATCCACCCTCATAGCGCGAGAGCGCTTGTACGTGTGCGTCAGTCACAGGTATGCCCCCGTAGGTACATGGGTCGCGTCTTTACTACGTGCAGTGTCAAAATGGGATTCGGAGCGGGCGAGGTCAATTTGGCCTGCAACCCCGCCCGCCCCGTTCCTCCCCCCTTACCTCGCCATGAAGTCCCGGGTTTGGGGCGGGACGGCGGAGTCTGCCTGTTCCTCCGCGGCATGGCGAAGCGTTTTGCCCATCGCCCGGATCTCTTCGAGTCGCGTGTCACAGAACTCCATGAGGAGTTCGATCTGGTCGATGGACATTCCCTTGATGATGCCGATTGCCGCGTTCTCTGCGGCGGTTGGCACACCCGTGGGAAGTTGCAGTTCGATGTTCCGGATGTCCTCGTCGCCGAGGACTATGTCTACTGCCGCGTTCAGTGCGTTCTTGACCTGATGCTGGGAACCCGTTTCCTTTCCACGGCAGGTGGGTCCCATTCCGACCTCGAGGCTGACCGGGTCCGTGAGCGGCAACCCACACTTGCCACAGTTGTCTGACTCCTGGAACTTGTACGCGACTGTTGCGCACACGTAAGACGGGTCCACGAGCCACATTGCCACCATCTTGGCAGCGGCGATGCGTACTGGGTCACCTGAGTCGGCGTCGAACCAGCGTCCGGTGCGTGGGTAGAACGTGCCGATCTTGTCGTTCCACTCGCTACTCGGACGCGGCACTTCGCAGAAGACATGCGACGCTTCTGCCAGCGAGCATGCCTCCCAGTTCTTGCCGTCCTCCTTGTACGCGCGGTCACGGTTGTCCACGTACGACTTCAGGAGGACGGTGATGTGCTCACCGCCACCCTCAGGCGTGACGGTAACGGTCACACGTCCAGCGGACATCATGCGTCCCGCCCGGTGCTTCTCGTCGGGCGTAAACGGATTCGGAAAATCCATCATTACTACTCCTTTGGGGGTTGAAGTGAAGAAAAGCAACTTTCACGATACAACAAACCGACTGGGCGGTACAACTACAATTTAGTTCCAATGGATGTACCGGGAGGGCGCGTCAGCATGCATCATGGGCCCTTAGAGAGGCGGATGCCCAACCGGGGCCGCTACGCGATTCCCTCCCAGTACACCCTTATCACAGTGGCGGTTCGATGCCTGTCGGGGAAGAAGTCAGACATGAACTCTTCGCACGTTCCCATTATGCTTATCCCCAAAGGCGCGAGTGGTGCGGGAGGTTCCGGACCAAAGCGCGGATGGTGAGAATGAGGGTTCTCGTGGACCACTGTGAAGGTGGTTCTACTTCTTGATCGTCTTCTTCGCCCCCTTGCCGACCTTCTTGTCGGCCTTTGAGAGCTTCTTGGCCGCCTTGTCGACCGTCTTAGCCACCTTCTTGCGGCCCTTACGCTCGGTTTCTTCGGCCTTGTTCTCGCGCTTGATCTTCGGCAACTTCGCCATCACGTGGTCACCTCCTCGGGCATCTCGACCTCGAGGGCCTTGGCAACTTCGACGCGCACGTCATCCGTGTCCTTGCGCGCCACCTTGATCCCGAGGCCTTCGTCGGCGATGACTTCGCGCAACTCGCTGCGCTCCATCTCGCTCAGGTCGTCCCAGGAGTACCCGCCGTTGTCGGTCTCTTCGGGCTCTTCCTCAGCCTCTGGCTCTTCGTCCTTCTCCTCTTCTTCGTCGTCGGGCTCCTCCTCGGCGACAGGCTCCTCTTCGTCCTCGGGAGCCTCAGCCTCGCCTTCGTCTTCGTCTTCGTCCTCGGGCGTGGCTTCCTCGACTTCCTCCTCGCCTTCTTCGGCGACCGGCTCGAGGTCCTCGTCTTCGTCGCCTTCGGTGGGCTCGGTGGGCTCCTCCTCGTCTTCGGCTTCGGTAGGCGTGTCGGGCTGGTCAGGCTCCTCCTCATCCTGCTCAGCCATTGCCTCCTCGTGAGTCTTGACGATCTCACCGTCTTCGATGGTTCCGCGCCATCCCTCGATCTCCTCGAGGTCCTCCGCGTCGAGGTGCTCCGCCCACCCCTTGAACCGGTGCAGATCGCTGCGGATCTGGCGCTTGTCGAACCGTGCGCCGCGGGCGATCTTCTCGATTGGGCCGGACGGGCCGTGGTCGATGTTCACGCTGACGAGCGTGAGCCTCGGAGCGAGCTCGTGGAACGAGATGACGCCGGTGTTCTTGGTGCCGTCGACCGCACGCCACCTGATGTACTCATCTGGGTGCTGTTCGGTGACCTCAGCGGTGAAGGGGCGCTTGAACCCCCACATCTTGACGACCACCTTCACTCGGCCCTTGCCACCTTCGTCCTTCTCGTAGTCGGCGTCGACCGTGTTCGCGCGGAACATGTACTCCGTCCAGCGCGAGTACTCGGTCCACGCCGTATAGACGAGGTCGACCGGAAGGCCAACGAACATGTCTTGCTGCACGGGCATCCGACGCTTGACGCCATAGCCCGTTGCCTGTCCGCCTTTGCCTCCCTTGCGGCCGACCTTGGACATGAGCTTGCCTGCGATGCCGGTGATCCCACCCGAGTCGCTGATCGACTCGCCGACCTTGCCCACAGCACCCTTGATGAGGTCCTGGGGCTTGTCGACTCCGAAGGACTTCAAAACCGCCGGCATCTGCTCCTTGACAAGCTCAGGCCCGCGCTGAGCGGCGTAAGCGATCGCCTGGTCAGAGGCCTGCTTTGCCGCGGGAGCCAGGATGTCACGTGCGGCCTGTGCCGCTGCTTCGCGCAGCTGCTCCTTGATGGGTCCCAGGAGCTCACCGCTGACGGCCTGCCCTGCGCTCCCTGCCGCTCCTTCTGCGGTGTCTTTGGCCTTCGTGCCGGTTTCCTTGGCCTTGTCCGTGGTGTCCTTCACCTTGTCCGTCGTTCCTGCCATTGATACCGGTCTCCTTCTTGTTGGTGTCTCCTTCGTTGCCGCCTTCTACAGCACGACCAACGCCTTCCCCGGCGCCTTCGACCCCTTTCCCGACGCCTTCACCAGCGCCTTTGACTCCCGCGCCGACACCTTCGCCGGCACCCTTGACGCCTTCCCCTGTGCCCTGACCAAGTTTCTCGACCCCTTGTCCTGCGCCTTCGCCGAGGCCCTTCACCCCTTGTCCCGTGCCTTCACCGATCTTCTCTACGCCGGATCCCACGCCAGATCCAACTTCCTTGACGCCTTCGCCTGCCCCTTCGCCGACCTTCTCGACCGCCTTACCGACGCCGCGCGTAAGATCACGGATGATCTCAGGGTTGTTGTCGATGGCTTCGATGAGGCGCACAACAATGGACTCTATTGCATCCAATCGGACTTCGACCAGAGCATCGACTTGCACGTCGTCTATGACCAACCCGACGTGCCCGAGAGAAGCATCGGCCCCCACGCTCAGTTCCAGAAGGTCGAGGACCTGAGCGTGGAGTCGTACGTGCGCTTCCAGGTCATCGAGAGTGAACTCGATCCTGCCGACGTGTGCGTGAGCGTCAACAAAGACGTCTGGCCGTGAGCGTTGCGGCGGAGTGTCGCCGTCAGAGGACGTGGGCTTGGCTTGACCGAAACCTTCTGGTCGCTTGGGCCGCGGACGCTCAGGCAGCGTGCGCCGCCTGTCTGCCTCTCGCTTGGAGATCTCGTTGCTTTCTGCCTTCTTTTGGTCAGGCATAGGCCTCCTAGTTACGCCGCTTGCTTCTTGCGGTAACTCTTGCGGGTCGACTTGTTGCGAGCGCTTGTGGGTTGTTCCCTCCAAGCGTAGGCGATGCGCGCTCCTTCGCGCGGTGACCCAGAACGCTTGTAGCGCTGCACTTGGGCAAGCGCTTCCAGAGTCGTTGCCACGTGGAGGACCTCCTCGTAGTACGACCCGACTGCCTCCGCGATCTCCTGCACTGGGACAGGTTCACCGGGGGACTTCTTGAGATACGTGATAACCGCGAGCGCTCTATCGAGCGACTTCGTTTGCCGGTCGTCTTCCGTATAGATGGACGCAGTGGAATCCTTCCGCGCCATAGTTACTTCCTCCTTTGGGGGTGTTTGCAGCGGCTGCCTTGCCGCCACATTGATACACGTTAGTCACGCACTGCATCCGTGTCAAGTGATGCGTCGCATAACAACATTGGAACTAAGAAAGCATGAACGCCATCCAGGCGTCGAGTGATTCGGCGGGTTCTTCCCGTTGGTTCCCTCCAAGGTCTGTGTAGCGGACAACCTTCTTCTCATCATCCCACTCGGGGTCAAGAGGTCCGCCGGGCGCCCAACACTGGTTGAGCAGGTCAATTGGGGTTACTGGTTTGTCCATCTGGATCCACCCTCACGCGCTCATGGAGTTCATGCTCCAGAAGAGTGATACGGAAATCTTCGTCGTCTTCCAGGAAGTCGTCCTCGTGCCCGTACAAGTACAGGATGGAGAAGAACACGCCGAGGACAGTCGCGCCCACCAGGAAGAGTGATGGCTTTGTCAGGCACACTTCCACTGCAAGCATGCCCATGCAGAGTCCGAAGACGCTGAAAGCAATCTTCTCTTTCTTTCCTTTGCTCATTCTGCTGTCTTCTCCAGTTGCTTGAGGACTTCATGTCCATTCTCGGTGAGTACGTAGATGTGCTCGATCGCTCCGCGAACCTTCCTCCACGTCCTCATGCGGATGAGATTGCTGTCCCTCAGGGTTCTGAAGTGGTACGACAGGTTTGTGAGTGGAGGCCCATCGGGCAGCGTCTTCGTGTATTGCGCTGGTGACAGCTCTCCTTCACGCAACGCGAACAGGATTCTCAGTCGGACAGGACTCATGGCAACCTGCATTGCCTTCGCGGTCGCCACAACCTCTTCCTGAGTCATGTGCCCTCCCTCGATGGAATGTCAGACCGCCTACAACGCTCTTTGCTCTCTTCGAGTAACAGAATGGCCCGGGCAAGTTCAGGGATGCGTAGGCTACTAGCACGTGCAGTCACGTGCCTGTTCGTGGAGAATGACCCGACAAGGCCTTCCAGAAGGATATTCTCCTGGAGGTCGATGTAGCGCTGCGTCTGGATCGCGGTTGCGCGCAGGCGCAACACTGCTTCACGCGTTGGGACCGCTTCCAGATCTTGTGCCTGTTGTGCCAGGTACCGGAGGAAACTGATGTAAGTCAGCGCTTGATCGAGTGCCTTGTGTGGATCAGCTGCCATTCTGTCTCCCATACTGCTCGTAGACGCGGATTGCTCTTGCTCCCTTGTCGGTAAGTTGGAATTCGTCTCCGACTTTGACAAGGTACCCTGTCCGGCACGCTCCTGCGAGCTTATTGCTCGCAGTGTAAGGCGCGATAAGGGAAGCAGAGAAAGATGCTTTGGTGACTACGCCACCCTGGCGCTCTACCGTCTTCAGCGTGTTGTAAGCGTTCTGTCCGATCACTTTCCGTTCCACCATCCAACGGCCAGAACAAGGACGATCAGTACGTACATGGCCGCTGTCGCCTGTGACTCCCAAGGTACCGGAATCAAGCGCTGTCTCCTGCCTTCTTTGCAGCCACGATTGACTTCGGCAGTCCTGCGAGACGCTCCATCCACAGAAGTGACTTCGGGAAGTAATAGTGCATCTCCGTCTTTGTTAGGAACTCCACTTCGAGCGTAGTTTCCACAGCAAGGTCGTGGGTACTCCTCTGGCGTGACCCGTGTGGCCAATGAAGGCACACTTGTGCGCGAACTGGTACCGGTAGAAATGACCACCCTGGGAAGACCATGAAGGGATCAATCGGGAAGTAACGGTAGGGCGTCTGGATCCAGTGCTGATCTGCACAAGAGTGCACTACAGAAGCAAACTCCAGTCGACGTTGGTGCCCGCCGACGTGCCCGATCACTGAATTGGAGAAGACGAGATCATACTTCCAATCTGTAATCTCCTTAGAAGGAGAACAGACATCTCCAGTGACGCTCTGATACCAGGGTGCCCACCCCTGGGGCTCGAGATTGAGCAAGGCCAGTTTGTAAGGCCTTACCGGTGCCTCTGACCAGAAGGCAGAAGTGCCTCCGAGATCAAGAACGCTCATCGCCTCGAAAGTTGGGAACATCTCTAGAAAGGTCTTCCAGCGACGCGCACGAGCGTACCTGGTCACTATAGGAGTGGGAGTACTTGCCATAAGGTCTTTCTTTTTAGACCTAACCACTCCCCTAATACGTAGGGGAGTGGTCAGAGTGCCCTCTACGCCACCACTTCTGGCTCCGGTTCGAGAACCGGCTCCTCCTTGCGGCGATGCATCGCCAGCGTCGCACCGAACGCGCCGAGTGCTACCAGCGTCGCTGCGAGTGCAATTGTGGCAACTCGCCACTCGTCACCGACGTCCTGGGTGACGATGGTCGAACGCGGTGCTGATGCGGGTGTCCGCACCACCACAATGTTCGGGTTGACTCCGGAGTAACTGTCAGCGGAGTCTCTCTGCACAGTCGTCGGCGCTCCGAGGATGCCCTCGTAGCCTCCGACAGCGTCACTGACACCGGTACTGGTGACAGTCACGCCTCCGTCGTGCGGGATTCCGGCAATCGCCGTTCCGCACGTGATTGAGAGAACCGCGATCACCGCCGCGGCAAACACCTTCGCCTTCATGGGTGCCCCCTCTCTAAGGGCTGGATCGAATGTCAGTGCCCCCCGACTTTCGATCCGAACCGACTGGACCTCCCTTGCTATTGTGGGTTTGTACCCGTTCATTTGCTTCCGAAGAGAAACATAAAGTTGTCTACGCCGATGGCGTCGATCATCCGCTCGATCTCTGAGTCACCTTGGTGGATCTGCAGATACCCGACCATCATCTCATCGGCGATCCTACGTTCGCCGGTTGTGCCGAAGTTGAGTCCGTGGAAATCCATGAGGACGGCGCCCATGAGACCAGTCATCGGGGCTCCAGGATCACCCATTGCGGCAGATGGGTCATCCCACCTCTTACCGGTGTAGCACTCATGGGCCTCGATGGTAAGGCCTCCATCTCTGAGACACCCTGCAATGCGCTGACGGAACGCAAGCGCTGTCTCGCCCTCTTGCGGGCCTGGGTACTTGTAGTACTCGGCGTATTGGTACGGCTCGGTCGCCATGCGTGTGGTGAGATCTATGTACGCTGTGACTTTTTGTCCGGGAGTCATAGTAGGGCGGGTGGGACTCGAACCCACAGAATCAGCGCGGTGCAGGCGCTTCGCTTTACCGGTTTGCGTACCGCCCCAGAGAAAAAGAGATCTCTCTCCATAATTTGGAATGTCGGGAAGGTAAAGTGAGATAAATGCGGTTGAAACTAATCCTCGTCTACAGGGATCCCGGAGAGGACGACGCTTTCCCTCCAGTAATCGAAGACAGCATCGTGGAATGCGTCCCCGATGGCATTATGACTTTCTCCCTGCTCTCCGGATCCTCTTTGTTCATAGAGGATTGAGGCCTCCTGGAGTGCCAGCATGATGACTCGATCTCGGGCGTTGCGCATCTTCTCCCATTGTGCGTCCCATTCCGAGGTAGTCATCAGAACCCTTGCTTGTCTTGCCCCATGTACTGCCCGACGTAGTAGCAGTAGTTGAAGCGGGACCAACACCCGTCCGTCTTGCACAGAAGGTTGGTACACATCCCTCCCTCGGGTCCCTTGTACAGATCTCCGTGGCAGAACGGGCATGTTCCGTGCCGCCCGATCCACTGTAGTTCGTCTATGGTGAGTTCACGAATCCCAACTGGGCGTGTGAGTTTCGGGTCCCGCTTTCTTCTGAATCGAGAGAAGATCATGTGTTGGTCTTCACCAACCTCACGAGTTCCCTGGTCATCTCGTCGGGATCGGCGTACTGGTCGCCTCCCCGTTTCTTGTACTCGGCGAACGCCTTGTCAGACGGGGGCGAGCTTCCTTGTGGCGGGTTCGAGGGGTCCAACCCGTTGGCGAGCAAAGCGTGTGCCAACTCTGCCGCCATCTTCTCGAGGACCGGGTCGTTCACGACGACTTCCCCTTCTTGTTCCGGATCTGACGCCCGCGACCCACGCGCCGACCTTGTGCCTGGGACTTCTTCTTGTCCTGCCCAGGCTTCCCGGATGCACCGGGCACGCGCCCCGTGTATGCGACGGTGGATCCGCGCTTTGCCCTGTGCGCACCGACGCCAGCGGGCACCCGCTCTCCGCGAGGCTTCTCAGTGGGTCCCTTCGGGTAGTCAGCGTTGAACTTGAACTTGGATGCGCGCTTGGGCTTGCCGTTGTGGACGACTGTGCCCATCTCCAGCAGCGTGCCAAGTCGGTCGCGCACGATTGTCGAGGAGAACCCGGTGTCCTTCTGGACGTCGGCGTTCCTGAACCAGTCTTGGCCCCAGTTCACCACCCACGTGCGCACCACCTTTAGCGATGCTTCCTTGAACGCCCTGGAGCGGATTCCTTGGTCGATGCCAGGGAACGGACCGAAGATTGTGTGCCCGGGAGTTGCGAACTCCGAGTTGTCGAAGAACACCTCGACCTGGTGGTCGATTGCCTCCTCTTCGGCATCACGCTGGGCGTCTTCCGCCTCTTCGCGTGTGTCCTCAGGTTCTTCCTTGGCAGCGGATTCCTCGATGGGCGGGAAGTCCGGCACACGGAAGTCGATCTTGTCCGCGTTGATGCGCCGATCCCGTTCTGCCTCGAGGATGGCGATCTCCCGGTCACACTCCTCGACGGCAATCAGAGCGTACTTCCGCTCTTCCTGCCGATTATGGATCAGCCTCTGAAGAATTGGGAGGAATACGTCCACCCGCTTCTCGACCTTGCTCATGTATCTCCCTCTATCGGATGTTCTCGCGCGACCAGCGATTGACCCATTCGGCCGCTGTGGAACGATCTACTCGGAACCGAACTTCAACGTCCGGGAGCGTGTTCCAATCCCACCCCTCCTTGATTGCCTCCAGGAAGTCGGTGTACTCAGGCTTCTTCTCCCCTTTGGTGATGTAGTCCTCGATAGCCTCGTGGATGGCCTGTCGAGTCGCTTGGGGGACGTGCATCCGGGCAAGGACGTCGAGTATGCGCTCATCGACATCCTGCATATCCCACCCGGCAAGTGCGAGGCGTTCGACGTCTTGTCCGTCCGCCGAATCCTGGACCCACACAGCGCGGTGCGAGAAGTCACCTTCAGTTTCCTGGAAAACCACGATCTCAAAACCATCGACAATGCCGATGATCTTCTGTCCGTCTTCCATCCGTCTCCTTTGGGGGTGGGGAAGCAAAGTGTCCGTCACGCGTTACATTACATGGCGGAACACGTTACGTCAAGAATTCTTTAGCGATTGACGCGGAAGGTCACCGATACAACGGGTACTCGGGGCCAAACACCTTGTCGAGGATTTTGTCGAGCAACCGCTTGAACGGGTTGCGGCGGCGACGACTGAGAATGACGTTGACATCCGAGTAGGCCCACTCAGCGCGGGTCCTGCCTTCCGCACGGACAGAGCCACGCTTGATTGGAGTGGCGTTGCCTTCGCTGTCGTAACTCAGGGCGATGATGTCTTCTGGGTTGAGTCTATCCTTACTCATTTGGAACTTCTTTTCGGTTGTGGTTGTCCTAGACGTGCGTGGAAGACGTAGTGGTCTTCCGGAGGAAGATGTAAGATCCGAGAACAACACTCCCCGTACAAACCTTTGGCAGTTAGTCGCGTAAGCGCGTCAGGGTGCATCCATCCGATGATCTCTAGAGCGTGGATGAAATGCCCAAAGTAGTGCACGGTAACGTATTCAAGCTCATGTTCTAAGACGCTAAGAAAAGAGTCCTGTGTAAGGTGGTGTGGTCCCGGATCATCAGGGTGCATGATGAACGGGTTGGATGGATCTGCGTCATGGAAGAGATGACTGCGCATCCAGCGATTTACTATCTTGATTCCAGGGTAGCGGTAGTTATCAGGTCCGCGTGTGGACGTCATCAGGACCGACTGCATCTTCAGCGGCAGATCCATTACCCAATCTTGCAGGACGGAGGTCATACCGCGTAGATGGCACCCGAGATCGGGCGGAGTAGCAATCCGCCCTTATCGACGTGGTCGACTATCTCTCTGGTGACCGTGGTACGTTTTGCTTCGCGCCTGAGAAGGGTCATCTCGTCGGGGTCAGGCTTGTACCACTCCCACGTTGGCGTCGTTGGGATGGGACGCCCGGCAGGGTCGAACTCAGGCCAAGGTTCTTCTGGGTACATCATCGAGTGGGATGTTCCCTCGCATGTGTTCTTCGGGTCCCTTGGGTCCCCGAGATAGCGGCATGCCAGGAACATCGGCGTGACGCCTTCGTCCACGTCGATAGTGACTATGTAGTGATTACAAGTGTCGCAGAAGTAAGCGTTCTTCTTGTTCTCACGTGACATCTACTACCCCCATCTTGCTGATATTGCCGTTGAGGGCGATGTGATACTCCTCACCCGTGGAAAGTTCAGCGTATAGGTGTGCTCCACCAGATTCTGTCCACGTCTGATAGATGGACATGCGCTGGTGAGGTTTGAGGGGAGCTGCGACCTCAGCAAGCGCGTCTGCCTGAGCGTGTGTGATCTCCGGGTACGTGAGGATACCCATCCGCAGATCGGCAGGTACCTTGCGATGAGGACGGCGACTGACTGCGAGAGGGCCCGTCACGGGATAAGTTCCCAATTCACTTCCTTGAACGAATCCATGTACATCTTCTCGGCGGCATCCTCGATGGCCTTTCTGCGG
>C688J35102_120989610_pt1 | contig 12132 bp, 13 predicted proteins | sample HopSoiMetagenom2_FD_35102 | JGI IMG/M metagenome (IMG submission 35102)
CAAGTCGATCAAGGTCGATGTCAAGACTGCCGAGCGGGCGGATCCGAACAACCCCGGCCATGTGGCTGCGCCGTTTGCCGGAGTCGTCACGGTCATGGTGCGGGAGGGCGATCAGGTCAAGGCAGGTGCCACCGTGGCGACCATCGAGGCGATGAAGATGGAAGCGGGCATAACTGCACCCGTCGACGGGGTGATCAAGCGGGTGGCGCTCGCCGATGTGCAACAGGTGGAAGGCGGCGACCTGGTCTTGGTGATCGCCAACGCTTAGCAAGGCCTGCTATCGGTCACAATTGCCTCACCGGTTGCCGGAGGATCGTCTTGAGCTGTGCCGGCGGCGTCCTTCGCGGATCGCTGAGATAGATCTCGTGGTGGCGGCCGTTGAAGGTTAGATCGTGTTCGGGCATGTATTCGTCATGAAGCTGCTTGAGTTTCGGCGCCTCGTCATCGTAAGAACCAACGTGCAACAACTGCAGCGCGCGACCTTCCGCATAGGGCTCGAACCGCACCTTTGACAATGCCGGAAGATCCCCCTTGGTCTTTTTCGATTCGATTGCCCGGGCGAACCTGGCCCGGGTGATCCAGTCTGGTTGCATGATCATCATGGTCCAGTGATATTTGTCTTTATCACCGATGGTAAAGACAGCAGGATCGTCGGCTGACCACAAGCCCTCTAGCGGCGGTACGACATAGTCTCTGCCCAGTTCTCCTGCTCAAGAGCTTTATGGCGTAGGCCGCGCTATAAAGCGCCTCAACTGCGTCGCTGTAGTCCTGGGCGGTATTAGGATCCCCTTTTCCGTCAACCATCAGGAAGTTCATCGTCGGAACCCTAAACCAGCTGCCAGTCGGTGTTTGTTGGGTTGTACAGCTGTGCCAACTCTTTTTTGAAATTGACTTTGTCCATTGCATCCCTCTGAACCTGCATCCCTCTGAACCTGCATCCCTCTGAACCTGCATCCCTCTGAACCGCAGCCTAGAGGCGTTTCGGTCACGACTTAGTAGATCAGCTGGCCCAGAAACCGACCAGATCAGGCACCGGACGGCCCAGAGAGGCCGCCACCTGCGCCCAGGGCACGAAGCCATCCAGCCAGATCGTCAGTGAATTGATCATCTCGCGTTGCTCTGCGTTCTTGAGTCCGGCTATCGCTGATCGATAGGCCTCTGCCATTGCGACAGCCTTCTGGTGCGGGTGCCAGCCGACCGTCAATCCGCTTACCGGGATGAGGTTGAGGCTCAATGTGCTGTTCAGCAGGTGCCGCAAGCCTACTGAGGCCGAGGCGCCGCCTCGGGCGAGGGCGAAGTCGAGATCATCGAGCTCTTGTGCCGTCAAGCCCATCCGCGTTGAACCCCATGCGATGCCCTGCACCAGGGTTTCAAGCAGACGCCATGTCGCTCCGGTGCGGTCGGGAGGCACGTACGCGCCGGCGAGTAACACCTCTACGTCGTGCGGCTCGGGTTGTGTTGCTGAGATCACCGGCGTGGCCGGCACCCGCTTGAAGATCGGCCCCAGCTTGGAGAGCAGGCCACCCCTTCCAATAGGGTCGTGGGGGCCCTCAATGCTCGGCGGAGCAAAAGCCCGTTGCGCCACCGCGCGCAGGTGTTCGGCCACCTGGGGCGGTGCTCCGAACATGCCGCGAACCTCCTCGATGCCGATGGCATACAAGCGAAGTTCACCCATAACTGACACCGTATTCCAGCGCGGCCGAGGCTGCGGTGCTTTTGTGAGGACGGGTTTGACGTGCCCTGAGCTTGTCGAAGGGCACTCCGCGCTTCGACAGGCTCAGCGCGCACTATGCCTATCCTGGGCCCATGAACCCACGGGTACGTCGGCTCATCGTCTCCGGCGTACTTGGCAGCCTCATTCTGATAGTCGTCGTAACTGCTGCGTGGAACTGGCTACGGTGAGGGCTGCCGGCGCGTACGCTCCCAGTTCGATGGGTACAGCTCGCGTAACCGACGCTCGCGGTGCCGATTGGGCGCGAGAAGTTCGCTGAAGGGATCGAGCACGATGGCACTGCGCCGGGCATTGAGCCGCGCGTTAGGGCGAGTTGGACTGCTTGTGCTGGCTGGGCTGCTGGTTGCCACCTTCCCGGCCGTCGCCGCAGCCGAGGACACCGTGGCATTCACCATCAAGGACGCGCGAATCACCGAATCATCCGGCCTCGCCGTGGATCCAGGGGGCAACATCTACTGGACTGTCAACGATTCCGGGGACCGTGGTGTGGCGTACGGCATAGGGCTCGACGGGGAGGTCCAGGGCACGCTCAATTTCCGCGCCCGACCGATCGACGTCGAGGCGGTTGCCGTACACGACGATCGGCTCTATGTCGGCGACATCGGTGACAACAGCCGTCGGCGCAGCTTCGTTCGGGTCTTCTTCTTCAGCAATCCGCGGGCCAACGGCCTGACCGTCAGCTACCACGCGTACGACTTTCAATATCCGGATGGACCGCACAACGCCGAAACGTTGCTGGTCAATGGCTCTGGTCGCTTGTTCATTGTCACGAAGGGTCAGAATGCCGCGGTCTACGCCGCTCCCAAGAAACCTGACCGCCAGGGTGTCAACGAGCTCAAGAAGGTTGGCTCGGCCCCGGCCGGTGTCACTGATGGGACCTTTCTTCCCGGGGGCGACAAGATCGCACTGCTGACGTACAACACGGTCAGCGTCATCGATGCCAGCTCATATGAGGTGCTGGCAAGCTCGCCCATTCCTCGTCAGCCGCAGGCCGAGTCGCTGACGCTGAGCCTGGATGAGCGGTCTCTGCTGGTCGGCAGCGAGGGCAAGAAGTCCAAGGTGTATTCAGTTCAGGTCCCGAGCCAGGCGACCCCCACGCCGACGCCGAGCGAGCAGCCAGGGACTGAAGCCGACGTTCCCGACGATCGATCTGGTGCCATCCAGAATCAGAAGGGAACGCTCCTCGCCCTCGGACTCGCTGCCTTCCTAGCTGTCGTCGCTGGGACCGTCGTCGCCCTCGTTCGTAGGACCTGACTCCCGCCTAGTTGTCAGAATCTGGTTGACCTATAGCTCAACTGGATTCTGACAACTTGCGTGGTGCCAGACTGACTGGCATGCAGAATCTGTACGGCGAGCGCACCGACTATCGAGGCTCGCATCTGCTGGAGTCGAATGCGCCGGCCGATCCCTTCACGCTGTTCGACGCCTGGCTGGCCGAGGCGTTTCTTGCCAAGGAGAGGGGAGTGCTGCCCGAGCCGACCGCGATGGTGATCGCGACGTCGGTAGACGACCAGCCATCGGCGCGCACGGTGCTCCTCAAGAGTGTCTCGAACGAAGGCTTCACATTCTTCACGAACTACAACTCACGGAAGGGCAGTGAGTTGAGCCGCAATCGCCTCGTCGCACTGCTCTTCGGGTGGTATCCGCTGCATCGCCAGGTGCGCGCCGAGGGGACCACCGAACTTGTCCCCCGGGCCGAATCGGAGGCTTACTTCGCCACCAGGCCGCGCGACTCACAGCTTGGAGCTTGGGCCTCTGAGCAGTCCTCGACCGTCGGCTCACTCGACGAGCTGGCCCGCGCGTACGCCGCGGCGGAACGCCGGTTCGAAGATGTTCCGGTGCCCTGCCCGGAGGATTGGGGTGGGTACCGTGTTGTTCCGACCATGATCGAGTTCTGGCAGGGTCAGCCGAGCCGGATGCACGACAGGTTGTTGTATCACCGTGCTGGAGTCGGTTGGACTCGTAGCCGGCTGGCGCCCTGAGTCACACAGAGAGTTGATCAGCTCGAGCGGGCCGAATGATCACCCTTTGTCGTTAGAAGCTGATCACTGAGGCGCAATCAGGCCCGCGGTTTGCGCGGTTGCCGCGGCATAGCGGGCCTGGGCATCGGCCCAGTTGACAACATTCCACCACGCCGTCACGTAGTCAGCCTTGACATTGCGGTACTGCAGGTAGAACGCGTGCTCCCACATGTCCAGTAGCAAGATCGGGATCTGCGCCAATGGCAGGTTGCCCTGTTGATCAAACAGCTGGACGATGTTGAGCCGGCTGCCGAGGGCGTCGTACACCAGCATCGACCACCCGGAACCCTGAATGGCGTTGGCATTCGCGGAGAACTGAGCGCGAAACTTGTCGAAGCTGCCGAAGTACTCATCAATCGCCGATCCCAAGGCGCCGTCTGGCCGGTCACCGCCGTCTGGGGACATGTTGGGCCAAAACACGGAGTGGTTGATGTGACCACCGAGGTGAAAGGCCAGATCCTTCTCGAGCCTGTTGATGTTGCCGAACGACTCCCCATCCCGTGCCTCGGCCAACTGCTCCAGCGCGGAGTTGACACCCTTCACATACGTCGCATGGTGCTTGTCGTGGTGCAGTTCCATGATCTCGCCGGAGATGTGGGGCTCCAGTGCGCCGTAGTCGTAAGGAAGATCGGGTAGTTCATAGGCAGCCATTCCAGTCCTCTCGTTGTGTTGTGCGGATCAGGAAGTCAAAACTCCCGCTCATGCTACGACCAGGGGCCGTTGACCTGAGGCACGGCCCCCTCTGCGTCCCGCCGCGCAGAGAAGCAGGTTTCACGCATTGTGTTTGACTGGGCAAGTGACGGCTGCGCTTTCTTTGGTCGGCCTCTGCAAGTCGTTCGGACTTAAGCGGGCTGTTGATCATCTCGACCTGGAAGTGCGGCGGGGCTGCATGTTCGGGTTGGTCGGGCCTAACGGTGCCGGCAAGACCACGACATTGTCGATGGCGACCGGTCTCTTGCGACCGGACGCCGGTACGGCTCGAGTTCTCGATCATGACGTCTGGGCTGATCCTGCCGCAGCCAAGGCCCTTATGGGGGTGCTGCCCGATGGGCTCCGTCTCTTTGATCGGTTGAGCGGGGCAGAGTTGCTGCAATACGTAGGACTCTTGCGTAGGGTGCCCCCGGCCGAGATTGCCAGTCGCGCTGCGGAGCTGCTGGATGCACTCGCCCTCGGTGATGATCGAGACACTCTGGTGGTGGAGTACTCGGCGGGCATGATGAAGAAGATTGGACTGGCCTGCGCGCTGATCCACGCTCCGCGGCTGTTGATTTTGGATGAGCCTTTTGAGGCCGTTGACCCGGTGTCCGGCGAGGTGATCCGCTCGATCCTGCGTAACTACGCCCGTGCCGGCGGAACTGTGGTGATGTCGAGCCACGTCATGGAGCTGGTCGAGAGCTTGTGCGACGAGCTGGCAGTCGTGGCGCAAGGCATGGTGCTAGCTGCGGGCACGCTCGATGAGGTACGTGCCGGCTCCAGCCTGCAGCAGCGGTTCTTGGATCTTGTTGGCTTTACGGCGGCCGGAGAGGAGTCGTTGGCATGGTTGCGCTCCTCGTCAGGCTGAAGCTGACGCTGCTGAAGAACAGTCTGAAGCGGAGCGTCTGGCGAACCGTCGGGCTGATCATCGCCATGCTGTACGCGCTTGGCGTCGTGATCATGGTGCTGGCCGGGTTGGTGGCCTTGCGGTACGCCTCACTGGCACTAACCGCCGATGTCACGGTTATCGGGTTTGCCGCTCTGAGCGTGGGCTGGCTGCTGATGTCGATGCTGGTCTTCGGTGTTGATGAAACCATCGATCCGGCGAAGTTCGCGCTGCTTCCGGTACGCGCCCGAGAGCTGTTGCCCGGTTTGCTGGTCGCCGGTCTGATCAGTGCGCCTGGGATAGCGACGGTTCTCGTGGGAGCTGGCCTGGTGATCACCTGGGCGCGCACTGTTCCGTTGACGCTCGCTGCCCTCATCGGTGCGGTCCTTGGGGTGGTGACCTGCTTCTTGCTGTCCCGAGCGGCAACGGCTGCCTTCGCCTCATTCCTGGCGTCACGGCGGTTTCGTGATCTTGCGTTTGTGGGTGTTGCCCTCTTGGGTGTGGCGATGGGCATTGCTGGAAATATGGTCAGTGCCATCGTGAGGACCGACGTCGGCGGGCTGCGGCGTAGCCTTTCCAATCTTGCGATACTGGCTGGTTGGTCGCCTTTCGGCTGGGCCTGGGCCATCCCAGCCGACGTCTCAGGGAATGCCTGGGCAGAGACAGGGCTGCACTTGGTGCTAGCTGTAGCGCTCGTCGGGGTGCTGTGGATGGCGTGGGGGCACTTTCTAGGGGTCCGGCTCGTCTCGCCCACTGAAGGCGGCGGAACTGCCAGCAAGGTGCGTGAATCTGCGGCCGTGGAGCGGCTCTATCCGGCAACGCCCGCTGGCGGCGTAGCGGCCCGAGCATTGCGGTACTGGCGACGAGATCCCCGCTATGTGGCAGGGATTGCGGGGTTCTTGATCGGCCCGATCGTGCTGATCGTTACTCAAGTGATCAATCCGGAGGGCACGGCTGCGGTGGCCGCGTTTGCCCCGAGCCTTCTGGGGCTCCTGGTGGGATTCAGCCTTGCTCAGGACCTGTCGTACGACGGAACCGCTCTCTGGTTGCACATCTCGACCGGTATCAGTGGCGCAGAAGATCGCGCCGGACGTGTGATGTCAACTATTACGGTCTATCTGCCGCTGACCGTGATCTTGCTCGCGATCGCGATGATCACCACCGGCGCATGGCATCTTCTGGTGCCGGCCGTCGGCCTTACGTTCGCCTTGATGCTCACGGGTCTGGGCGTCGGCTCTTTTGTTGGGACGCTGTGGCAGTGGCCGGCTCCACCGCCCGGAGCCAATCCCTTCACGCGCGGCAACGCTGGAGGCCTGCCATCGCTGCTGTCCTTCACGCTGACCATGTTTGGCACATTGATCTTGGCGTTGCCGACAATCGCGTTGGTGATCTGGTCCTTCTTCACACCTTGGGTGGCGTACGCCAGTCTGCCGGTCGGACTCATCTGCGGTTTCCTCGTGCTTCGGATCGGAATTGCACAAGGTGGGCGGGTCCTCGACCGCCGCTGGCCAGAGGCCATGCTCGCGGTGTCGGAGAAGGCAGCCTGACGACGCCCACGTTCTCACGCCACCACCTCAAATGATCACTTGGCACGCACCACCAGCACACGGAAGCCCTTGGCTGACGCGATCCGTTCACAGCCGTAGCCCTGCTCGTTCAGCCACCGCTGCAGCGTGTCGGAGCCGAGATTCTTGCCGACCACCAGACGCGCGATGCCATGTGGTGCCAGTCGAGCCAACCAGGTAAGCAACAGTTGGTGAAGGCTCTGCTTGCCGATTCGAATTGGTGGATTGGACCAGATCTCGTCATAGCGCGCCGTGGGCTCCACCTGATCCGGACGTAGCACTCGTACGCGGTCGGCCACACCCAACGACTGAGCATTTTCCCGGCAGAGCGCCAGCGCCCGCTCGTTGACGTCGACAGCGTCGATCAGGGCCCCCGGACAGTGCATGGCGATGGCCAGCGTGATCGGCCCGTAGCCGCAGCCGAGGTCCAGGATCCGCGGTGTCCCCTCTGGTATCGGCGAAGCTCGCAGCAGCACAGCCGTACCCCGATCCAGGCCATCAGCAGCAAACACTCCACCGGACGTGACCATAGTCAGCTCTCGGCCCCAGATCTGCGCCGTGATGGTACGGCGCAGATCGGCACCGCTCGGCTGCTGGCTGAAGTAATGCGAGGGTCGTCCGTTCATGATCGACTCAAATCTCGGGTTGCTCGCGCTTCGAAGGCTCGTGCCGCCAGCTCGTGATCAGCCGGGTAACCGACCTCCTCCAGCGTCAACCCGGCCGCCGGCATCACCATGATCGTCGAATCACGCACCCCACGCTTTGTCATCGAAGCCAGCCATTCATGATCGCGTTGACCAGTGGCAACCGCGACCAGTGCGCCGACGAGTGATCGAACCATTGAGTGGCAGAACGCGTCCGCGCGTACGGTGCATTCGATCACGCCCGTCATCGGACCGGATGGAATGCGTCGACTGGTCAATTCCAGGAGCGTACGGATGGTGCTGGCTCCCTCTCGGCGACGACAGAAGGCCCCGAAGTCCTGAAGACCAAGCAACGTGCCCGCCACCTGATTGAGTCGGGAAAGATCAACCTCAGCGGGCACCTGAGCGATCTGATAGCGATACAACGGATCCGGCGCTCGGCCGGCGTCGCTCAACCGATAGACGTAGCGTCGCCAGATGGCCCCAAAGCGTGCGTCGAATCCGGGCGGCGCCACCGAAATCCGTCGCACCACACAATCACCGCCCAGCACTTGATTGAGTCGTCGGGCAAGATCATTGCCGCCGTCGGTGATCACCGTCGGATCCAGGTCAAGGTGGGCTACCTGGCCTCGCGCATGAACTCCGGCGTCGGTACGACCGGCGCAGACCATTCGCGGCGGCTCGGGCAGCCGCAGTATCCGTGCAATCCAGCCTTCCAACTCGCCCTGCACGGTACGTCGCCCCTCCTGGGTCGCCCAACCGGAGAAGTTCGTTCCGTCGTAGGCGATATCGAACCGCCACCGGATCTTGGGCGATTCGCTCGGTTCAGCCGACACGGCGATAGGCAAGGTCGAAGACGTGCCGTCCGGCGTCTAGCGCGCGCTGCTCGAACTGGGTGATGGGCCTGGCTTCCCACCGCGGTGCCCAGCCGTTGGGATACTCGCTCACAAGCCGAGGATCGTTGTCGAGAACCTTGCGCATCCAGTCGGCATAGTCGGCGGAATCGGTCGCAATCCGCCAGATGGCGCCGGCCTTCATCCGAGAAGCTGCCATCGCCGCGAAGCCGGGCGTCACGAGTCGACGTTTGTGGTGGCGCGGCTTGGGCCATGGATCAGGGAAGAACATCCAGATGGCGTGGACGGATCGAGGCGGCAGGAGGCGATCCATGCCGGCGACGGCATCCGCCTCGACGATTCGCACGTTGTCCAGACCCTGACGTACCAGGTAACCGAGCATCCGTGCGATGGCCGGACGGTAGACCTCGAACGCCAGTACGTTGCAGTGCCGAAGCGCCTCCGCCATCGGGATCAGCGACTCGCCGGTGCCCGGCCCGATCTCCACGATCAGCTCCGCATCCCGGCCAAATACCTCGACAAGATCAACAGTAGCGGCCGGGTGGATCGACGTGGACGTTTCGAGCCGGGGCACGTCAAGCACGAAACGGTCGTGGTAGACCTCCCAGGCGCGACGCTGGTTCGGGCGCATCCGATTGCTGCGGCGTACGAAGGAGACGACCTCCCGCCGTACGCGGTGGTCGGAAAGCTCAGCGGCCGAACCAGTCATGATCTTGGCCAATATAGTGGCTAGCTCGAGATGTCCTTTGTGGAGAACCTTGCCCAGGCAGCGAGCCAGAACACTCCGGCGTACACCGCCGCCGTGATCAGTCCACGCTGGATGGACTGCGTTGCCATCGGCTCGCGGAGCAGATCAGCGAATGCGGTCCACCAGTGGGTCAGCAGCCACGGATGCAGCCAGGCCAGCTGCGAGATCGAGTCGAGGATGAACATCAGTACGTCGACCAGCACTATGGCGATGGTGGCGCCGATCGGCTGCTCGGTGAGAGTGGAGATGAACAGCCCGATCGCACCGAGCGCTGAGAACTGCGCCGCAAGGTACAGCGAACTCAACACCAGCCGCCACACACTATCTGCCAGTGGAATCTGAGTTCCGGAAAGCGTTGTCATGTCACCGCCGCCGAACAGCGAAAGTCCCATGATCGTCCCGACCAGCGCCACGAGGAATGTCGCAGCCAGAGCGAAGATCACAATCGCGGTGTATTTGATCACCAGCAGCCGGCTGCGCCCGGCAGGTACGGCCAGTAGATACCGCAGAGTGCCGAGGTTCGCCTCGCCGGCCACGGAGTCGCCTGAAATGGCGCTAACCGCCAGCGGCAGGAACAGCGGCAGCTCCAAGGCCAGAGCCCCGAATGCCACGAACAGCCCGTTGCCGGCGATTGCGATGATCAAGTCCGGACCACCATTTTGGCTCGGTGAGGACAGCCGTATCGAGATGGCCAAGATCACCGGAAGCACAGCAAGCACCCCAAGTCCTGCCATATTGCGCCGGCGGCCAAAGATGATCTTGAGTTCCGATCTCAGAAAGCGTGTCGACACCCGTGCGCGCGGTCGGGAGCTGACCACGAAGAGCTCAGCCGCTGACATCGAAGCCCTCGCCGGTCAAAGACACGAATACATCCTCAAGGCTTGGCTGGAGCACCGCGAATCCAAGTACTGGCACATCAGCATTGACCAGGTTAGGCATGATCTTTTCGACGGCCACGTCGCCTAAGTTTGCCGTTACGTACCCAGCCGAGCTCTGGATGTCGCTTAGCCCCAGCTCGGCGAGCACTCGCCCCGCATCCTCGGGCCGATCGGTGTCGACGCGTACCGTCTGGACAGTGCCGGCCCGCAGCTCGCTTAGCGGTCCCTGTGCCACCAGCCGGCCCTCATACATCACTCCGACGTGGCTGCAAATCTGCTCCACTTCGGCAAGCAGGTGACTGGAGACAAGGACGGTGGCGCCGTCGCCTGCAAGATCAGTGATCAAGTGTCGAACCTCGCGGGTGCCCTGCGGATCCAGCCCGTTGGTGGGCTCGTCCAGCACGAGAAGTTCACGAGGCATCAACAGTGAGGCCGCGATCGCCAACCGCTGGCGCATGCCGAGCGAGTACGCCCGATACCGCTTCTGCGCGGCCGCCAGCAGGCCGACGCGATCAAGTGCGGACTCGATCCGCGACTGCGACGTACGTGGATCGCTGTAGCGGTCGGCTGCGTCAAGCCTGGCCAGGTTCGCTCGGCCGGAGAGGTAGGGATGGAAGGCCGGTCCCTCGACCAGCGAGCCGACACGGCGGAGCGCGTTGCGGGCTGCAGCTGGCATCGGCACGCCTAGCAACGAAATCTCACCTGCCGTCGGTGAGATCAGCCCAAGGAGCATGCGAATGGTCGTGGTCTTGCCGGAGCCGTTCGGGCCCAGGAACCCATAGATCGCGCCGTCCGGCACCTCGAGATCAATGCGATCGACGGCAATCTGACGTCGAAACCGCTTGGTCAGTCCGCTCGTAACAACAGGTGCGGAATCGGCGCTGGCCGAAGTCACTTGCTGAGTGCCCGATAGATCACCTCGGGCCGGACCGCGCCGACGGCAAGCCGGCCGTCATCGGTCCAAACGGCCGAGAAGGCGGTACCCGCGAGCAGCCGACCTGAACCCCACGAGCCCTGTACCCGCTGCAGCTTGTCGAGGAAGGCCTTGAGCTGTTGATCGTCCTGGGTGTTCGCCAGGTTCCCGATCTTGCTGACGCGCACAGCGGTCCAGCCGGTGCCAATGATCTTGCTGGCATTCTTCGCCTCGCCGGCTTGGTTGCGATCTTGCGTGTTCGGTGTCTCGCTGGGCTGGACTTCGGTGACCTTGGCGCCAGGCGGCGGATTGAAGACGAACTCCGAATCGTCGGGTCGGGTAAAGTCCACCGAGGTGTAGGCGACCTCGAAAACGATCTTGTTATCGGTCCCGAACACCTGCACGCGAAGCGGAATCTTGGTATCACCGTCGATCGCAAGGCGGACCTGACTGATCAAGGTGTTGGAGTCATTGGGATCCAGGACCAGCTCGTACGCCGGGCGCCCGGCAACCTCGACCGAACTGTCAGTCGTCACGGTTGTCGTCGGCTCCAATTCCTTGAGCACCCTATTAGCAGCTTCCTCGGGCGTCACGGGGGTCGGTGTTGGTGTGCTGCCCGCCTCGGTGGTCACAGTGCGGTGCGTTGCCGCATTCTCTTTGCTAGACCACGTCCAGACATTCGTGCCGTCCTTGATGATGTCGTACTCGCTGTAGGTATCGAGCACTGCGAGGCGCGCCTTGTCCGGAGCGGAATAGCGTACGCGCAGCGTGTGGGTACCAGAGACCAGCGAGGTCAGTTCAGCGTTATCTTGGCCATTCGCCCCCGGGATGACTGGGATACCGAGATCGGCCCGTTCGACGAGGGTCCCAGACAATCCGTCGGTTTTGGCCTGTTGGAGATCAACAAGCAGCTCTTGCGACGTCCGGGGCGGCAGGCGTTTCTCGGCACTCGCGGTGGCGGCAAACAGCAGAGTTCCCGCCACTATGAAGAGGAACGCCAGAGGTGCCAGGAAGCGCATCGCTGGTTTGGAAGCGAAGATCCGCATGCCTCAATTGTTGCCGTTGCTCACTGTGCAAACGCTGAGGTGCTTCGGGCGCTGTTAGAAACTGGGGTTTGATTGCTCCGCTCGCCAAGGCTCGCTCTGTCTAGTGGCTCGCGCGATCCGGTGTTACTTGCTGCCTGACGCTCGATGAATCC
>C688J35102_120989609_pt1 | contig 12127 bp, 13 predicted proteins | sample HopSoiMetagenom2_FD_35102 | JGI IMG/M metagenome (IMG submission 35102)
CCTGCTGGCGCTGGGCGTGCTGACGACGATGATCCTCGCCCTGCTCGACAAGGCGATGGACCTCTGGGTTGCCGCCCTCATCGTCACCGTCATCTACGGCGCGATCGCGGCAGTTATGGCGATGACCGGCAAAGAGCGAGTCAAGCAGGCGACGCCGCCCGCACCCGAACAGACCGTTGAAACCGTGAAGGAGGACGTGCAATGGGCCAAGAGCCAAGCCAAATCCGCCAGGAGATAGAGGACACCCGCGCCGAAATGGGCGACACCGTCGACGCACTCGCCTACAAAGCCGACGTCAAAACCCGGATGAAGGAGTCGATCTCCGACAAACGCGACCGGCTGGTCGACCAGATCCAGGGGACGACCCACAAAGTCGGCGAAGCCACCCCGGACGGGCAGCAGGTCAAAGAGAACGCCCGCGAAGTGGTCGGCGTCGCTCAGGAAAACCCGCTCGGCCTGGCGATCGGCGGCCTGGCCGCCGGCTTCCTCGTCGGCATGCTGCTGCCGAGCTCGCGGATCGAGGACGAACGGGTCGGGCCGATCGCCGACCAGGTGAAGGAAACGGCCGCCGAAACCGCCGGTGAGGCGGTCGACCGCGGTCGCGAGGTCGCCACCCAGGTCGCCGAGCAGGCGGTCGAAGGGGCCAAAGAAGTCGGCCAGCAGGCGATGGAGCAGGCCAAAGAGGTCGGCCACGAAACGATGGACACGGCCAAAGAGGCCGGTCAGGAGCAGGCCGAGGAGCTCAAAGACAGCGCCAAAGAAGGCGCGCAGGAAGTCAAGGAGCAGGCTCGGGCCTAGCCGTTGGGGCCGAGCCCCTTTCGAGGGGCTCGGCTTTTGTTTTGCGCGGGGCGATTTGGCCTGCCGGCAATACCTCTGTACATTTTCCTCACTCAGGAACTGCCGGAGTGCTGAGAGGCGCTCCACCGGGGAGCAGTCCGGACCAGTGTGAGGAGGAGCCGTGACCGAGCTTGACGTCGACCTTGGGGCTTTGCTGCCGGCCGACCTGCCGGATGGCCGAGAAGCAGTCGAGGAGGGGAAAGCGCTGGCGGGCAGCATCGAACGCGGCCGCTCGCTCTTCTGCGAGGAGAAGGGGGTCGGCTCCGAGCGCGAGTGGCGCGAAAAGGCTCGCAGCGAGGGCATCGCCTGCACCTGCATGAACGTCGGCCTCAACACCTGGGCCGACACCCGCGAGGCCCTCGGGCAGATCTACGAGGACGCGCTCTCGCGCGGCGTCCGCCCCCCCGACCGGTTCAACCTGATTGCCGAGCGCCGGCAGGGGCTACCGAAAGCCAAGCGCGCCGAAGCCCCGCAGGAAACCGGGCCGGCGATGATGACCGAGCAGGACTGGTGGGAGCTGGCGCACACGGTGCCGATCGAGCCGGAGGCCGCCGACAACAACATCGGCAGCCCGGCCTCGGTCGAAAACGCGCTCGACGCGCTGCAGGCCGGCGTCACCTCTATCGGCGTCCTCTCCCAGTACTCCTGGCGCTGGCCCTACTGGGACGACGAAGTCGGGCAGACGATGGTCTCGCTGAAGGCAGCGGGACTGCTGGCCGCCTTCAAAGACGAAGGGGTCGTCTTCGACTCCTACCTCGAGGACGGCTACCCCGGCGTCTTCCACGACTACGCCAACTACATCGGCTGGGCGATGGTCGAGCGCTACGTCAGCGAAGAGCTGATCGGCGCCGCCTACTCGCCTTCCTGGGGAGGCCTGACCCAGAACCCGGTCGTCAAGTCGGCAGTGACCCTGGCGCTCGAGGCCGCCAACCCTGATCGGGTGCCGTTCCTCTACACGCAGGGGGACACGATCGGCAACACCCCCGACTTCGACGCCAACATGGCGGTGCTCAGCACCGACGTCCTCTTCATGAAGATGGTCGATCGGCGCTACCGCCTCGGCACGGCGCCGATCGCCGTCCCCGTCACCGAGACCGAACGGATCCCTTCGTGGGAGGAGGTGGCGACGGTGCAGACGATCAGCCGCCGCCTCGACGACTACGTGCCGCTGGTCGACCCGGTGATCGACTGGGCGAAGATCGAGGCGATGCGCGACCGGCTCGTCGCGGGCGGCCGCAGGTTCTACGAGGCCGTCATCCACGGCCTGGCCGGCGCCGGCATCGACGTTCGCGATCCCGCCCAGCTGCTGCTGGTGCTGAAACGGCTTGGCTCGGAGCGCTGCGAGGAACTGTTCGGGGCCGGCGACCCCGACCCCGAGTTCCCGCGCGGGCGCCGGCCGGTGCTCGAAACGGATCTGGTCAAGAGCACGATGGAAGAGCGCGAGCGGATCCTGGCCGGGCTCCACGGCCGCCACGAAGAGGAGGCGATCCGGGGGATGAAGGTGCTCGTCACCTCGACTGACGTGCACGAATTCGCCCCCTTCCTGCTCTCGTCGACCCTCTCGGCAGTGGGGACGGAAGTGATCGATTTCGGCATCAACCGCGATCCCGAGGACATTGTCAAAGCGGTGATCGAGACCGACGCGGACGCTGTCGTGATCAGCACCCACAACGGCGTCGCCCGCAACTTCGGCCAGCTCTTGATGCGGGAGCTGGGCGGCGCGGGCGCAGGGGAGGTGCCCGTCTTCATGGGAGGCGTGTTGAACGAAGACGTCGACGGATCCGGCATGCCCCGCGACGTCAGCGCCGACCTCAATGCCACCGGCATCCAGACGCCGGGTACGATCGACCGCCTCGTTGACGCGCTGATCGAGCGCCGCGCCGGCGGCGTCCCGGTCTAGCCGAGTCCGAGAAGTGCGCGCGATCGCGCTCGCCGACTTCGGCAGCACCTACACCAAGCTCAGCCTCGTCGACCCGGAGGAGGGGAGGCTGCTGGCACGAGCGCAGGCGCCGACCAGCATCGGCACCGACCTGATGGACGGCTACGCGGCAGCCTTGGCGATCGCCGAAGGCGCAGCCGCCGGCCCGATCGAGGTCGAGGAGGCAGTCGCCGCCTCCAGCGCCGGCGGCGGCTTGCGGGTCGCGGCGGTGGGCTTGGTCGCCGATCTCACCGCGGCGGCTGCTCGCCAGGCGGCGCTGAACGCGGGGGCCCGGGTCGAAGCGGTCTTGGCGGGCGAGCTGGGAGACGAGCAGCTGGACGAGCTGCGGGCCGCGCGCCCTGAGATCGTCCTTTTCGCAGGCGGAACCGACGGCGGCCAAGCCGATCTCGTCGTCGAGAATGCTCGCCGGCTGGCGCGGGCGGGGGTCGACGCTCACTTCGTCGTCGCTTGCAACTCCGCGGTAAGCGAGGAGGCGGCCGCTCTACTGCGCGCCTCGGGAGCCTCGGCCTCCGTCGCCGCGAACGTGATGCCGAAGCTCGGCGAGATTGCGGTCGACTCGGCCCGGGAGGGAATCCTCGACGCCTTCCTGAAGCACGTGATCGGCGGCAAGGGCCTCAGCGCCAGCCCCGACTTCGAACAGATGGTGCGGATGCCCACGCCCGAGGCTGTGCTCGGGGCGGTTCATCTGCTCGCGCAAGGGACCGAGAGAGTGCAGGGGGTAGGCGACGTGTTGGTGATCGACGTCGGCGGAGCCACCACCGACGTTCACTCCAGCCGCGTGGTCGAGGCGGCGAGTCCTGGTATCGAGGAGCCGCTCCTGCCGTCGCCGCCGACCCTGCGCACGGTCGAGGGCGACCTCGGCCTGCGGTCGGGAGCGGCCGGTGTCTTGACGGTCGACGCCCGCTGGATCGAGGCGGAGGCTGAGCTCGACGAGGCGGCGATTGGACAAGCTGTCGCTTTCCGTTCAGGCGACTCGCAGTGGATCCCCGAGGACAGCGAGCAGGCCTACTTGGACCACCTGCTCGCCGTCAGCTGTGCGACCCACGCGTTGCGCCGGCACTGCGGGACGATGCTGCTGAGCCGGGGCGACGGGGGGCCGCCGACGCTGGTCCATGACGGGCCGGACTTACGCGAGGTCGCGCAGGTGATCGGTACCGGTGGGGTCTTTGCGCACCGGGAGGATGGCCTGGAGATCCTCGCCACCGCCCTCACGCGCCGCGGCCCCCGCTCGCTGGCACCCAAGGACCCGGTGTTGAGCGTGGACGCCAACTACATACTCGCCGCGGCTGGACTGCTTGCCACCCTGGACCCCGATGCCGCGGCACACTTGCTTCAGCAGGAGCTGGCCCTTGCCGTCGACTAGACAAGATGTCTGATTCGGATCTGGGTACGGCGCCGTCTCCGCCGCTCGAATAGCGCATGATCTAGGCAGGAAACAGGGAATGATGTTCAAGCGACAGCAGAGAGAAAGCATCATCCGGGTCTTCTACGCGGGGGACGTCCATGGCTCGCGCCTTTGCTGGAAGAAGTTCGTCAACGCCGCCGCCCACTACCCGGCCGACGCGCTGGTGATGGGTGGCGATCTGACGGGAAAGGCGCTGGTGCCGATCGTCCGCACCGGCGACGGCTCCTACCGGGCGCGGGTGATCGGCGAGGAGCGGGTGGCGCGGACTGCCGAGGAGCTCGACCAAATGCAGCAGGCGATCTCGACCAACGGGATGTACCCGCTGATCGTCGACGAGGAGGAGGCGCGCCGCCTCGAGGAGGATTCGGCCCGCCGGGCGGAGGTCTTCGAGGGAGCATTGCTGGACGAGCTCCGCCTCTGGGTGGAGCTCGCCGACGAACGTCTTTCCGGCAGCGATACCCGCGCCTACGTGATCCCGGGCAACGACGACCCCTGGTCGATCGACGAGGTGCTCGCCGGCGGGGACAGCGTCGTCGCCTGTGACGAGCGGATCGAGATCGTCGGAGCCCACGAGATGATTTCCCTCGGCTACTCCAACCGCACTCCCTGGAAGACTCCCCGGGAGCTCGACGAGGAGGAGATCTACTCTCGATTGAGGCGTCTCGCTGATCAATTGGAGAGGCCTGAGCGAGCGATCTTCAACATCCACGTGCCGCCCTGGGAGAGCAGCCTCGACATTGCTTTCGAGGTGGACGAAGACCTTCGGTACGTGACCAAGGGCGGCCGTCCACACGAGATCCCGACCGGCAGCCACGCGGTGCGACAGATCATCGAAGAGGCGCAGCCGGTGCTGAGTCTCCACGGTCACATCCACGAGAGCAAGGGTGTGACGAAGATCGGCAGGACGCTGGCGATCAACCCTGGCTCCGATTACGGTAGTGGTCACCTCGACGGGTGCTTGGTGCATCTGGCACCGGAACGTGTGGTCGGCCAGTACCTGGTGTCTGGTTGAGGATGAAAGAGAGGGGGAGGGGATGACCCAGGTGGAGGGGAAGGCACCGGCGGCAGCCACGCCATCGGGAACCTATGCGCGCAAAGCGACGGGGCTGGTGCGGGAAGTTTCTCCGTTTTCGACGTTCGTCTTCAACATGGCGGATCAGCCGACCTCTGCATTCCTGGCGATTTCCATTTTCTGGACGCTCGGAGTGTTCGTAGGGGGTTCGATCTGGCTGGGCTTCGCGATGACGCTCGTCACCGCGATCGCGATCGCGCTCTGTTACGGGCTCTTCACCTCGGCGATTCCCCGCAGCGGCGGCGACTACGTTCTCGTCGGTCGGGTGACTCATCCGATCGTCGGCTTGGTCTCCTCCTTTTTCTGGACCACCGGGGTGATCCTCTCGATCGCCTTCATCTCCCTGGCGTTTGTGACCGTCGGCCTGGGTCCTTCGCTCAGCGCGATCGGGCTCGTCAGCGGTCATCAATCCCTGGTTACCGCGGGCAACGACATCGCCAACAGCCAGGGTTGGCAGTTCGGGCTGGGGAGCGCGCTCATCCTCGGCTCCTCGTTCCTTCTCGCCGGTGGGTGGCGCTGGACGACCCGGATCATGAACGGGCTATGGGCCTTGATGATGCTCGGGCTCGCAACCGTCTTCTTCGTGCTCCTCTTCAAGAGCCGGCATGGATTCGTCAACAGCTTCAACGAGTTCGCCCGCCCGATCACCCACCAACCCGATTCCTACCATTCCGTGATCGCGAGCGCGCGGAAGGAAGGGATCCAGTTCAATCCCGCCTTCAGCATGAACAACACTTGGCCGGTGTGGGCAGCGATCTCCAGCCTTTCACTGTATGGCTGGGTCTCGATCTATATATCCGGCGAGGTGCGTCGCGCCCGGGACATCACCCAGGTGAAGGTGATCGGGGCGGCCAGTGCTCTCCATATCGGCATCGGGGTGGTCATGGCGATCCTCTTCTTCGACAAATTCGGCCACGACTTCTTCATCGCCATCAACGCGCTCAGCACGAACGAATCGGCGCATTATCCATTCGCGGTCGCCCCCTATTACACGTTCTTGGGCGCGATCGCGGGCGGCAGCTCCATCCTCACCTGGTGGTTGTTCATACCGTTTACGGCTGCATACGCGCTGTTCATGCTCCCTCAAATCACCATGGTGGTGCGGACTTTCTTCGCCTGGGCGCTCGACGGCCTGCTCCCCTCGCGCCTCGCTCAGGTCTCTCCGCGGACCCATGCCCCCAATTACGCGATCGGTCTCACCGTCATCCTCAGCATCGCAGTGCTGGGCTGGGCCGTGAAGAACGGCGAAAGCTTCTATGAAGTGTTGTTCGAGGCGGTCCTGATGCAGTTCGTGACGATGATCCTGCTCGGTGTTGCGGGGGCCCTGTTGCCGTATCGCCGTCCCGATGCCTGGCGCGCTTCAGCTACCACCCAGCGCTTCCTCGGCCTCCCGGTCATTGTCTGGGCTGGAGTGGCGGTCTCGATTCTCCTTGCCGGCCTCTTTGCGATCTACATGCGGTATCCGGACCTCGGCGTCAACAAGGGCCATTTCTTCCGCGATGCCGCGATCGTTCTCGGCGCCTCACTCTTTGCCTTCTTCGGGGCTCGGGCCGCTCGCCGCCGGCAAGGGGTTGACGTTGACAAGCTGGCAGCCGAGATCCCGCCCGAGTAGTGACGGAGGGAGGAGCAGCACTGCTCGCGGAGCCCGTCGCCGAGGGACGCCGGGTGGCGGAAGCTGCCGCCCAGGCGGACCTTCCGCTCCGACTGCTGGGAGGTGTGGCCGTCGCGGTTCTCTGTCCCAGCAGCCGCCGGCCGCCGCTGGAACGGCAGTACGTGGACATCGACTTCGCTACTACCGGTGCGGCCAAGGAAAGGGTGGTCGAATTGTTGGAGTCGCTCGGTTACGGGAGTGACAAAGAGTTCAACATGCTGCATGGTCACCGCCGTCTCGCGTTCTGGGATGAGCAGAACCAGCGGCAGGTGGACGTCTTCCTCGATGAGGCGAACCTGTGCCACCGCATCCCCCTGAAGAAACGGATCGACGCCGTTCCCCTCACCCTTCCGCTCGCTGACCTGACCCTCTTGAAGTTGCAAGTGGTGGAGACGAACGAAAAGGACTACCTCGACGTCTGCGCGATTTTTGCCGACTACGATCTGAGCGAAGACAACAGCGGGGTTGACGTTACCTATATAGCCGAGCTCGCCGCTTCTGACTGGGGGCTGTGGCGGACGCTCGGGATGGTCGCCGAGCGGAGTGAGCAATTCGCCCTCGCCCTCCCGGACTTCGAGGCGGGCGAGGTGGTGGCCGAACGCCTGAGGAGATTGCGCGAGGAGCTGCACAAGACTCCTAAGACCCGGGGCTGGAAGTTGCGTTCTCGGCTCGGGGACCGCAAGCGTTGGTACGAGCTTCCCGAGGAGGTCCGGTGACGGTAGCGGTGTCACACGCTTTGGATAGTCTCAACTATGTGAAGAGGCTGACCAATCGTCGGAAGAGGAGGCAAAAGTGACCCGGTCGCGGCGGGGGGAGCCGCGGGCGCGGATCAAGATTCTCGACGCGAGCCGGAAGCTCTTCACGCGGCGGGGTTTCTCGGAGACCTCGATGGGCGACATCGCGCGGGCGGCCCAGGTCGCGCGGGCCACCGTCTACAACAACTTCGATGACAAGCAGGACATACTCGCGGCGATCATCAGGGACTACCTGACCGGGTATGCCCAGATCCCGCAGAAACTCCGCGAAGACGCCCGCTCAGGTCAGACTTCCTTCGACTTGATCGAAGAGATGGTTCGCGAGGCTCTGGGTTGGAAAGTCAAAAATGCGGATCTGCGCCCGATTGTCGCTGTGGCGAGGAGCTCCCGCAGCTCCGGCTGGGAGGAGGCGAACAAAGCCGCTGACGATGCGATGCTGGGCTGGATCATGAACGTGCATGCCGCGGACGAGTCTGCCGGGTTGATCCGGGACGATGTCGATCTCGAGTTCGGGGTCCGCGCCACCTACTGGATGATCGAGGCCTTCATCGTCAGCTTCGACGTTTCCTCCGACGAAGAGGAGATCAACCGGGCTGCTCGGCAACTGGCGCTGCTGCACTGGTACGCGATCTGCAGGGTCTCCCCTGAGGAGGCGCCGCAAAGCCCGCTCGGAAGAAAGTCACCCGTCAAGCCCTAGACAGGCTGTCCACTTCCGGCATCTGAGCCCGCGGCGCCGCCGTTCCAAAGGGCTATTCGAGGTACTTTTCCGCCTGTTCCTTGGCTTCTTCGGCGCCCTTTTCAGCCCGAGCCTTGCCTTCTTCGATTCCCTTTTCGGCTTCCTTGCGGGCTTCTTCGACCTTCTTCTTGGTCTTGCCGCTGAGGTTCTTTTCGACCTGTTCCTTCGCTTCTTCCAGGCCCTTTTCGGCCTTCTTGGTGCCTTCCTGAACGGCTTCTTCAGCCTTCTTGGTGCCTTCCTGAACCTGCTGCTTCGCATGTTCGGAGATCGAGTTGCTTTCGTCGCTGCTGCTTCCGCAGCCGGACCAGACGACGCCGGCGGCGCCGATCGCGATCACCGCGAGGAACGGGCCGAGGGCGTGGAGTTTCTTCGTCATTGTGGGATGACTCCTGGTGGTTGTGCTGATTGACGTCTGCGGCAGTGAATCAGCTACGCACCCGGCAGACTTTTTCCAGGGTCGAGCTGATTCCCGGGTGGCCTTCGAAACGGAAGCTTGCCTTGGCGAAGGGAAAAGGGACCTTGGTGAAGCCGGGAGGGGCGCTGCAGGCGGCCGAGATATAGCTGCGGCGCTTGCCGGCGAAAGACCAGCGGCGCCCGAGGGCAAGCTCGATCCGCGTGATCGAGCCGAAGCCGTTGGCGAGCTTGGGGATCCGGGTCCGCAGGACCGTCCCGAATTCCCCCTCGTGGCGATGGGTGATGCGCAGTGGCACGACCAGGGTGAAGCGGACGGGGACGCCGCCGAAGAAGTGGAGAAGCAGGGCCGGCTTGCCCTTGCGACGGCCGTTGAAGGCGAGGATTTCTCCGGTGGCGATCACCGGCTTGGTGGCTCCGAGCGATATATCGGCGGCAAAATTCCCCCGACCGACCAGAGCGGCACCGCAGCGGGCCTTCGCCTCGCTGGTGCTGGTCGATTGCAGGACCGAGGGAGAGCAGGTGGGTAGCCCGCCGGTGTAGAGCCGACCGCTGCGGTTGAGCTTGATTTCGAGCACCTTCAGCGGCGGCGGGTGGCTGCCGTCGGTGGTGGAGACGGCGCCCTTGATCGTCACCTTGATCGGGGCCGGGCTCTGCCGTGGCAGCGCATGCGGGGAGAAGTCGGCGCTGAAGTGGACGAGCAAGGTCCCTTCCTTCGCCACCGCGGCACGGCCGACGGCGGCGGCCGACAGAAGCAGCAGCGCCATAAGCGCGAATATGGGCACGCGGCGCCGCATCCTGAGTTCGAGTCTAGGCGCTTCGCCTGGGGCCAAGGTTGGGCGATCGCTAAGGGAGGTCGCCGAACCTGTGAAGGCTCGGCAGGGGTCACTCGTCGTCTGAATCCCCAAGGTGCGTCACCCGTTCGGCGCGCTGCCGGACTTCGTCGCTTGCCTCGCGGGTCGCTGCCAGCGCCTCGTCCCGCGCCGCTGCCAGTCCCTCGCTCGGCTTGCCGCCGACGACGTCGCGGAAGGCGTTCTTGAAGCGCTCGGTGCGGCGGTCCGCCGGGAAGCGCGCCGCGGAGCGCTGCTCCTTCTTCGGGTGCCGCTCGCCGTAGCGTCGCCGCGCCCAGGCCGAATCAGGCTTGCCGAGCCGGCAGGCCCCGTAGAGGGCGACCGGGAAGACGAAGAAGCCGACGATCCCGTGCATGACCCTGCCCTTGAGGAAGCAGATCGCGACCAGGGCGAAGACGATCGCGGCGCTGACGACGCTGCCGAGCAGCGCCTGCACCGAGCCGTCTTCGATCGTCAGCGGCGTGAACCCGACCAGCACCAGCATCATCCCGGCGGCGGCGATCACGGTGGCGTCGATCGACTTGCGGCCCTGCTCGGCCCAATAGACGTCGTCGAGGTAGACCCAGAGGGCGAACTCGTCGATCGTCAGCCCGGCGCCGATCCCGAAGAAAACGGCGCAAATCTCGGTCCACGGGGTGTGCCCGAAGGCGAGAAAGCCGCCCGCGCCGGCGACCATCATCGTCACGATCCCGAAGACGAGGTGGTGGAGGTGGACGCCGCTCTCGCTGACGATGCTCCCCGGCCACCAGGTGACGCGGGGGCTTCGCTGCAGCCTGGTGCTCATGCGGATGAAGGCGAAGGAGCCGATGAAGCCGACGAGGACCAGGAACAGCCCCTGCTCGTCGTGCTTTTCCAGTTCGCCCCAGAAGTCGGCGAAGATCGAGGCGGTGGTCATGCCGGCACCGGGGTCGCGTGCAGGGGCGGCGCGGCGCCTTCCTTGCGACCGATCAGTTCGACCGTGAGCAGGACGGCGGCCACGGCGAAGATCGGCGAGAGGAAGGCGTTGGAGAAGGCCTCGGCGAGCCAGGTGGCCATGAAGGTGTCACCGAGCTCGTGATGGACGAGCGAGGCAAGCCCGCCTCCGACCGCGTCGCCGAAGACCTCGATCGGGAGGAGGACCCAGAGGACGAGCCAGAAGCTGCCGCGGACGAGCTGGAAGCTGCGGCGGAGCGCCCCCAGCGCCGAGCGCTCCTCGATCTCGACGATCGGCCCGGCCAGGCCGAGGAAGACGAAGGCGAGGACTCCGGGCACCAGGCCGAGCAGGAGCCCGGCCGCGACGATCGCGACGAAGGCGACGTCGACGACGATGAGCCGGCCGTACTTGATCCGCCTGACGATCTCACGGGCCCGGGGCGGGCGCTCGCCATGAGGGTGCGTAAGGGAGATCGCGATCGCGCCGCTGAAGAAGATCTCGCCGAGCAGGCCGGTCATCGTCACCGCCCCGACCGCAAGCATCAGCGCCGCGATCTCGACCCCGCTGGTCAGGTCGAGCGAGTCGATGTCGACTTGGAGGCTGAGGGCGTCGAGAAGGCCCAGCGGCAGGAAGACGAGCGCGGCGAAGACCAGCAGCGAGGGCATCCAGCCCCAGTAGGTGCGCCAGATGTCGGCGTAGGTGCCGGCCAGCCGCCGGCCGAAGCTGCTCACCGCCGTCCGCGGCGACCGGAGGGGCGCCGTCCCCGCGCCTCCAGCTTCGACTGACTCGACTCCGAGGCAGGCACCCGCTTGAGGCTGCCGAGCTCGGGGATCAGGATTTCTTCGGCGCAGCGACGGTGCCAGTGGTGATGGTCTGTGCCGCCGAGCCTGCGGACGAACTGGACGACGGTGTGCTCCTCGCCGACGGGGATGTCGCCGTGGCAGCCGGGGCAGCGGTAGAGCTTGCGGGAGATGCCGCGGATCAGGTAGACCTCGTCGCCCTCTTCGTTGATGCCGGTGAGGCTCCAGCGGATGCTCGGCTGTCCCTCGAGTTCGCTCATCTTCGCCTCGCCATCCAGGCAAACCCGGCCGCCATCCCGAGGTTGGCGACGCCGGCGAGCCGCAGGCCGAGCTTCGCTCCGGGTCGGGTGACGGCGGGGGAGGCGGACCAGAGGGCGTCGGTGGCGATCTCGGTCCCGCGCAGCCAGGCGAGGGACTGCCAGTCCGCTGGTCGGCCGCGCCGGTCGGCAACGAGGTGGGCGGCGGCGAAGGTCAGCCAGATCGGGCCGCAGCGACGGAACAGCTGCTTCGCGTCCGGCGAGGGCTCGTCGTGCCCGAGCACCTTCAGCGTCGCCGCGGGGGCGGCGATCGCAGCGGAGCCGAGCGCCAGGTCGAAGGCGATCATGTTGCGGTTGAGGAGGCGCAGGGCGCTCTCGGAGGTCATCGCTCGACAAATCCAACCAGAAGCTGGAAGGGAAAGGGTCGGGTTCGGCGAAATGGACCGCCGTGACCAAGACCGCGACGAAGTCCCCACAGCTCAAAAGCCTTTCCGACTACA